>Ga0209075_1003621_pt1 | contig 12707 bp, 15 predicted proteins | sample Stecom2011_FD_187523 | JGI IMG/M metagenome (GOLD analysis project Ga0209075, IMG submission 187523) | Agricultural soil microbial communities from Utah to study Nitrogen management - Steer compost 2011 (SPAdes) (version 2) | ecosystem: Environmental > Terrestrial > Soil > Agricultural land...
CAACATATTTGTTGTTTTTGTTTCACAGTATGTCATATGCAGGTGCATTATGAGATTCATTTGCATATACAATGAGTTTTAAGCGTTATTTTAAGGTGCATGAATTTTTAGATAATTTAATCCTATGTGCAGTATTGGTAAAATGGTTGATTCTTACCATCATTTAGAACACGGCACTGTCTGATTTAATGAAAAGTATTCAACTTCTGGTATCTAAGCATTGCGCTATATTTAAAAAAAATATTAGATTTTATCGATACAAAGGTAGACGTGGAATATTATGAATGACTGAGAAAAATGATTTTATAGCTATGGAAAATGATATTTAATGTTAAATGAAAAGGGAATCGTTATTATTTGTAATTTTGTAATATGAAGATGATCGTTTCCCCCTCCACCACCTCTGCATTTAATCTGGCTGCGGAACAGTTTCTCTTTTCAAAAAAGGGTGAGGATTATCTGTTGCTCTATCTGAACGATCCGAGTGTGATCATCGGATCCAATCAAGCAGTGCTTAACGAGGTGAATATCGACTTCTGCATCGACAACAATATCCGCATCATACGACGGATGTCGGGTGGGGGTGCGGTCTACCACGACAGTGGTAATTTCAATTATGCTTTTATCCGTGACCAAAGAGATGCCCCGCTAAGCGCTGCATTTCTGGAACCTGTCGTGAAGGTGTTGCATAGAATGAATATCCCTGTTGCGATTGGAAAGCGGAAGGATCTCTGGCTCAATGGGTTCAAGATTTCAGGTACCGCATCGCATATCTCGAGAGGGAGAGAGCTGCATCACGGCACTCTGCTTTATGATTCCAATCTGCAGATGCTGCAAAGGGCGCTCACATCGGACGACAGAAACAGGATTAAAAAAGCAACCGCCTCAGTCCCCAGTCCCGTGATCAATATCCGTAGTTATTTATCCTCAATGAACGGGGACGCCCCGGATACGCAACTCTTCTTTGAGCTCTTCTCTCATGAGCTGCTCACACTGTTGGGTTCTGAAGAGCTGACGGTACTGCATCCGGCTGAAATTGCTGAGATTGAATCGCTGCAGAAAGAGAAATATATTCAACGTAGCTGGAATTACCGGATGTAAATCTCTTTTCTACACGTAATAATTCTTATCAAGGTCGTATCTTCATGACAGGCTACGCTCCCTTGCTTGAGGTATTTCGGGCCGATCACATCACCCTGCTACCTTTTTCCTTTTATAGATAGCCCCCTGGCAGGTTTCTCTCTCCCTGAACCGTTTGATGATCTTATCGGTTACCTCGTAATTTTTCAATCCCCAGTCGGGGGCTATCAACAACCTTTTGGGTGACTGGGAGGTAAACCGTTCGATGTAAATCTCCGGATTCAGACGTTCGGCGAAGCTGACACACAAATCGACATACTCATCCAGCCCGTAGAGGTGGAATGAGTCGGGCAACAGCTTGTACTCCCTCGCCATGGCTGTATATCTGATAATCTGCAGCTGATGCAGCTTGAGGGTTGTCAACGGCAACAGGGACAGCCTGTCGGCATGGTGTAGGATATCCTCCTCTGTCTCTCCGGGTAGCCCCAGGATCATATGAGCACCCACAGGGATATCTCTTTCAGCTGTTCTGCGGATCATCCCTGCCGACTCTTCATAACTGTGCTGTCGGTTAACTCTCTCCAGTGTCTTGTTGAGCGTCGACTCCACGCCATACTCCAGCAGCACAAACGTTTTTTTGCTGAGTGCCTCAAAATAATCGAGCAGCTCGTCCGGCATACAGTCGGGGCGGGTGCCCACGATCAATCCCACCACGCCGGGGTAGGCGAGCGCCTCTTCATATTTATCGGTCAGTGATTCCAGACTGTCGTAGGTGTTGGTGTAGGATTGAAAATAAGCGAGGTACTTCATCTCCGGGTATTTGTGCGAGAAGAAGTTGATGCCGTCAGCCATCTGCTCCGTGATTGTTTTTACAGGCTTGCCGTAACCCGGACTGAAGCTCTGGTTGTTGCAGTAGGTACATCCACCGCGGCCTTTGCTGCCGTCACGGTTGGGACAGGTGAAGCCGGCGTTGATGGATATCTTCTGCACCTTGAAGGGGAATTTTACAGAGAGGTACTCGGCAAAATCACGATATGGTTTGTTGTTTGAAAACATGTTCGTCACTTTTTCCGACAAAGATAGTCAAAAATGGAAAACGGGAGCAATGCATCACGCACTGCTCCCGGAAATATGATCATTAATAGTAGAGTTGTCTATTTCGTGTAGGATTCCCAAATAAGCATTATGTTTTCGTTCCCGTTCTGAATAAAGGTGACTTCATCTTTCCTTGCCGATGTCTCTTTTACATAACCCATCACTTTATTCTTGCTGTGTCTTACATAAGTACTGTTTTCATATCCGTCTGCCTTCACAGCCTTTTGTACTTCATCTGAGAATGATTCCATCAGGTTTGCATCCGCAACATTCAGCATCAGCATCTTTTGCCCGTTGTTTTTCAGCCCCTTTTCATTCACCTCCTGAAGGTCAGAGCCGTCATAAATATATTGAAAACGTTCATCTTCCATATATTTATCGAAAATATTCCCGATTTGTTGTGCTGATGCCGACACGATAAAAGTGAGGGCAAGCATCATTGTTGTAGTTAATTTTTTCATTTTTGTTTTCATTTTAAACAGTTATTGATTGAGTGTTGTATTTAGGTAATGCCCCTTCTTTGCCTCCCCGATGATTTTTTCAGCGTTGTACATTTCAATCATCTCTTTTGCTTCCTGCAAGGAGTGAACCTGTTCTTTCTTTATTTCACAAGCCTGTGTAAACATTTTTTCAGCATACTCTTTTGCTTTTTGCGGATCAGCTATTCTACTCCCGTTCACTATCACCAGATAGTCCGGATCGGTGTCGCTTTCGCTTATAAATGGAAAAATAACTATTCCCAACAGGATTACTGCTGCTACGCTTGCCGATGCAAACCACAATCTGTGTGAGGTAATCCGTTCTCTTTTCTGTGCTTCCTCCGGAACTGCAAAAAAGGGCGCAATAATTGTCTGTTTCTCCTTTTCGAACAGACTAAACAGGGGTCTGTACATTTCATGTTGAGGTGCAACCATATCACTGCCAAAGTACTTCTTCAATATTCTCTCCTCCTCTGTAGTGGTGCTTCCCTCGAAATACCGGTTCAATAGGGTATCAATATCGTTCATAATGTTTTCTTTCTTTCAGTTGTGTTGCAATAATCATCTCTCTCATTTTTTTTCTCGCACGTGACAGGTTTACGGTCACTGCATTCTCAGTCATTGATAAGATCTCCGCTATCTCTTCCATCTCAAGCTCCTCCACCTCTTTCATCCTGAGGATAATGCGTTGTGTATCGGGAAGCTCGTCAATCAGCCGATGGATGTAACGGAGGGTATCGGATTGTTCAACACTTTGATAGGGATCGGGGAGTTCATCAATGACACCGACAGGTAGATCTTCTGTTACCGGCTCTTTTCTAATCTTATCCAAACATAGATTTCGCATAGATGTGAGCAGAAATGCTCTTCTGTTTTCAATCATTCTCAATTGATCCCTTTTTTCCCAAAAACGCATCATCAGATCCTGATACAGATCCTTTGCCCTGCTCTCATCTTTTGTGATAGAGAGCGCCATGCGATAGACCTGATCGGCGTAGCATAAGATCTGTTGTTGAAATTGAAGGGCGTTCATATTATATAGACGTCAAAATGGAGAAATTCTTACATCGGTGAACCATTTTTTTTTGAAAGATGAAAAAAAAGAGGCCGGCTAATTTCAGCCGGCCTCTTTGAGCAGTTTGAGAAACAGGTTATTCTTTCGATTTACCTTCTTCTTTACCTTCTTTTTTCACTTCTTCAGAATCGTCTGCTTCTTCAGTTTTTGTTACTTCATTTTCTTCAGCTTTGGGCTCTTCTTTTTTAGCCTTGGCCTTAGCCGCTTTGGGCTTTTCTTCAGCAACCACCTCTTCAGCAACCACCTCTTCAGTAACTTCTTCTTCAGCAACTTTGGCCACCTCCTCAGCTTTCACCTCTTCCTTTACTTCAGTTTCAGCAGATTGATCATCCTCTTTCACTTTTGTGTTGGTTTTGGCTTCCGCTTCAGCTTCAACAGTTTTATCTGCTGCTTCCTCTTTTGCTTTGGTCTTTGCTTCAGCTTCGGGTGCATCAGTTTTCACTTCAGCTGTTTTTGCGGCTTCTTTTTTAAAGGCTTCTACCTTCTGATTGTCTAATTTCTCTTTCAGGGCAGCTAACTCACCGATATCACCCAATGTGGTTTTTTCCATTGCCGGGATGGTGGACTGAGTTTCGTTACCTCCCTCTTTCCTGCCACCACGTTTTCCTTTTCGCCTGGAATCCTCACCGGTGATATCTTCATGGATACGGCTGTGAGAAACAATGATACGTTTTGCATCCTTGTTGAATTCAATCACTTTGAATTGCATTTTCTCATCCACCTGTGCCTGAGAATTGTCTTCTTTCACCAGATGTTTGGGAGTAGCAAATCCTTCCACACCATAGGGAAGAGAGATCACAGCACCCTTGTCGAGCAATTCCACGATTGTACCTTCATGAATAGAGCCTACAGTGAAGATGGTTTCAAACACATCCCAGGGATTCTCTTCCAGTTGCTTGTGTCCAAGACTCAAACGACGGTTTTCTTTGTCGATGTCAAGTACCTGTACCTGTATAGGTGCAGCGAGCTCAGTTACTTCACTCGGGTGTTTGATTTTTTTCGTCCAGGAGAGGTCAGAAATGTGAATCAGGCCTTCAACGCCTTCTTCAATCTCCACGAAAGCACCGAAATTGGTGAAGTTACGTACAGTAGCTGTATGTGTGCTTCCAACAGGATATTTCACCTCAATACTTTCCCATGGATCCGGTTTCAGTTGTTTTACACCGAGCGACATTTTGCGATCATCACGATCGAGTGTAAGAATGATTGCATCTACCTCTTCACCTACAGTCATAAAGTCTTGTGCGCTGTGAAGATGTTGGGTCCAGCTCATTTCAGAAACGTGAATCAAACCTTCCACACCCGGGGCAATCTCAACAAATGCACCGTAATCGGCAATAACAACCACTTTTCCTTTTATGATATCGCCTACTTTCAGTGTTTCACTCAATGCATCCCATGGATGAGGAGTCAGCTGTTTCAGACCAAGGGCGATACGTTTTTTCTCGTTGTCGAAATCGAGGATGACCACGTTGATCTTGTCGTCCAGCTTAACAACCTCTTCGGGATGTTGAATACGTCCCCATGAAAGATCGGTAATATGCACCAGACCATCTACACCGCCAAGGTCTACAAATACACCGTAGGAGGTGATATTCTTCACCACACCTTCGAGCACCTGTCCCTTTTCGAGTTTGGAGATGATCTCTTTCTTTTGTTGTTCCAGCTCTTCTTCAATCAGAGCTTTGTGTGACACAACCACGTTTTTGTATTCAGGGTTGATCTTCACCACCTTGAATTCCATTGTTTTGTCAACAAACAAGTCATAATCTCGGATTGGTTTCACATCAATCTGTGATCCCGGGAGGAACGCTTCGATACCGAAGACATCCACGATCATACCGCCTTTCGTACGGCATTTGATGTATCCCTTGATGATCTCGTTGTTTTCCAGCGCGGCATTGACACGATCCCACGAACGTGATGCACGGGCTTTTTTGTGTGAAAGGATCAATTGTCCTTTTTTATCTTCCTGGCTTTCGATATAGACCTCTACTTCGTCGCCGATTTTCAGATCAGGGTTGTAACGGAACTCGTTCATCGATACCACACCATCTGATTTGTATCCAATATTTACAACCACTTCGCGTTTGTTCATGGAGGATACGATACCGGTTACGACCTCTTTGTCACTGATTTTGCTCAGTGTGTTGTCGTAGCTTTCGGTAAGTTGTTCTCTGTTTTCTTTGCTGTAGGGATCACCTTCAGCATACGCAGCCCAGTCGAATTCTTCTACAGGAGCTACATTTTTTAGGTTTTCAGTCATTTGTTGTTAATGATAATTTAATTAAATAGTGAGACTTTATGTTGAGTAAAAAAAAGTGGTGCAAAGATAATTGGTTTTTTCTTAATAACCAACTCTTTGCACCATTAATTTTCAGGCAAAACAGCTCTGCAGAAGCAGTTTCAGTTTCAGAGAAGCAGTCCCTTCTCTACCTCTTTGCGTCGCTCTTTTCCGGCAATTTGTTCCACCAGCTCGAGGGCAAAATCGAAAACCAGCCCCGGCCCCCTGCCTGTGGTGATGTTTGCGTCGACCACCACTTTCTCACCGGTCACATTCGCGCCCGTCAGTTTCTCCTCAAAACCGGGATAACAGGTGGCGTTCTTCCCGCTGAGCAGACCAAGGCCTCCCAGCACCATCGGTGCGGCGCATATGGCGGCAATACTGTTTCCGCGATCATCATACTTCCTTATCAGTCTCCTCAGACCTTCATGCTCATTGAGATGTTTTGCTCCCGGCATCCCTCCGGGCAGCAGAAGCACCTCCACGTCGGAGAAATCAGTTTCACTGAAAAGGGTGTCTGCGATAACCCGGATATCATGTGCCCCGGTGATCACAGTTTCATCGGAGACGGAGACCGTGACAACCGGTATTTGCGCTCTTCGCAGAATATCTATGGATGCAAGCGCTTCAATCTCTTCAAATCCGTTGGCTAAAAATAGTGCTACTTTCTTCATAACGACGGTTTTAATTTAATTGAGTTTAAATCGATAGGTGATTTTTCCCCGCTGGTTGTTCGTAGAATTTATGGCGTTGAATTTGGTTTTCTTAGCGGCATTCAATGCTTCGTTTCGAAGCGTGGCGTTTGGCAAATTGGTACCTTGTCCTATTTCTGCAAGGATTACATTACCCGAGGGGTCTACGGTGATGTTCACAACCACGGTACCCTCATCGTTCACCGTGTATCTGGGTTGCACCAGTCCCCCGCTGCCGAGACTGCGACCACCCAGCTCGTAGGAGCCTATCCCACCATTGCCGGTGGGTGATCCCTGTGTTGCATTACCGGTGGTGACACCCTGTGTGCCGCTCCCTTCGGTGTTACCGCGGCTTTCCGCACTTTCACCAAAGAGTCCGGACATCTGCTGGTTGATCTCTTTTCTCCGGGACTCCTCTTCACGGCGGCGGCGCTCTGCCTCTTCCCGGGCGCGTTGTTCTGCAACAAGCTGTGCCTGACGTCGCTCCTCCTCCCGGGCAGCTTCCACATCAATGGTCGGCTCTGTGGTCTGGGTGATAAGTGGCTCGTTGGGAGCGTATTCAGGGATAGCGGGTGATTGCGCGGGGGTGGGGGTCACCTCCTCCATCGGCGGTTCCGCGAGGCCGTAAGCATCCTCCGTGCTGCCAAACATCACGGGGATCCCTTCCAGCTCCTGGGGAGGTGAGGCCAGGGTGAAATAAGAAAACAAGAGTATCAGCAGGAGCAATAGTGTAAAAACGATTGTTCCGACAATTCCGCCTATTTTTTCTCTGGTCAGCTCCATTATTTATGATTCTCTTATTTGATTGGATTGAGGAAAAAGGTTTAATTGGGCCTTGTCATCAACACCATCCTGAACCTGTTTTGATTGGCAATATCGAGTATGCGGACAATCTCTTTATAAGGTACAGTCTCATCGGCATAGAGCGCCACGAATATATCGGGATCAGCTGTATAGGCCGACTGAAGAAAAGGCGTGATGGCTTCGAAAGGTACCTGTCGTTCTGTCTCATTTGCATTCGCCACGTAATAGTTCATCTCTTTGTCGATGGTGACACGAGTGATCGGTTTTGCCTGTGCCTGTTGCTGTGATCGCGGCAGTAACACCTGTATGGCGTTGGGTACAACAATGGTAGATGTGATCATGAAGAAGATCAATAAAAGGAATATTACATCTGTCATCGACGCCATGCTGAAAATGGACTCAATATTAAATCGTTGTTTTAATGCCATAGTTTTCTGATTAAGTGATTTGAAGATTCGGTGATTCGATGACATTGTTGTGCAATCAGCAAACCGGTAAATCGTTCAATCTGCGAATATGGTTTATATCGCCGGTTCATTCAGGATATCCATGAATTCCATGATCCGCATCTCCAACCTGTTTACAATTCCCTTGATACGAGTGGTGAGATAATTATATGCAAAAAGGGCTATGATTCCTACAATAAGACCACCCACAGTAGTTACCAGTGCTTCATAGATACCGGTAGAGAGAATATTCACATCTACATTTGCACCGGCACCGGCCATGCTCATAAAGGCTCTCACCATGCCGGTGACGGTGCCGAGGAAACCTATCATAGGCGCCCCTGAAGCAGCTGTTGCCAGCACAGGTATCCCCTTTTCAAGTTTCGATATTTCAATGTTCCCCTGATTCTCAATGGCTGACATCACATCTGTGGTTGGCCTCCCCAGGCGAGAAATACCTTTCTCAACCATACGGGCTGAAGGCGTGTCGGTCTTTCGGCAAAGAGCGATGGCAGCATCAATCTTTTCATCATGGATGTAATCTTTGATACGGTTCATGAATGAGTTGTCCTCCTTGCTTGCCTTGTTAATCACTAACGTTCTTTCAATCAATACGTAAATGGTCATCAGGAGAAGAATAAGCAGCACGATCATGATCCACCCGCCCTTCAGTGCCAGGTCGAAAGCATTCATGGTTACAGCATCTTCCATTGGAGATGTTTGCAAGGTGTTGTAGATTGCCTGTGCACTGTCTGCAGGCGTGGGTATTTGCAGAAGATTCATATAAGTTTATATTTTATTTTTTTAATTTCATTTGATGTAGCATGTGTATGTGGGTTAATCCTCTCTTTACTGGTCATCGCTCCATGCTTGTTTCATTCGTAAATTATTCCAATATTATTTCAGAATGGTCATCTGATAAAGATAGATATTTTGTTGTGTCAAACATCTTCTTGTGGTTCTTTTAAACAATTTTTATATGCTTTTATTGTTTCTTTTAATCCCATATAGAGTGCATCGCTCACGAGTGAATGTCCGATGGACACCTCTTTCAGCCAGGGTATATGCATAAAGATCCAGGGAAGGTTGTCCAGGTTCAAATCATGCCCTGCATTCACGCCTAAACCAAAGTTTTTTGCAAGGGTAGCTGCTTCCACAAATGGAGCGACTGCCTTCTCCCTGTTAACGAGAAACTGCGCTGCATAGGGACCTGTATATAACTCTATACGGTCAGTACCTATTTGTGATGCCATATGTATCATTTCGGGGATTGCATCTACAAAGATAGAGGTACGAATACCCATAGATTGGAATTCACTGACAATATCGGTAAGGAATACTTTATGTGTGACGGTGTCCCAACCGGCATCGGAGGTGATGGCATCATGTGCATCAGGTACCAACGTGACCTGTGTAGGCCTGATTTTTCTGATAAGTGAAAGAAAATCAGGTGTGGGATTACCTTCAATGTTGAATTCGGTGTATACTTTCGACTGCAAATCATAGACATCACTGTAACGTATATGTCTCTGGTCGGGCCGGGGATGAACAGTAATACCGTCAGCACCGAATAACTGACAGTCAGTGGCTACCTGCACTAAATCGGGGATGTTACCTCCCCGGGCATTTCTCAGCGTAGCTATCTTATTTACATTTACACTTAGCTTTGTCATATTTTTGTATCACACTGTTTGTTCTGTTTGTCACAAAGGGATGAAATCACCTTGTTATTACGGAAAAGTAAAATAAATTCCGTCGGTAAGTTCAAATAGACAAAAAATTGCCATCTTTGTAAAACCAACTATACTGTTTAACAAGCGCAAACAAATTTATTTGTTTTGTCATGTGCAGTTATAGTATAATATTCAGTACAAAAGTAATACGAAATAACTGTTTTGCGTAATGTCGGCCAAAGAATTTATCAAAAATCAGGTGGAAAGGTTTAATTCCCAACTTACTCCCGAGCAGTTCACGGAGTTATCTGAATCGGAAAATTCCCTCATCATACTGGAAATTCCGTTAAAAGATTATACGCTCACAGAAATTGCAAGGATTGTGGAGAGCAATAATGCACATGTGATGTCACTCTCCGTGATGCCTGTCTCGGGAGGATCACAGTTACTGGTTTCCCTGAAACTCGATGTGGATGATCTTACCTCTGTGCTCAGAAGCTTTGAACGATTCAGCTACAGTGTGTTGTATTATTTTATGCGTGAAGGTGAAGTGACTGACACACAGAAAGAACGGTTAGATGAGTTGATGTATTACCTGGACATGTAGTGTATGGTAATGAAAGATATAAACAAATGAAGTTTGCTCTTTTCGGAAGTATGTTCCCCGACAGAACCGCAATAGCGGAAGCACAGATATTGGGGGTATGTGATGCCATCAAAAGACATGGAGGTGAACTCTGTCTGCCTGAGGATTTTTTCTTAACACTGTCGGGACGCATACAGCAGCGGGTGGCTCCACTTTGCCAACGGACAGATCAGTTGCCACCGGTTGATATGGTTGTGAGTGTTGGCGGCGATGGCACCTTTTTGCGCACTTCAGCAATCGTGAGTGATTCAGGCATACCTGTTTTAGGTATCAATACAGGGCGACTGGGTTTCCTCGCAGCGATTAACTATTCCGATGTGGATGAGACACTGCGGGAGGTGATGAAAGGTGATTACAGGGTGGAAGAGCGTTCTCTGTTGAAGATGATCACCGATGAAACATTCCCTCCCGACTCCTTTCATGCGCATGCATTGAATGAAGTGGCCATCCTGAAGCAGGATACGGCATCGATGCTCTCCATTCACGCCTATATAAACAATGATTATCTGACCTCCTACCAGGCTGATGGCCTGGTGGTTGCCACACCCACAGGATCAACTGCTTATTCACTCAGTATCGGCGGCTCTATCCTGGCACCTACAACACCCAGTATCATACTCTCTGCCATTGCTCCGCACAACCTGACATCGCGATCGTTAATTGTGGATGATGCCAGTCTTATCTCGCTGAAAGTGGAGAGCCGCAGCCATATGTTCCTGGTTTCAGTGGATGGTCAGTCGCGTGTACTGGATGAGTCGGTGAGTATTCAGATAAGAAAAGCCGATTACTCACTGCGTGTGGTAAAAAGGGTTGGTCATACCTTCTACGAAACACTTCGCGATAAGCTGATGTGGGGTGCGGATGTAAGAAAACAGTACAGATAGGTTATACTTCTCCGGTATATAGTAACTGAAAAAGTGTGCCTGTCAGGGTCCGCTTTTTGTGTGTGCAGGATACTGAATCGCAGAGGATTGCTATGCCTCTTCGTTTGTGATTGAATCTTCACTCAGTGCATCCGTTACTTCTTCTTCCTTGTAGGGCAGGAACCTGTCAAGCGCGAGTATGAGCAGGTAGAACAGCGCCATGAAGACAAAAATTCCTACCATCCCGATTCCTGCAATAAGCAGTGCTTTTTCAATTGTTGCTGTCATCCAGTCTTTATTTAAGCGAAAAATGGAACCAGTGTCAAAATGATACCTCCTGCCACCACCGAACCGATCTGTCCACCCACGTTGGCGCTGATGGCCGGCATCAGCAGGTAATTATAGGGATCCTCTTTCAGACCCATCTGATGAATCACCCGTGCCGACATGGGGAATGCCGAAATACCGCATGCCCCGATCATCGGGTTCATTTTATTTCCCTCCCTGCGGAAGAGATTGAGGAACTTGGCAAAGATCACACCGCCGAAGGTATCCAGTACAAATGCAAACAAACCGAGGGCAATGATGATCAGTGTATCCACCCGGATAAAGCGATCAGCCGTCATCGTGCTGGCAATGGTGATACCGAGCAGCAGCGTGACAAGGCTCGCCAGCTCGTTCTGTGCCGAGAGTGACAGTTTGTTCAGTACACCGCACTCACGCACCAGGTTGCCAAACATCAGGAAACCGATCAACGCCAGGGAGGAGGGTGCAATAATTCCGGCTACAATCGTCACCGCGATGGGGAATAAAATAAGCGCTTTCTTCGATATCTTCCTGGCAGAACCGCTGCTCATACGTATCAACCGTTCTCTTCTTGAGGTGAGCAGCCGGATCACAGGTGGCTGGATGATAGGAACGAGTGCCATATAGGAATAGGCCGCAACAGAGATTGGACCCAGCAGGCTGGGTGCAAACCTCGAGGCAACGATGATGGAGGTGGGACCGTCTGCCGCACCGATGATACCGATGGAGGCAGCCTCTCTCAGGTCGTAACCCAACAGTGTGGCAAACATCATTGTAAGGAAGATGCCCAGCTGAGCCGCAGCACCGAACAGTAATAATGAGGGGTTCCGGAACAGGGGTGAGAAATCAATCATTGCCCCGATGGCGATAAAGATAAGCAGGGGAAAGATCTCTGTGGCTATTCCCGCATCGAAGAAGACATTGAGTACTCCCTCCACCGCCTGACCCGTGGCAGGGTCAATCTGTGTAATTGCTGATGATAATGGGATGTTGACCAGGATGGCACCAAACCCTATGGGTAACAACAGCGTGGGCTCATAATTTCTGGCAATGGCAAGATAGATGAGGGTAAGACCCACACCTATCATCACCAGAGATTGCCACGTCATGCCTGCAATGGCAGGCAACAATTGTTCCAGACCCATTGCCAAGACGATTTTTTACGTTATCAATAGAGGAAGCCAAGCATGATACCGGCAGCCACGGCAGAGCCGATAACGCCAGCCACATTCGGCCCCATGGCGTGCATGAGCAGGTAGTTGCC
>Ga0209075_1003622_pt1 | contig 12707 bp, 13 predicted proteins | sample Stecom2011_FD_187523 | JGI IMG/M metagenome (GOLD analysis project Ga0209075, IMG submission 187523) | Agricultural soil microbial communities from Utah to study Nitrogen management - Steer compost 2011 (SPAdes) (version 2) | ecosystem: Environmental > Terrestrial > Soil > Agricultural land...
TTCTGCCCGGTTCATATAGAAAACCGGATCGGGATCCGGCAACGTTTCCAAGAGCAGGGTATAAATCTCCGCGGCAGCTTCCCAGTTATCATCCAGTTTATACAGCAATGATTGACTTAGCCGCGAGTAAAGGTTGTCGGGGTCAATCCTCTCCGCTGCATTGAAGTCAGATTCGGCTTTCACACGGTCGTTGTTTTCCAAAAAGAGCAACCCCCTGCGATAATAAGCCTCCACATCGTCGGGAAAAAGCCGTATGATCTCATCATAATCCTCCATTGCCTCGTCAAACCGTTCCAAGTCGCACAAGAGCGAGGCACGATTATGGAGCACTACCTCGGGCATTGGGTTGTTGGCAAGCGCGGCAGTGAACGAGATATACGCTTCTTCCTGAAATCCCAATTGTCGCTGCATAATTCCCAAGTTGAGCAATAGCAGAGGGTTATGCTCGTTCGTAGGATCCAGTGCCATCGCCCGTTGCAGCGCGTGAGCAGCACTGTCTAATTTATTTTCCTCGATGTAGTTTGCAGAACGATCCACCCATTCCATATAGCTTAGCGACTGTGCAGAGGTGGTAATCGCGAATAGGAAGGCGAATTGTAGGAAGATTATTCTCATTTCGTTATGTCTTATAATGGGTCACAAATATAAGCATTATTATTTTTTCAACTCTTATAAGTGGGGAGCAAACGCACGCTCTAACACACGTGGGGATTTATGAATTCGATGGGTGTACGATAATTGCCGTTTTTTTGTATTTTTGCAGCGGTATCTACAATCTAAAGAAAAAAGATGGTATTGCTTCAAACTATTGTTCCTGCCGATAGCATCGCGGTTGTCCCGACCGATGCGGCCTCGTTTGGCCAGTTAATTAAAGAGGGCGATTATCAACAACTGATGGATAATATGCTTACATGGGGACTCGACCTGTTGGTGAATATCCTCATCGCGGTGGTGATTTTTGTAATTGGCCGCTTCCTTATTATCAAGATCGACAAGTTCGTGGGGAAGGTGATGAGGAAGAGCTCGTGGGACGTGGTATTGAAAGGGTTCTTGCGCAGCGTGATCCAGACATTCCTCTTCGTGGTACTGTTCATGATTATCATCAACGCGGTGGGAGTGAAAACTGTTTCTATTGCTGCTATCATAGCCGCGGTAGGATTGGCGGTGGGATTGGCCATGAAAGACAACTTGGCCAATTTCGCGGGCGGGGTGATGATTCTCCTGAGTAAGCCCTTCCGCGGGGGAGATTTCATTCGGGCGCAGAACTTGGAAGGGACAGTGGAGAGTATCGGTATTCTCCATACCGTACTGCGTACCGCGGACAACAAAACCATCTACATCCCCAACGGGCCGCTCTCTACCGGGAGCATCATTAATAACAACAGCCTCGATGGCATCCTTCGCACAGAGATCATCGTCAACGTGGATTACGGGAACGATATAGAGAAGGTGAAAGAGCTGATGCTGGCGATTGCAGATAAGCACTCGGGGATACTAAAGCATCCCGCCCCGTTTGCACGTATGACCAAGATTAACAATAACTCCCTCGAGTTTACCTTTCGGGTATGGGCCCGTAAGAGCGATCTGAGTAGTGTGAAGCATGACATCGGCGAAGCGGTCTACCGGGAGCTTCACGAGAACGGAATGATCACACCCAAGTAGTTTAATTAGTACTCCGAGCTAAAATGGAAGCGGATGTTTTTGAAATCCTGCTGCGCCATCATCAAAATGTAATTCGACTCCGCCAGGAAGACATCCCTACCCTCTTTATCGTGCGCCATGTACTGGTATTTTCGCTTCTTGAACTCCTCTAACTCCGACGGGTGATCGCTCTCGATCCAGCACGCCTTATAAAGGTTGATAGGCTCCCAACGGCACTGCGCCCCGTACTCGTGCAACAGACGGTATTGGATCACTTCAAACTGGAGTTGTCCGACCGTCCCGATGATTCTTCGTCCGTTAAATTGGTTGGTAAAAAGTTGAGCAACTCCCTCGTCCATCAGCTGTTCTACCCCTTTCTGGAGCTGCTTCGATTTCATGGGATCGGCATTCTCGATATACTTGAACATCTCAGGCGAGAAGCTGGGCAACCCCTTGAAATGCAGTTCCTCCCCCGAGGTGAGCGTATCCCCGATCTTGAAGTTCCCGGTATCGGGGAGGCCGACGATATCGCCGGCGAACGCTTCGTCCATGATCTCTTTCTTCTGGGCCATAAAGGCGGTAGGCGAAGAAAAACGCATCATCCGATTGAACCGCACGTGTTTGTAGTTGACATTCCGCTCGAACCTGCCGGAGCATATTTTCACGAAAGCTATACGGGACCGGTGATTGGGATCCATGTTCGCGTGTATCTTGAACACGAAACCGGAAAAATCCTTCTCGTAGGGATCTACCTCTCGCTCAATCGCCTCGATGGGACGAGGTGACGGGGCGATCTCCACGAAACAGTCCAACAACTCTTTTACCCCGAAGTTGTTCAAGGCAGAGCCAAAGAATACCGGGGCAAGGTTACCGGCAAGGTATGTTTCACGGTCGAACTCAGGGTACACCTCCGTGATCAGCTCCAAATCGTCACGCAACTTGTCCGACAAGGATGCACCAAGGTGTTGGTTTAATTCCGGGGCATCAATATCAAGGTGAATCGACTCGGTCACCACCTGTTTACTCGGTTTATACAGGTCGAGGCTGTTCCGGTGCAGGTTGTACACTCCCTTGAAGCGCTCCCCCATGTCGATGGGCCAGCTCAACGGGCGGACGTTTATTTTCAGTTCCTCCTCCAGCTCGTCGAGAATCTCGAAGGGATCCCTTCCCTCTCGGTCGAGTTTATTCACGAAAATCATCACCGGCGTGTTCCGCATACGGCAAACCTCCATCAGCTTGCGGGTCTGGGTCTCTACCCCTTTTGCCACGTCTACCACCACGATCACGCTATCCACCGCCGTGAGCGTACGGAAGGTATCCTCCGCGAAGTCCTGGTGCCCCGGTGTATCGAGGATATTAATCTTGTGGGCATCATAGTCGAATCCCATGACGGAAGTGGCGACCGAGATACCGCGTTGTTTCTCGATCTCCATCCAGTCGGAAGTGGCGGTCTTCTTGATCTTGTTCGATTTTACCGCACCTGCCACGTGAATGGCTCCTCCAAAAAGTAGTAATTTTTCTGTTAGCGTGGTTTTCCCCGCGTCGGGGTGGCTTATCACGGCAAACGTGCGCCGACGCTCTATCTCTTTTTTCAACGACATCTTTTGTTCTCGTCTTTGACTTGAATTTCTATATACTTAATTTTCAATCTTCTCGCTTATCTTTTATTTCCCGAATGCAACGCTCCAGTGCCTCTTCCCATCCAGGGATCTCCACGTGAAACGTATCGCGTATTTTCGAGGAATCCAGCACGCTATACGCGGGTCGTGGAGCGGACGATCCATACTCTTTGGTTGAGATGGGAAGCACCTCGCATCCCTCGATACCTGCCAGCTGTTGTATGGCTCGGGCAAAATCGAACCAGCTCGTCTCGCCCCGGTTCGCGAAGTGATAAATACCGTTTTTCCACTCCTGATGTTCCTCCGTGTATTGAAGGATATGCACGATCATCTCTGCCAAATCGGCCGCGTAGGTCGGCGAACCCCGCTGGTCGTCCACCACGGTCAGCCGCTCCCGCTCCTTCATCAGCCGGATCATTGTCTTCACGAAATTGTTAGCAAATCGCGAGAAAAGCCATGAAGTACGAATAATTAGCCAGTCGCCCCCCACCGCCTGCAACGCCTCCTCCCCTTTCAGCTTCGATTCGCCATAGACGGATAGAGGATGGGGCTCGATCGCTTCCGTGTAGGGGGTGGTCGCTTGCCCATCGAACACGAAGTCGGTGGACAAGTGAATCAGTTTAGCCCCTCTATCGCGTGCGACTCGTGCCACGTTTTCCACGGCCGCGGCATTCACGGCAAACGCCTTTTCTCGTTCCGTCTCCGCTTTATCCACCGCGGTGTAGCCGGCACAGTTAATGATGTACGGCACCGCGTGATGAACCACGTACCGATCCACCTGATCGATATCGGTAATATCGAGGCTGTCCGCGTCGGTAAAGAGAAACCGGAAAGGAAGCCCCACTTGCTCGGACAGCTTCTTTAATTCGCTGCCTAATTGGCCATGGGCACCGGTGACCAGCACGTTCTTCTGCACCAACCCGTAAAAAAACTGCTGCTTGGAAGTCACTTTTTCCGTTCCGCCCAAATGCTTGGATGTTCCTGTATAAATCGCCATAAATTGTTTTCCTTCCTACTTCTGCTATTGATCTTCCGGGTCCTGATCGATCGTTTTATATTTAACGGAGAGTAACCGCAGCAACGCGGTAATTTGGTTCACCGCGGCTTCCGTCTCCTTTGAAATCTCTTTTTTCTGAAGTTTCAGCAAAAGATAGCCGTAAAGGGCGGTAAAGCATGTCTCCAGTTCCGGTGCGTCGGGGTCTCCCGATTTTGTCCGCAGTGCCACGATATGTGGCAAAGTGTGGTAATACACCGCGATGTATTCCGATTCCTTCGGGTCTTTCAGCAGGCGCAGGTGAATATCTGTGAGGTCGATAATAATGTTCTTATTGATCTGAAGGTGTCCTTTTTCCTGCACTCCTTCCGACTGCATCATCATGATGAGGCCCTCGTACCAATCCCTGGCTTGTACTCGCTCCTCGGTGGTCTGGTATACCGGAAGGATCAGCGCTTCTTCTATCTTATCGATATCGAAATGGTAGGCGCGCAACAGATCCTCCACCTGCCACATGAAAAGGAGGTACTCGGCAATATTGTCTTGTTTCTTTGGAATTTTCATCGTTACACGGGTCACGAAATCAGGCATAATTCACGGAAAACGCACGCGACTACCCTGAATATCGTGATGAAATAGTAAATTTGTCACAAAATTACAACAATATGCGCAACTACCATGCCACAACGACAAGATATTTAATCCATGATGGTGTGATGATACGTTTTCACCGGCTCGCACGTCGGTTATATGAGTATGGACATTGTTGAATACAAAAGAATCGTGGTCGCACTGCGCCCGTCACTGCTCTCTATCGCCCGCCGCATCGTGGGAAACAACGAGGATGCGGAAGACGTGGTACAGGATGTGTGCCTAAAAATATGGCACGGCCGAGAGAGTTTCAACAAGCTCGACAACGTGGAAGCTTACAGTACCACCATGGTGAAGAACTTGAGTATCGACAAACTACGGGCACGGAAACCATACTCCGACGAAATGGAATTGCTGGGCAAGGCGGACGAAGCACGGCTGCCCGATTCACTGCTCGAGGTAAAGGAGGTGCAAGAAGCCATCCGACGGATTATCGCGATGCTCCCACCCCTTCAACAACGTATCTTGCAAATGAAAGATTTAGAAGGATATGAGACGAGCGAGATTTCTGAAATCACCGGGATCGCACCCGAAGCGGTACGTAACAACCTTTCGAGGGCCCGTAAACGGACGCGGGAACTTTACGTGATGTACTATCAAACACAACAAACAGCAACAGAATGAAAAAAGAGATACAACAGCTACTCGACCATTACTTCGAAGGACTCACCTCGGCTGAGGAAGAGAAGGCGTTGCGTCGTTATTTTGCCGAAGAGGACCTTCCGGAAGAGTTAAAACCCTTGATCCCACTGTTTCGATTCATGGACGATGAAGCTACGGCACTGGCGGTGCTTAACGAGGTGAGACAGGAAAGCAACGGGTCGCCACGCCGTACACCCTTCATATTGAGAAGGCTCCGCACCGTGGCTGCCGTGGCAGCGGTACTGTTGATGGGCATTCTTTTGGTAACACGACCCGAGAAATCCTCTCCAACCAACGGCAGCTACGCGTGGGTGGATGGAAAGCAGGTTACCGATCCGGTAGCGGTGCAACGCCACGCGGAACAATCGCTCGGAAGAGTTATCTCTGGCCAAGACTTGATGGAGGAGCAATTAAATTTCGTGCTGGAATGAAAAACAGCGTGAAACCATTTGTCAACACATCGAAACCGGTAGCATAAAAAAAATATAAAGAAAATGAAGAAAATGAATCATCTCCTTCGTCTTTTCGTGGCGTCGCTGTTATTGTTGCTGTTCGCTCCCGGCCTGCACGCGCAAGAGGGGCTCCAGATAGGAGCTATTTTTGAAAAATATGGCAAGCAGAAAGGATCCACGATGGTAGTCCTATCCAGCAAGGCACTTCATAATTACCGGCTGGATCTATACAAGGGGATCACCCTGAAGTATAACGAAAAAATGCTGGATGAGATACAGCACTACCTGGAATTGGACAAGAAACAGGCACGCCAAATAAAAGAGGTCATCAGCAACGGTATCATCACGTCGGGGTATTATCAGCTCACCGATGAGGAAAGTCCGCTGAACCGGTATATCCTTTTTAAGATGGGAGACGACGGTACCGCCACCCTCATCTACATGGAGGGTGGAAAAGAATCGGAAGAGCTGGTTAACAAGCTATTTATTAAAAACTAACACATATATAAAAATGAAGAAAATTGCATTTATCGTCGCTTTATTACTGCCAGCTCTCTACATGGCAGCCTCTTCGACTCTTCCGCTCGACACAACGTATCGCGCTGGCACCTCATGCCCGATCGACACAACGTTTCGCTACCTTGATCGTGCAGTGGTTATTTCCGAGAAAGAGGATGAACTGAACGTCTCGATCTATCGCGTCACCGAAAGGGGCGACACCGTGGAGAGTTATAAGATGTACGAGGGAATCTTTACGGATAACCGGAGCATCGAACGGCGATACGAGGGCAGCTTCGAAATCTCGGTGCCCGACATCTTCAAACCCAAGAAGCAACGTCGCCCCAGCCGTTCGCATTGGGCCGGGTTCGGGGTGGGTTTCACCAATCTTCCGGTGGGTTTTGATTTCGACGGCGAGCTCTCTTCCATCATGAACCTCAGCCGATCATTGCAATACAACCTCAATTTCATTGATGGTTCGTGGCGGTTGGGTGACAGCAATTTCTCGGGCATCACCGGTATGGGCATCCAGTTCAACGCCATCCATTGGCAAAATAACAAGGCAATCGAGGTGGAGGATTACCACTCGGTAATCACAACCGCCGAGCCGGGCAGCGAATACCGCCGCTCCCGCCTGCACTATACCTACTTGACGTTCCCATTGCTTATCGAGACGAACTGGAACATTGGGCGAGGATCGCACTTCTTTGTGAACACGGGGGTGGTAGGAAAAATAAAAACAGCCTCTTCGTCCCGTATCTGGTGGAACAACGAGGATGGTAAAAAGCAGAAAACCATGTTCCCAGGCGACCTCAACATCCGTCCCGTCACGCTCGACCTGATTGCCCAAGCAGGCATCAGCGACTTTGGGATTTTCGTCTCTTACACACCCTTCAACCTTTTCAGGGACAACCGGGGTCCAAAGGGGAATCAAGCCACCATCGGGCTGCAGCTCTATTTTTAACGCGTCTCTCGCGGAGTGGTCACATCCGTGAAAGCCGATCAATAGACTATTCTTATGAGACTTTTGCTGTACTCGGCAAAGTAAATAAAAAAATCGTACTTTTGTAGGAATAAAATGCAAACGTATGGTTAAGTATCACATCATAGAATCGGGCTATTTCCGCGGCGATGGCGGGGTGATGTTCGGCCCGGTTCCCAAAAAATACTGGTCGGCCAAGTACGAGGTCGACGATAAGAACATGTGCGTGATGTCGCTCCGCTGCCTTTTTATCGACACGGGCGAGCGTCGCGTACTCGTGGACGCGGGGCTGGGAAATAAGCATAACAGCCGGTTAAAATTCTACCAACCCTTCGATCAGAAGGATATCGCGGAGGAGATTCGGAGCATCGGTTACGCGCCGGAAGAGGTGACCGACGTGATCCTGACTCACCTCCACTTCGATCATTGCGGCGCAAGTACGGTATTGAATGAGCAGGGAGTCGCGGTACCTACCTTCCCCAACGCCACTTACCGGATAAGCTTGGCACAATGGCAAAACTACCGGAACCCGTCGCTCTTCGAAAAAAGCTCCTTCTTTGAAGACAATATTGAGCCGGTGTACGACGCGGGGCAGCTGCAGTTCGTATTAGAAGATATGCAGCTCGATGAGCATATACGTTTAGAATTGTACGACGGGCATTCGCCTGGGCAGATCGTGGTGCTTTTCGATACCGAAGAAGCCAATTACGCGTTCCCCGGAGATGTGGTTCCCACCTCGCTCAACCTAGCATTGAACTGGCTTTCGGCTTACGACAACAGCGTGGTAGTCGCCATGGATGAGAAGAAACGATTCATGGATAAAGCAAAAGAGGAACAGCGCACGCTGATTTTCTGCCACGACGCGTACACGGTATCGGCAAAAGTGTAATATACGGTTTACGAGTAATAACTCAACCGGCTTGTTATAAAACTGCTTTGTTACCAAACGAGCTTACTACTCAACGGGTTTGTTTTCAGCTTTTTTCAAGTTGATAATAACCACCCCGTTCTTTCCCTCTTCGCCGTACAAATCCAAAGCTGATTTACCTTTCAGCACGGAGATCGATTCAATATCCTTGGGATCGATCGAACTCACGTCAAACTCGCTGTCCATCTTTTCATTGTCTACTATATACAGAGCAGATTCTATCAAAACTTCATTTTTGGAACGTACGACCACTTTATTCCCATTGCCCCGCAACGAGTCCATTACCTCGTTTCCAATCGTGGCAACTTTATCATACGTGTTATCCGTTTTTCCCGAAAGCGTATCTTCCCGGTTCGTGCGTTCTGGGGTGGCAACCTCCAAATTAATGGACCCCATCTCCTTATTTTTTACTTTGGCCTTTGTCTCGATCAATATCACCCCATTCTCCCCTTCCTTCCCGTACAGATCAATGGCAGATTTATCTTTCAAGATCGAAATAGACGCAATATCATCTGGGATTAATTCGTTAAACTCTTCGGAGGTTACTTTCTTGTTGTCTATAAAAATTAGCGGCTTATTTTTTATAGCGTCAACACCTCTTATTATGTAATAATTGCCATCTCCCGTTTGAAATTCGCCATGTTCCTTAGAGTCAATTTCTATCGTGTCATCTACCGGATCTCTTAATTCAATATTGATCGTGTCATTCACTTGATTAAAAACAACGGTCTCCTTATCAGCTGCTTTATCTCGTTCTCTTCCGACAATTCTCGCGTTCATTTTCGGTACGGAAAGGGCAATCATAGCAAGGAATAATGCAGGAAGAGTTAGTGCGTAATTCCATTTTTTTCGTTGATTTGTTCTGCTTTTCATCATCATAATAATGCGTTGGTGCAAGTCGCGCTGTCGAAAGTTATTTGCCAAAGCAAACTTTTGTTCCCCCACGCTTTTGCGGATTAATAATAGTTGATATTGTTTCGGGTCGATGTCTACTGCTAGTACGTGCGCATCGGCTTGATATTCGTGTACTGATTGAATTTCACGACGGAGCAACCACGAGAACGGATTGAACCAGAGCAGGCAGGTAAAAAGATCAAAGAGGATCAAGTCCCTCGCGTGTTTCAAACGGATATGGGCCTTTTCGTGGCGAAGGATCGCGTAATGATCGGCTAAAAAATCTTCATGCGAGAGCACCGCGTATTTCATCCAACTAAACGGGGAGATATTCTTGTTGCTTACGCACAATACCGTGCCGTCATCGAGCAGGTGTTTTTCCGATTTCCGAACAAGCACAGCAATTTGCCTCAATCCAATTAAGTAGCGGGTAACCGTGAGAAGCAGTCCCGCGACAAAAACAGTCATTAAAAGTGGAATCCATGGAATCGATAGCGAGGGGGTTATGCCTGCTTCCTCCGCCATGGACAGCATGGTGAAATCGATTGAAAGAGAATGAAGAAGGATCGGGTCGACTTCCTTTACAGGGAGTAAGTTGAACCGAAATAGCGGCAATAGGATTGTTATTGAAACAATAAACTGCAGCAGAACACGATTTATCGAGTGAAAAGTAGTTCTTGCAAAAAAGAGCTTGTAAAAGCCCCAAAACAGGCCCACCAACACAGATGCGCGTAACAGGTAATAGAGAAACGGTTCCATGATAGTCACTTTTTAGCGTTTAATCTTTCCACTTCATCTAGCAGCTTTCGCACCTCTTCCACGGAGATATCCTCTTCCTTGATAAGGGAAGTAACAACACTCAGGTATGAGTTATCGAAATACTTCTTCACCACATTCTTTAGCGTGCCATTTCGGTACTCCTCTTCACTGATGATCGCGAAGTAGCGATACGTGGTGCCAAATGCTTCGTGCGATAAGAAACCTTTCTCTTCCAGCATGCGGGCATAGGTGGACAGGGTATTGAAATGCGGCTTGGGATCAGGGTATTTCTCCACGAGCTGTTTCACGAACTGAGGACCCTCGTCCCAAAAGAAACGCATCACCTCCTCCTCTTTGGCTGTTAATTCTTTCATATCTATCTCGCTTTAAACCTGTTTTCAATATTACACGAGACGCCGAAACGGGCAGCATCCATTCATACCACAAATATAACTAAAATATTTCGTTATAAAACTAATTCCAATAGTTAAATAACTATGTTTTTTAGTTAAAGTTCAAGCAAAGAAAAAACCGACTGATAATCAATCGGTTCAACTAGTCATACTTCATCTCTGTCACCTCATATCTCAACATCTACATATAGCGATGCATTATCGTTTAATTTACCGAAAATGCTCATTAAAATTAGACATTTTCTCGCAACGGCACAATCCAAGCAAGCTTGGCTTCTACGCATTGCTTACCGAAAATGTTCGTTTAACATGCACAATCTGTTTGGGAATAGCAACTCCTGTCTTGTCGCTTTCCATGTTAGATTTCATCTCAATTTGCGGGAAGTCTTTATCAACAAATTCAACATCAAAATTTTCTGGTAATTTGTCTATTTCCGCATTATTTTCAATAAGATGATGCACAAAATCAAACGTCAAACTAATATTGCGCTCTATAATCTCTTTTTTTGTCATTTTCTTCTATTCAGTTTTTTAATATAATTATCTCTATACCATTGCCATCTATCCTTTAAATCTTGCTCTGCGTATTTTGATGCAGCCTTCAGATTATCCATTTCGATCGCTTTTTTCTCTTTATCTCCATTCGGAAACAGGACATCTCTATGAAAAAATCCATGTGCGCAATCATACCGAACAATCGCCAACCATTCTTCGTGTAAAAATGTTTCGTATTGATACATCACATCCAACAATATTCCATTATCTATAACCAATCGAACTCTCAATCGGTTCAACTGCTTCTATTTCAGACGCCCGTTTTTTTTCAGCGCCTGATCCAATATCCATTGAATTTGGCCGTTCACGCTACGAAACTCGCCGGCCGCCCATTTCTCGATCGCGTTCAACGTATCCGAGTCCAGCCGCAACGCGAAATTCCGGGTCGTTTTCTCTTTTTTAGCCATCGTTCTTCTGCTCCATCTTTCCAAGTTCTGTCAATACTGTTTCCAGGTAATCGGGTTGGTTTGTCCCAACCAATACCTTTCTCCCGTTTTTTAAAAAAAGTTCAACACCTATTTTCCCTGATACATTGTATGCTTTAGTACCGCGTTTACCGAAGCGAATGCCCCATCCACCGAATTCACGAAGAGGGTTATACCTTCTTATTTGCACCGAATCAATATCCCTCCAATCATAAAACTTATACCGCACATGAAACGGAGAATACTTGATATAAATACCATCACTATTTATAAAGGTCTTCAGCGATCCAGAAAGTAAATAAATCGATAGTAATAAAAATATCCCGGTAGTAATAATCAGCCCCGCATCACTCATGGGATTGTTACCGAAAGGTTTATTAAAGATAATTTGTAGAATAAACCCTCCTATAAAAAGAAGGTTTAAACCGACCATTATTGCCCATAACCACCATTGACGGAAGTGTTGTCGCTCAAAAAAATAAACATTCCTCTTTCTCATCGCCAATTATTAATTCTTCATTCTTAATTTTTAATTCTTCATTGGCACATTGGCACATTATTGATACAGCGTTCCCGTGTTCACTACCGGCTGGGCCGATTCGTCAGCACAAAGCACCACCAGCAAGTTACTCACCATCGACGCTTTCTTATCGCTGTCCAACTCCACGATATTCTCGTCGTCGATCCGCTCCAACGCCAGTTTTACCATCGACACCGCACCTTCCACGATCTTTTCTCGGGCAGAGATGATCGCTTCCGCCTGCTGCCTACGAAGCATCACCGCGGCAATCTCCGGCGCGTACGCGAGGTAATTGATGCGTGCTTCCACCACCTCGATTCCAGCCATTTCTAAACGAGAATTCAACTCCTTCAGCAAGTTTTCGTTGATCTCTTCACCCCCCGACCGAAGCGTGAGCTCGTTATCAGAAACCACGTTGTTATCGTACGCGTACAGTCCCGCTACCTGCCGTAACGCGGCATCGCTCTGCACCGCCACGAAGTTCTCGAAGGCATCCATCTGCTTGCTTACCGTGTAAACCGTACCTGTCGTGCCGGGCTTCGATGCCGCCATCGTCTGCGCGTCAATCTCGAACATCGCCTTGTAAGTATCCTTCAGCTTCCAGACCAAAACCAACCCTATTAAGACTGGGTTCCCCACCTTATCATTCACCTTGATCGGATCCGCGTTCAGGTTGCGGGCTCGCATCGAAAGCTTCTTCTTGGTCATGAAAGGATTTACCCAGAAAAAACCAT
>Ga0209075_1003624_pt1 | contig 12703 bp, 10 predicted proteins | sample Stecom2011_FD_187523 | JGI IMG/M metagenome (GOLD analysis project Ga0209075, IMG submission 187523) | Agricultural soil microbial communities from Utah to study Nitrogen management - Steer compost 2011 (SPAdes) (version 2) | ecosystem: Environmental > Terrestrial > Soil > Agricultural land...
TACCAGCGTGTCGAACTGGGCAATGCCCGACGCCGCACGGGTCGGAATGGGCCCGGGCGACACCGCGTTCACCCTTATGCCCCTGGGCCCCAGTTCGGCGGCGAGATACCGCACGGCCGATTCGAGCGCGGCCTTTACCGGCCCCATCAGGCCGTAGTTGGGAATCACTTCTGCGCCACCCAGATAGCTCATGGTCATGAGGCTGCCACCCGCACTCATGAGCGGTTCGGCACAACGCGCCATGCGGATGAAGGAGTGGCAGGAAATGTCCATGGCCAGCAAAAAGCCGTCGCGTGAGCTGTCGGTGACGCGCCCGTGCAGATCGTCGCGCGGCGCGAAGGCGATGGAATGCAGCAGGAAATCGAGCCGGCCCCAGCGCTGCGCGACCTCGTCAAAGAGCGCCTGCAGCTGCGCGTCGTCGCGCACGTCCAGGGGCCGCTGAATCTCGGCATCCAGCGCCCGCAGCAGCGGTTCGACGTGTGGTCGCGCCTTTTCATTCAGCCATGTGCCGCCAATCGTGGCACCCGCCTCGTGCATGGCGCGTGCACACGCCCATGCAATGCTCTGATCATTGCCGATACCAATAACCAGGCCCTTCTTGCCCTTCAACACGTCGTCAGTCCTCCGTTGCCGTGGCCGGGCCGCCACCGGCCCGTTATTACGAATTGTAAGCAGTGGCGACCCGCAAGAGGGAGCGAAAGGCAAAAGCGGAGCCGGAATTACGCGAGCAACAGACGGTTCATGCGCTTCACGAATGCTGCCGGATCATTCAGCGCGGCGCCTTCGGCCAGCATCGCCTGATCGAGCAGCAGCAGCGACCAGTCGGCAAAGGTGTCGTCGTCGGCGTCGTTCAGGCGGGCGAGCAGCGCGTGCTCGGGGTTGATCTCCAGAATGGGCTTGACCTCGGGCGCCTCCTGCCCCGCCGAACGCAGCAGGCGTTGCAAGTGCGGGCTGAGTTCATGCTCGTCGACCACGACGCAGGCCGGTGAATCCACCAGGCGTGTCGTGACGCGCACCTCCTTCACCTTGCCTTCGAGGGCCTTCTGCATGCGCTCGACGAGCGGCTTGCTGCTTTCGGCCACCTCGGCCCGATGCTTCTTTTCTTCCTCGTCGGCCAGCGCGTCGAGGTCCAGCCCGCCCTTGGCCACGGACGCAAGCGGCTTGTCTTCGAAATCACGCAGGTAGGAAAGCATCCATTCGTCGACGCGGTCGGTCAGCAGCAGCACTTCGATGCCCTTCTTGCGGAAGACTTCCAGATGCGGGCTGTTGGCCGCCGCGGCGTAGGATTCGGCCGTGACGTAATAGATTTTTTCCTGGCCTTCCTTCATGCGCCCCACGTAATCGGCAAGCGAGACGTTCTGCACGCTGCTGTCGTTGTGGGTGGAGGCAAAGCGCAGCAGCTTGGCAATGCGCTCGCGGTTCGCAAAATCTTCGCCCACGCCCTCCTTGAGCACCTGACCGAACTGTTCCCAGAACGTGGCGTAATCGTCGGGGCGGTTCTCGGCCATGTCGTCGAGCATCGAGAGCACCCGCTTGGTGCAGCCGTCGCGAATCGCCTTCACGTCACGGCTTTCCTGCAGAATCTCGCGCGAAACGTTCAACGGCAGGTCGGCCGAATCGATCACGCCTTTCACGAAGCGCAGGTACGACGGCAGCAACTGTTCGGCGTCGTCCATGATGAACACGCGCTTCACGTACAGCTTGACGCCACGACGCCCCTCGCGATCCCACAGGTCGAACGGTGCACGCCTGGGGATATACAGCAGCTGCGTGTACTCGCTGCGGCCCTCGACGCGGTTGTGCGTCCAGGCGAGTGGATCTTCGAAATCGTGGGCGATGTGCTTGTAAAACTCCTTGTACTGCTCATCGGTCACGTCGGACTTCTGGCGGGCCCACAGCGCGCTCGCCTGGTTGACGGTTTCCCATTCCTGCGTCTTGACCTGCTCGGACTTCTCGGCATCCCATTCTTCCTTGAGCATCTGAATGGGCAGGGAAATATGGTCGGAGTAGCGGCGCAGTACCTCGCGCAACTTCCAGCCATTCAGGAATTCGTCTTCAGCATCGCGCAGGTGCAAGACGATGGCGGTGCCACGGTCGGCCTTTTCCACCTGGGCCACCCGGAATTCGCCCTGGCCGTCGGACTCCCACAGCACGGCTTGCGTCTCGGGCAGCCCGGCACGGCGCGACAGCACCGACACCTTGTCGGCCACGATGAACGAGGAATAGAACCCCACCCCGAACTGACCGATCAGCTGGGCGTCCTTCTGGCGATCGCCGGTCAGCTGCGAGAAGAATTCCCTCGTGCCCGAACGCGCGATGGTGCCCAGGTTGGCAATCGCTTCATCGCGCGACATGCCGATGCCGTTGTCGGAAATGGTGATGGTGCCCTGCGCCTTGTCAAAGTCGACGCGAATGCGCAGTTCGGTATCGCCTTCGTAGAGATCCGGATTGTCGATCGCCTCGAAGCGCAGCTTGTCGCAGGCGTCGGATGCATTGGACACCAGCTCGCGCAGAAAGATCTCGCGATTGCTGTACAGCGAGTGAATCATCAAATGCAGCAGTTGCTTGACCTCTGCCTGAAAACCCAGGGTCTCGGAGGTAACGGGTGTCTCGGATTGGCTCATGTTCGGACCATGCGTAAAAGTGTTTGAAGCATTGATATTTGAGGGCTGACGTATATCGACACCCCCGCATATCGGGCGTATATTGGGGCGGCATCACCCGATTTCAACCCCGTACCCCGCCGGCCTTACACCGGGCTCGGCATTGCGTCGGGGCCAACGCGGACACAAAAAGGAGGCACACAATGCAGCCAGAAGTCCTGTTCCGGGTTTTGAAAGGTGCAAGTTGGGTCGTCATCGCACTGATGCTCGCGGGCATTGCGTACGCGATGATCACTTCCATCAGATACTGGGCCGGCATCGGCGTGTAGGAGGAAGTGATGAACAAGCGTCAGACCCGCATGTTTGCCATTGTTTCGACGGCGCTGGCAAGTCTGCTGTTCCTCGTTCTCACCGTCGACAGCCACCGGCAATTTCCCACGCTGACCAACGCCGACGACATCACCGAGGAGGTGGTGCGCGGGCAGAACGTCTGGCACGCCTACAACTGCATCAACTGCCACACCATACTGGGCGAAGGCGCCTACTACGCGCCCGATCTCACCAAGATCACGCAACTGCGCGGCGCGCCCTATCTCACCGCCTTCATGAAAGACCCCTCACAGTTCTACGACGAGCAGAGGCACCGGCGCCTGATGCCCAATCTGGGCATGAGCGATCAGGAAATCAGCGACGTCATTGCATTCATGGACTGGGTGGGGCGCATCGACAACCAGGGCTGGCCGCCGCGGCCCATTCTGGTGGCGGGCAGCTCGATTCCCGGCGCCGACCTCAGTCTCACGCAACAGCAAACCGAAGGCGAGGGTACGGCAAGCGGCCTGCCGCCCGGCGCACGCCCCGTGGCTCCCGACAATGCGCCCATCGCGCAGGGCGAGGCGCTGTTCCGCACGGCGGTGCCCACCTGTCAGGCCTGCCACAGCATGGCACCCGGCGTGAATCTGGCCGGCCCGTCGCTCGCCGGCCTGCGTACCTTCTTCGAGAAGATCAAGGCATCGGGCGAATACACCGGCAAGGCCACCACGGCCGAAGAGTTCGTAAGGGAATCGATCGTCGAACCCAGCGCCTGGCTGCACCCCGGCCCCATGTATTCGGCCGGCGGCGTCTCGTTCATGCCGCCCAACTATGGCGAGGACCTGAGCGACGAACAGGTCGATCAGCTCGTTGCCTATTTGCTGTCGTACAACTGAAGGGGCCTGCCATGCGATACAAGACCCAATCCGTCGCTTATTGGTACTTTGCACTGGCCATGATTCTGTTCGGCCTGCAGCTCGTGTTCGGCCTGCTGTCGGCCGCCAAGTATCTGGGGCCCGACCCGCTGCTGAACCTGATGCCCTTCGACGTCACCAAGACGGTCCACACCAATCTGCTGATCGTGTGGGTGATTACCGGGTTCATGGGTGCCACCTACTGGATCGTCGCCGACGAATCGCGCTCGGAGCTCTACAGCGTGAAGCTCGCGTACATACAGCTGGTCATCTGGGCGATCATGGGCGTTACCGCCGTCATCGGTTACCTGTTCGGCTACGGCACCGGCAACAAGCTGCTCGAGCAGCCCCTGCCGCACAAGCTGGCGATCGTGGTGTGCATGCTGATCTTCCTCTACAACATCGGCATGACCATAAAACGATCGGGGCGCTTCACCACCACCGAGGGCGTGCTGCTGTTGGGCCTGGGCAGTTCGGCCGTACTGTACCTGCCCGCCCTGCTGCACTACGAAAACTATGTGGTGTCGATCTACTACCGGTGGTGGACGATCCACCTGTGGGTGGAAGGCGTGTGGGAAATGATCCAGGGTTCCTTCCTGGCGTACCTGCTGATCCGCCTTTCCGGGGCCGACCGCGAGGTGCTGGAAAAATGGCTGTACGTGATCGTGGGGCTGGTGTTCATCGCCGGCATTCTGGGTACGGCCCACCACTATTACTGGGTGGGCGTGCCCACCTACTGGCTGCCGCTGGGCGGCATTTTCAGCGCGCTGGAACCCGTGGCGCTCGTGGGCATGGCCATGTATGCGTACTTCTCGATCCGGCGCAGGGGCATTCGCCACCCTAACGTGCTTGCCCTGCACTGGACAGTGGGCAGCGCCCTGTTCACCCTTTTCGGGGCCGGCCTGCTGGGGCTTGCGCACACCTTTCCCGCCATCAACAAATGGACGCACGGCACCCTGATCACCGCCATGCACGGTCATGCCGCGTTCTATGGCGCCTACGCCATGATCGTGATGGCGGTCATCAGCTATGCCCTGCCCACCATGACGCGCAACCGGCGGGTGGAAGGCAGCGCGGTGGGCTACTGGGCGTTCTGGCTGCAGATGGCGGGCATGTTCGGCATGACGCTTTCCTTTGCCACGGCCGGCATCGGTCAGGTGTACCTCGAGCGCGTGCTGGGCATCGGCTACCTCGACGTGCAGCTCAAGATCCAGATCCATTTCATCATGCTGGTCATCACGGCCTCGCTCTTTGCGGTGGGGGTACTGCTCTACATCTACGACTTCTTCCGGCACGCGCCACGTCTCGAACCCGTAGACGAGAACGAGCTTTTCCCCGACGCGGCACCGCCGCGCGGCCCGAGTCAGTTCGACGCCACGCGCCCGGCCGCAGCACGCGAGGGAAGATTGCATGAGCAGACTGGCTGACCTGCGCGAACGGCATCCCGACGACGGGCCGCGCAAGCCGCCCGTCGCCGAGCCCTTCTATCTGCCCACGGGCGACGAGGTGGCGCTGTTCGAGGAATGCCACCGTAACCAGCTTGCGGTGATGCTCAAGGGCCCCACCGGCTGCGGCAAGACCCGCTTTATGGAGCACATGGCGTGGCGCCTGCAGCGCCCGCTGATCACCGTGTCGTGCCACGACGATCTGAGCGCAAGCGACCTGATCGGACGCTACCTGATTCGCCACGACAGCGTGCACTGGCAAGATGGCCCGCTCACTACCGCCGTACGTCAGGGCGCAATCTGCTATCTCGACGAAATTGTGGAAGCTCGGCAGGATACGATCGTGGTGCTGCACTCGCTCACCGACCACCGGCGCACGCTCACCATCGACAAAACGGGGGAAGTGCTGGAAGCGGCACCGGGCTTTCAGATGGTGATCTCGTACAACCCCGGTTATCAGCGCATGCTGAAAGACCTCAAGCCCAGTACGCGACAACGCTTCGTGGCGCTGGATTTCGACTTCCCCGCGCCCGGGCACGAGGCAAGCATCGTGCAGCACGAAGGCGGGATCGGGCGGGCCGAAGCCGAAACGCTGGTGGCCCTGGCCGCAAAGCTGCGCGGCTTTCAGGATCGGGGGCTTGCCGAAGCGCCCAGCACCCGGCTGCTGGTGGCCACCGCAAGCCTGATGGCGCGGGGTATCGATACCCGGCGCGCATGCCAGGTGGCGCTGGTTTCACCGCTCACCGACGACGCAGGGCTGCTCGAGGCCATGAACGACCTGCTCGATCTCACGTTCGCCTGAGGGCGAGTTTGGGGCGCAGATATGGCCGAAGCCGAAGACGTCGTCAACGACGCAGCCCGCCATGCCGCAATCTATATACGCCGGCTCTGGCTCAGGCATCGGGGGCCGCGCGCCGGCCCGCGGCCACTGAGCCTTCCCGAGGTACGGCAGCGCATCGATCTGCTGATCCACGCCGTGCATGGCATCAGCCCACCCATACGCGTGGCGCAGGTGCCCGCCCGGCCCACCCTGCTCGCCCGGCTATTCCGGCGGCACGACGTACGCCAGTCGGGGCAGGCCGTACCGGCCACCGACGGGCATTCGCTGTGGCTGCCCATGGAATTGGCAGCGCCGCCCGGGCCCGACCTGGCTCCGCAAGCCACCGCCGAACTCTTTCGCACGATCGCCCTGCAGCAAAGCTGCCGCATTCTGCGGCGGAGTGCGCAGATCGCAGCCGCCGCCCCCTGCCCGCGCAGTCTGGCGCTGTATATGATGCTTGAAGCTCAGGCGAGCGACGAACGCCTGTTGCACGAGCTTCCGGGGATGGCGGCATCGGTCAACCGCCTGCGGCGCCGGGGGCTGGCACTGCGACCTGCGCCGGCCACCCTGCCTCCCGCCAGCCGCTTCATCGAAACGCTCGTGCAAAAGGTTTTGAGCACGGATGCGGGCAGGCCTGTCGATGGTCTGCCCTGGCCCCCGCCGTCGCAGCCTGACGAAAGTCTGGACATTGCCCAATGGCTATTGCGCCGGCATGCACCTGCTGCGGGCAGCCTGCCGCTGCCGCACACCCACGCGCTGTTCGCAGACGCCTGGACGGGGGAGTTGCTGCCTCCCGCACGGTTGATGAGCCCATCCACACCGTTGGAGCCCGACCCTGCATCGGAGGAACCGGCCGCAGCCGTACGCAGCGCCCGCCTGCCGCGCAGCCCGCGGCCGCATGAAGCCAACGAAGACGACGCGCCCACCGACGACGGCATGTCGGTTCTGCAGAGCTCTGACCCCCTTGAAAAAGCGGAAGACCCCTCGGGCATGCAGCGTCCCACCGACCGTGATGACGAAACCGCCGGCGAAGAATTTGCCGATGCACTCTCGGAACTTCCGGAAGCACGCCTGATACGCTCGCCCACGCCGGCCAGAGAAGTGCTGCTTTCCGACGATGCGCCGCAGCGACGCGCGCTACCCCGGGCGGATTCCATGCCCGCACAAACGACACGAATCCACTACCCCGAATGGGATTACCGCATCGAGGGCTACCATCACCCCGGCGCAACCGTGCTGGTGCTGCCCCCCGAACACGGCCCGCAAGCCTGGGTCGACAGGACACTGAACCGTTACCGAAGCATGCTCGACACGATCCGCCGCCGCTTCGAGATGCTGCGCGCCGAACGCGTCTGGCTGCGCCGCCGCCTGGACGGCGACGAGATCGATATCGACGCCTGCACGCAAGCCCGTGCCGATGCACGGGCAGGCCTTCCGCTGAACGACGCGCTGTATCGGCAGCTGCGCCGCCAGCGGCGCAATCTTGCGATCATGCTGCTGGTCGATATCAGCGGCTCCACCGATTCCTACCTGACCGATGGCCGCCGCATCATCGACGTGGAACGCGAAGCGTTGCTGCTGGTGGCAATCGCCCTGCAGCACATGGGCGAGCCCTACTCCATACAGGCATTCTCAGGTGACGGCCCCAACGGGGTCACCATCAGCTCCCTCAAGCATTTCAGCGAGCCGCACAGCGCCGACGTGGCGCTGCGCATCGCGGCGCTCGAGCCGCAGCATTACACCCGCAGCGGCGCCGCACTGCGCCACGCCACGGCCGAGCTGATGCGCCAGCCGGCGGAACACCGGCTGTTGCTGCTGTTGTCGGACGGCAAGCCGAATGATGCCGACATCTACGAGGGACGTTACGGCGTCGAAGACACGCGCCGTGCGGTGGAAGAAGCACGTGTGCAGGGCGTGCATCCCTTCTGTCTGACGATCGACCGACAGGCCGCAGCCTACCTGCCGAAGGTGTTCGGCCACGGTCAGTACGCGCTGCTGAGCCGCCCCGCAGAGTTGCCCACTGTGCTGCTGGACTGGATGAGGCGCTTGGTGGCACGCGGCTGAGCTCATGTATAATTGCCGACTTCCCGCCAGACGTTGCACCGCGCAACGCATGCTCAGCCCGAGTGGTGGAATTGGTAGACGCAGGGGACTCAAAATCCCCCGCCGCAAGGCGTGCCGGTTCGAGTCCGGCCTCGGGCACCACTCTTCTTTCCGGCTCTTCCCCTGGTCCTTCCCCATAAGACCGCCTGACTCACTCCACGAACGAGAACTCGCCGATCCTGCACACGTCGACGTTCGCTTTCACGACCTCGTCGCCATCCTCGAATTCGGCCTTGAAGTCGAACTTGCAGGCACCCGTACCATCATCGATATCAATTGTCAGCGACTTGCCGGGCATGATCACGTCGTCGCCCAGAATGTCTTCTTCCCAGTCGTTGGTCGACGTGCGCGAGGCGTAGAACGCGAAGATCGGCGTTTTGGTTTTATTGATGACCCTGACCTTGCGGTCGGCGGCCAGTGCGGCATCGGTGCCGGCCAGTGTGGTAACGACGATCGCAGACAACACAAGAAAGCGCTTGAGCATATGAAACCCCTGTGGAAGTGTTGAAAAACACACGAAGGCGCGCGTTGCCTGACGCCGTCCGGCACGTGATGTGACGACGCATTCGTGTGTGTCGCGTCGTACTGTACGGTTCTGAAAAGACTCGTAACATCCCTGAAATTGGGTAATTTGCACTTTCGGCACGGGGAACCCTGTTTCCAGTGATGACAAGCGGTGGCCGGCCGCATACGATGCCGACACTGCGACACGTTACGGAAACCCCAGGTGAATTCCGCTCCCGAACTTCAGGCTGTCCTGCCGTCTCCCGTGCTGATCGTGGAAGACGAACCTCTGTTGCAGCAGCGCCTGCATGGCATTCTGTTGCAGCTGGGCTATGGGCCCGACGCACTGCTGCATGCCGCCAGCCTGCGCGAAGCGCGCGCATGCCTCGCGGCCCAACCCGTCACGCTGGCACTGGTGGATCTGATGCTTCCGGATGGCAGTGGGCTGGAGCTGATTGCGCAAATGCGGGCCGAGACACCGGAAATGGGTATTCTCGTGGTGTCGGCCTGGAGCTCCGAGGAATCCATTCTTGCCGCACTGCGGGCCGGCGCGACAGGCTATGTTCTGAAGGAGCGGGACGATATCGAGGTGTCGATGTCGATCCGCAGCGTGTTGCGAGGCGGCGCACCAATCGATCCCTTCATTGCACGCCGAATCCTGCAGCTGCTGCCTCTGGACACCGCCTCAAACCCGCAGACCCCGTCAACGCCCGTCGCAACACCACCTGTTGCTCCCTTGGGTGAAGCGCTGAGCGAACGCGAAGGCCAGATTCTCGGCCTGGTGGCCGACGGACTGACGAATCGGGAAATCGCCGAACGCCTGTTTCTCTCACGCCATACGGTGGAAAGCCACATCAAGCGCATCTATCGCAAACTGGCAGTGTCCTCTCGCACCATGGCCGTCCGTGAGGGCCGGGCGCGTGGAGTGATCGAGTGACGCGTTTGCTGGTGGCCTGGCTGGCGTTTTGCGGGGTGTGGCTGGGCTTGGGAACACAGTGCGCCTGGGCGGCGGAATCGCCGCCCTGCACCGTGCGCGTGCTGTCCGTTGCTGCGGCGCGGGCGGAAGCACCCGGCACACAACGCCCCGCCGACGGCTGGGAGCCCGTGGAGCTGCCCGATATCTGGGTGCGACGCTGGCCAGGCTACGAAGGTACGGTGTGGTACCGCATCGAATGGGAGCGCGACTGCCCGTACCATGCCGGAACAGCAGCCAGCGACCCGCTGGGGCTGAGCCTGGGCGGCATCAGCATGGCGGGCGAAGTCTACCTCAACGACAACCTGCTGTGGCGCGACGTCTCTCTGGTGGAGCCCCTTTCCCAGTCATGGAACATGCCCCGCCGATGGCTGCTTCCGGAATCGGCGCTGCGCGAGGGCGTCAATACGATCTGGATACGTGTGGTCGGGCTGGCGGCCTACACGCCCGGTCTGGGAACGCTGTTCCTGGGCCCTGCCGCACAGGCCGAGGCCGTTCATGCCGCCAACCAGTGGCGCCAGCGGAACGTACACTTCATCGCCCTGGGCCTGTCCGGTGCCATGGGGTGCATCTACCTGGTGGTCTGGTGTCTGCGGCGCTCCGAGCAGGCCTTCGGCTGGTATGCCCTGATGTCGCTGTGCTGGGTGCTGTACATGGCCACGACTCTGGCAACGGACGCCTGGCCATTCCATACCATCGAGGCGCACTCGCGTCTGAACAACATCGCATTCGTGCTGTATGTGACGGCCTTTTGCCTGTTTACGTGGCGTTTCGGGGCGCAGCACCTGCCCCGTGTGGAAAAAGCGCTATGGCTGGCAACGGGGTCGGGGGTGCTGGTGTCACTCATCGCAGCGCGTCCGGCCATGGAGCTCGTATGGGCCGGTTTCGTGGTGATTTTCCTGGCCAACAGCCTTCAGTTCCAGCGGCATGCCTGGCGCACGCGCGAACCGCAGCACCTGCTGCTTGCTTTGTGCTGGCTGGTTTTCCTGGTGGTTGGCGTGCACGACGTGGTGGTGCTGCTCAATGGTTGGGGCGCGCATGAAATGTGGGGCGCGATCACAGGCCCGATCACCGTGCTGTTCATGGCGCTGCTGCTGGGTGGGCGGCTCGCTTCCAGCATGCACCGCATCGAACACTTCAACCAGGAATTGCAGACCCACGCTGCGCAGGCGCGCGCCGAGCTGGCAGAGGTACTGGCGCGGGAACACGACCAGGCCCTGTCCCATGCCAGGCTGCGCGAACGCATGGCCATCATGCACGATCTGCATGACGGGCTGGGAGGCAGCCTGGTGCGCAGCATGGCATTGGTGGAGCAGGCCCGGCAGCCGCTATCCAATGAACGCATGCTGTCGTTGCTGAAGGTGTTGCGCGATGACCTGCGTCAGGTCATCGACTACGATTCCAGCGCCAGTACGGTGGTGCCGGAAACACCGACTCAATGGATCGCACCATTGCGCCATCGGTTCACGCGCCTGTTCGACGAGCTGGCGGTGGCAACCACCTGGCGGGTGGAGGACTACTGGCATACCCGCCCCAGTGCCTTGCAATGCCTTGGCCTGGCGCGCGTGGTCGAGGAAGCGTTGTCCAATGTCATCAAGCACAGTCGTGCACGCCATGTGCGCGTACTGTGCACACAGCCGGAACCGAACGTGCTGCGCATTCTGATCGAAGACGATGGCGTGGGTTTCGATCTGAAAGCCGTGCGCGATGCCGGGCTGGGGGTGGGCATGCGCAGCATGGCGGCGCGCGCCGAGCGATTGGGCGGCAGCCTGAACGTTTCGTCGGGCCACGGTGGAACACAAGTATGTATGGAGGTGCCGCTGGGGGTGAATTGAAACGGCCCGGCCTTGACGCCGCCGGGCCGGAATGCGCACATTTACTCGTGAGCCAGCCGAATCAGCCGCTTGCCCAGATTCTTGCCCGCGTACAGGTCGGCGATCGAGCCCGGAGCGGCCTCCAGGCCATCGAGAATTTCTTCCCGGTAACGCAGTTCGCCTTTGCGGATCATGTCCGCCAGATGGCTCACCGCCTCGTCGTAGCGATGTTCATGATCGAACGCGAGAAAGCCGGTCATGGTAGCGCGCTTGGTGAGCAGATGCCGGTCGACACGGGGTCCATCGGGCCAGGGCTCCCAGCTGGGAATCGAGGCCGTGCCACAGATCACAATACGCGCGCGGGTGTTGATGTACCGGATCACCGTATCGCTGATGGGGCCGGACGTATTGTCGAAGTACACGTCAACGCCATTCGGGCAGGCTTCACGCAAGGCGTCTTCCAGGCCGGGTTCCCGGTAATCGATAGCGGCGTCGTAGCCGAACTCTTCAAGACACATCCGTACCTTGGTGGCCCCTCCGGCGATTCCGACGGTACGGCAGCCCTGCCTGCGCGCAAGCTGCCCCACGATCGACCCGACGGCACCGGCGGCCGTGGAAACCACCACGGTTTCGCCCGCCTGCGGCTGCCCGATCGTGCTCAACCCGAAGTAGGCCGTAAGCCCGTTCAGCCCCAATACGCCCAGCGAAAGGGATACCGGCAGATCGGTTTCCCTGATCGTGCGGCGGATCGCGCCCGCATCGGTCACCGCGTATTCCTGCCAGCCCAGCATGCCCATGACCAGCGTGCCTTCAGGATACTTTGGGTCGTTTGAACGCAGCACGCGCCCGGCGGCAAACGAGCGCATGACTTCGCCAATCTGCACCGGTTTCGAATAATTTGCCGCGGCATTGACCCAGCCTCGCATGGCCGGGTCCACCGACAGGTACAGATTCTTCACCAGGAACTGCCCCGGGCCGGGCTCGGGAACATCGGTAGACTGGATTTCGAAATGTTCTGCCTGAGGGATCCCGACCGGGCGGGACTTCAAAACGACGCGTCGGTTTTTCAACATTGATTCGATTTCTCTGTATTGATTGCAGGGTTTTCGGCGCAAGCCTGGCACACACCATACGGGAAAACACCCGCCGATGCGCACCGGTATCCAAATGTACACTGTGCGCGCTTCTGCGCCGCGGCCGGTTTCGTATCCGGCAGGG
>Ga0209075_1003625_pt1 | contig 12703 bp, 11 predicted proteins | sample Stecom2011_FD_187523 | JGI IMG/M metagenome (GOLD analysis project Ga0209075, IMG submission 187523) | Agricultural soil microbial communities from Utah to study Nitrogen management - Steer compost 2011 (SPAdes) (version 2) | ecosystem: Environmental > Terrestrial > Soil > Agricultural land...
CACCAGTGCAGCAGCACCTCACTCAGACGCTGCGTGCTCTTTTTCCACCAGATGCTCAACAACCTTCAGCACATTTTCGTGGCCATTTGCCATGCTGGCACTGACCACATACTTGCCATTTACCAGCATAGCCGGAGTACCGGTTATTTGCGCACCCATGATTCGGGTCTGAGCCTGACGGACACGGGAGTGCACCGCAAAGCTGTTATAAGCGTCAACAAACGCTTCGGCATCGACGCCGTGATCAGCGACGAAATCTGCCAGCGACTCCGCGGAGTTCAAAGGGCGGCGCTCGCCGGCCAAGGCATCAAACAGGGCATCGTGCACCTTATCCAGCTCACCCATGGATTCCAGGGCATAAAACGCAATGGCATGAGGAGCCCAGCTATCTCCAAGCACCGCAGGCAAGCGGACGTAGTTGACGTAGTCGGGCGCGCTCTCTTCCCAGGCCTCTGCCAGCGGTTTGAAGTTATAGCAATGAGGGCAGCCGTACCAGAACACTTCCGCCACCTCGACACCGTCCTCAGAGGACGTGTTGACCGGGTTATTCAGGGTCCGATAGTGAACACCGTTTTCCCAGGTCTCAGCGTTCGCCATTGAACTGAGCGCCAGCGAAACAGCCATCGTCGCTACCAGGCTAAGGGTTCTGATCATTGGAATTCTCCGAGCGGTAAATTTGTTTGTTGATACGACTGAAAGACGTTTGATTATGACCCAGCAAAGCTTGAAAGTTCCACCGCAGGTGCCGGGAAATGATTAACGATGATTAAGGCGGTGCCAGCCTGAAAAACAAAAACCCCGCCGGAGCGGGGTTTTCTGACCGGACCAAACTGAACGGTATCAGTTCAGACCCGATACGTAGTTGGCAACCGCTTCGATTTCAGCGTCGGTCAACTTGGAAGCCACATCTGCCATGATGCTGGCGTTAGTGGTGGTGGCGCGCTCACCTGAACGGTACGCCTGGAGCTGCTTGACCAGGTACTCGGCCGTCTGGCCACCCAGTGCAGGGTAACCTGCAGGCTCGTTACCAATGCCTTTCGGGTTGTGGCAACCCGCACAGGCCGGTACGCCAGAGGCCATATTACCGCCACGGTAGAGGGCCTGACCCTGCTCAACCAGATCCGGATTGGCCTGACCAACCACCATTTCCTGGCTGTCGTAGTAGGCTGCGAGGTCACGCATATCCTGTTCGGACATATTGGTCAGCAAACCAGTCATCTCAGGAACCGCACGGTCTCCGGATTTGATGTCTACCAACTGGTTATACAGGTACCTTTCACCCAGCCCCGTCAGCTTCGGATAAACCGCCATTACCGGCTTACCGCCACCCTGGCCGTGACAACCAGCGCATACCGCCGCGTTCTGTTCACCCGCTGCCGGATCTCCTGCCCCGTGAGCCATAGCTGTCAGGCCAACTCCGAGAACAACTCCTGCGATCAGTCTTTTCATGCTCGCTCCGCTTCTCTCATCTTTGAATCTTGAAAGTATTCTGGTTGTACAGCCGGATGGCCCTGAAGGTTCAGGCACAAAACCGGGACTGACAGCGGAACGCGCAGCGCACCGCCGGAAATTGGTGTAGCATTATACATTAATCGTCGATAACTGAAATCCAAAGGAACAGCAACCGTCGTGGACCCTGATCTGACTCAAAAAAGCCTCTCTTTCAATAGCGCCCGATTTCTGATCAGCGCCTCACGTCTGGACGAGTGCCCCCCCGATTTCGGTGCCGAAGTTGCCTTTGCAGGCCGCTCCAACGCTGGAAAATCAAGCGCCCTGAACGCCATTACGGTCAACGGCAAACTGGCTCGCACCAGTAAAACACCCGGGCGCACCAGACTGATCAATTTTTTCAGTCTTAACAAGGAAAATCTGCGCCTGGTGGATCTGCCCGGCTATGGCTACGCGAAAGTATCGCGGGATATGAAAGATGACTGGCAGAAACATCTGGGCCACTACCTGAACGACCGCCGCTGTCTGCGCGGACTGGTTTTGGTAATGGACATCCGGCACCCGCTGACAGACTTTGACCAGATGATGGTGGAATGGTGTGAACATAACAAGCTGCCGCTGATGATCCTCGCCACAAAAGCCGACAAACTGAAGTTCGGCCAGGCGAAAACCGCCATGCTGGGCATTGCAGGCAAGCTCAAGAAATACCAGTGTGTAGAGCACCTGATCATGTTCTCTGCCACGTCAAAACTGGGCCTCGATGAGTGCCGAAGCACATTGACTGACTGGCTTGAAGCCCCAGAGTTTGCTGAAGACTGAAACCCGAACCAAAAAAAACCGGCCTATCAGAAACAGGCCGGTGAAACGTCAGGGTTTGCGACGTGCTATGGCCCCCGAAAAAAAAGGGGCCAACCTGAGAACTCACTCAGGAGACGCAGGATGTCCGACCTCCAGCGTCACTACCTTGGAACGCCACTCCGCCAGAAAGTTCAAAATTTGTTCAAACTCAACGCAAACCTCTGTCAGACCACCACTTCCTGTCCATCGGGCAAGGTTGGCCGATATTTCTCCCTCAGTGCCAGCACCCGCTCGCGATACTCCGGCGTCAAATACGGAAGCTCCAGCGTCAGCACCTGGTAGATACCCTGCTTGAGCTCAGTCAGGCTTAGGCTGGCATGCCCTTCACTGGCGTGCGCTGTTTTCAGGAACGCCATCCAATTGGTGATCACCAGCCAGACGTTCAGCGACATCGCCGAGCGAAGCTCTTCCAGTTGCGACTGAATAATTCCGGCCTCTGCCAGTTTTCCGAAAATCCGGCTGATGGCCGTCAGACACCGGTTGGTAAAATCCCGGTAATCGCTGCGCAGTCTTGGGTCGCTGTCCAGCAGGTATTCCAGATCCCGGTGGAAGAAGCGGTAGCTCCAAAGGCCGTCAAACACCGACTCGAGGTAGAAGGTCATGTCTTCGAGGGTGATCGGTCGGTTTTCCGGAATATCCAGGTAGTAATCCACCAGCTTTTCATATTCCTGGAAGATCTCATAAATAATGTCGGACTTGTTCCGGAAGTGGTAATACAGATTGCCGGGCGATATCGCCAGGTGCGCTGCAATATGATTGGTTGTGATATTGCGCTCGCCCCGCTCGTTAAATAGCTCGAGGCTGGATAGCAGAATTTTGTCTCTGGTTTTCATATTGACGCCGCTGTTTGTTGTTATCAGCTTGTTGGATGGCCCGATGGGCCATCCGGCATTCCTTGACTGACTAGAGTATATACTCTAATAATACCCCCAAGCGCAAATCGTCCAGATTTTGGCCACCAACAACAACCGGCTGCCAGCACTTTGCTCGTGCGGCTCATGGGGAGAGAAACATGGTAGCAACTGTCGTCCAGCTCACCGAGAGCAAAAAACAGATCCAGCATACCCATCGGGTGTTCGATGAGCAGAAGAAGGCCTTCCGCAACAACCCGATGCCGTCTCTGACTGAGCGCAAAGAGAATCTCAAGCGCCTCAAACGCGCGCTGCTGACACACCAGGACCGCCTGCTTGAAGCCATCGACCGGGACTTCAGCTGCCGCTCGAAAGACGAATCCCTGATTGCCGAGGTCATGCCTTCCATCCAGGGCATCAACTACACCCTGAAAAGTCTCAGCAACTGGATGAAGCCCTCCAAGCGCCACGTTTCTGTCTTGTTCCAGCCAGCCAGCAACAAGGTGCACTACCAGCCAAAAGGTGTTGTGGGTGTGATTGTGCCCTGGAACTACCCGCTTTATCTTGCGGTCGGCCCTCTGGTGGCGTCTTTGGCGGCGGGTAACCGCACCATGATCAAGATGTCCGAGTTCACACCGCACACCTCTGCGCTGTTCAAGGAAATCATCGAGTCGATGTTCCCGGAGGATCTGGTTTCAGTAATCACCGGTGAAGCGGATGTTGCCGCCGACTTTTCTCAGCGGCCCTTCGATCACCTGCTGTTCACCGGCTCGACATCCGTGGGCAAACTGGTGATGCGGGCAGCGGCCGAAAACCTGACACCGGTAACGCTGGAGTTGGGCGGCAAGTCTCCCGCCATCGTTTCACCGGATGTTCCGATGGAGGACGCAGCCCAGCGCATCGCGTTCGGTAAAGCCTTCAACGCGGGTCAAACCTGCGTGGCGCCGGATTATGTGCTGTGTCCGGCTGATCGGGTTCAGGCTTTTGTGGACGAATTCCGGGCGAAATTTGCCGAGATGTATCCGAGCCTTCGGGACAACGATGATTACACGGCCATCATCAATGAACGCCAGTACGATCGACTTCAGGGTTATCTGGACGATGCCCGGGCCAAAGGCGCTGAGGTGGTGGAAATCAACCCTGCCAACGAGAATATGAAGGATGGAACCCGCAAGATTCCGCTGACTCTGGTGTTGAATACCACGCCAGACATGAAGTTGATGCAGGATGAGATTTTCGGGCCGATTCTTCCGGTGATCAGTTATGCCGGTCTGGACGACGCCATCCACTATATCAACGAGCGCCCACGCCCTCTCGCGCTGTATTTCTTTGGCTATGATAAATCGCACCAGCAGCAGGTGGTCGACAATACACACTCCGGCGGCATGTGCATTAACGATGCGCTGATGCATGTAGCTCAGGATGACCTGCCGTTCGGCGGAATCGGCGACTCAGGCATGGGGCACTACCACGGCAAGGAGGGTTTCCTGACCTTCTCCCATCACCGGGCGATCTTTACCAAGCAGAAGTTCAACAGCGGCAAGTTCGTGTATGCGCCTCACGGTACAGCGGCTCACCGCATGGTCTATAAGTTGTTCATTCGCTGACCGAAAATGTTGGCTATATATCCGCCCCAGCCGTCAAGCTGGGTGCGGGCCAGGAGGTGGGATGCCTTTCCGGGACACGCCGTGAATACATCCCTGTAGGCTTGAGCAAAACATCCTTGTTTTGCACAGTCCCGGAAAGGCACCCCACCTCCTGGCTATCTGACATTGAGCTACTCGCTCCTTAAAACTACAAGAAACTGCCATGAAAACACCTCAGTCTCACGAACACCCCAAAGGCCAGCTCGCTGACACCAGCCGGCGCAGCTTCCTGAAAACCAGCCTCGGCGGCGCCCTGTTTCTCGGCACCGTGAGTGTGACCGCCGGTCTGTCCGGTTGTGCCACCGCCCCGGCCGGCCGTATCAGCGCGGTTGGTTCCCGCATGAACGCCAGCTACCAGTTCCAGTTCCTGAGCAAGGACGACATCGCACTGTTCGAGGCCCTGCTGCCAGCGATGTTTGCCGGCGCCTTGCCGGAAGAACCGAATCAGCGCCAGTTTGCCATTGCTGCCATCATTGAGCGGATTGATCAGGGCATTGCAAAGTTTGGCCCGCCAAATCAAAAAGAATTGCGCAAGCTGTTCGATCTGCTGAACTTTGCACCTACCCGCGTGACGCTGGCCCGGGTGTGGTCAGACTGGCCATCCGTCAGCACCCGGGAGGCCGATGCCTTTCTGAATCGCTGGCGCAGCCGCCGCATTGGCTTGCTGAACAACGGCTACATTGCGCTGAGCAAGATCAGTAACGTGGCTTTCTATGGTTACGAAAACCACTGGCACCTGTCCGGTTACCCCGGACCACCCGCCTGGATGGTTGATTCCCTGCCGCAATTCCACAACGTTTGACGACCCCCGGATAACGGAGAGCAGTATGTCCATGAATGATCCTATCGCCAGGGGCCTGGCTTCCGGCTGGAATGTCACCGATGCCAGCAAGCTGATCGCAAACAAGACCGTAGAAGCCGATGTGGTCGTGATCGGCACCGGAGCCGGCGGCGGCACCACCGCAGAGATTCTGGCCAGGCAGGGCCTGTCAGTTATTCTGGTAGAAGAAGGCCGGCTGTATTATCAGAAAGATTTCAAGATGGACGAGCTGACGTCTTACGCCAATCTCTATCAGGAAGGCATGAGCCGAACCACAGCGGACGGCGCGATTGCCATTCTGCAAGGCCGCTGCGTAGGCGGTTCCACGACGGTCAACTGGACCAGCAGCTTCCGCACACCCGACGAAACCCTGACTTACTGGAGTCAGACATTCGGGTTAGACGGTCTGCAACCCGACGCCATGGCCCCCTGGTTTCAGGGCCGGGAGGAACGCCACACCATGGCGCCCTGGCAAACCGATCCGAACCTGAACAACGACATCCTGCGCCAGGGCTGCGATGCCCTGGGTTACTCCTGGCAGGTGATCCCGAGAAACGTCAAAGGCTGCTGGAACTCCGGCTACTGCGGCGTCGGTTGCCCCACCAACGCCAAACAGGGAGCCCTGCTGACCACCATCCCCGGCGCGCTGGACCACAAGGCACAAATGTTCCACGGCCTGCGGGCCGACCGGCTGGTGATGAACCAGGACCGCATTGACCACCTGCTAGCCAGTGCCATGGGCCCGGATGGCGTTACGCCCTCCGGTGTTACCGTCACCCTGAAAGCCAGCCACTTCGTGGTCGCCGCCAGCGCCATCGGCTCACCCGGCCTGTTGCTGCGCTCAGGCCTGCCAGACCCGTACCAGCGAGTGGGCAAGCGCTCCTTCATACACCCGGTCAACGCCACCGTGGCCCGCATGCCCGCGAAAGTCAATCCATTCTACGGTGCACCGCAATCCATCTATTCCGACGAATTCAACTTCAAATACGGCACCGACGGCCAGGTTGGCTACAAACTCGAAGTGCCACCGTTGCACCCAGCCATGGCGGCCGGGGTGGTACCCGGCCACGGCCAGCAACAAAGGGACAACCTCGGCCAGCTGCCCTGGATGCAGTCCGTCATCGCCCTGCTCCGGGACGGCTTCCACCCTGAAAGCCCCGGCGGCACAGTCAGCCTGAGGGACGACGGCAGCCCGGTGCTCGATTACCCGATAACCGACTACCTCTGGAACGGCATTCGCGAAGCGTACCTCAACATGGCCGAAATCCAGTTCGCCGCCGGCGCCGAAGCCGTCCAGGCCGTGCACCTGGACTCCGACTGGTACACCAGCTGGAACCAGGCCAAAGCCGCCATCAACGAGCTCCCCATGAAGCCCCACCGCGCCCGCCTGTTCACCGCCCACCAGATGGGTGGCTGCAGCATGGGCAGCAACCCGGAAGACTCCGTGGTCAATGGCTTCGGTGAACACCACCACATCGCCAATCTGAGCATCCACGACGCCTCTATCTTCCCCACCAGCATCGGCGCGAATCCGCAGTTGTCGGTGTACGCATTGGCGGCGAGGAACAGCACCAGACTCGCGCAGAAATTAACGCTGCCGGGCTGAGCTTTGTCGTGACACTCGCAGGATGTGAAAGAGAGAGGGCCAGAGAGATAAAGTCGGGGAGATATGCAGATAGCACGAGAGCGCGGGCCGGGGGTTGGCTTTCGGGAGTCTTGAGGGCCATGGACGGCCCGAAAGAAGCGCACAGGGAAGTGCTCGTAGCGTCTCCCGAAAGCCAACCCCCGGCCCGTGCGACTAACTCCTGATAAAAGTAGCCGTTACCAAAGTCCCCGGACTACAGCACAAAAAACAATACTGCTATGCTACCGGCCACCAACAAAAGGAGCTGCGCATGCCAAAAGTCATCTACCCGGGCACCTTCGATCCCATCACCAACGGCCACACCGATCTGATCGAACGGGCCTGCCGGATGTTCGATGAAGTCGTGGTTGCTGTCGCCTACAACTCGAAAAAGCAGCCCCTGCTCAATCTGGAAGAACGCTGCGAACTGGTCCGCCAGGCAACCGCGCACATCCCCAACGTCAGTGTCACCGGCTTCAGCAACCTGCTGGCAGACTTCGTTCGGGAACAAAATGCCTCCGTCATCCTCCGGGGCCTGCGCGCGGTGTCCGATTTCGAATACGAATTCCAGCTCGCCGACATGAACCGCCGCCTGGCACCGGAAATAGAAAGCGTTTTCCTGACACCGGCCAACCACCTCTCCTACATCTCATCGACCCTGATCCGCGAAATCGCATCCCTGGGTGGAGACGTCAGCGAGTTTGTCGACCCGGCGGTCGCCGAAGCCCTGAAAAAGAAATTCAGCCAGGCCTGACGAAAAGGCCAGAAGGGAAAAAGCACCACCAGGCCTCTGGTGGTGCTCTGTGAAGACTACAACAGAGGCGGCAAAGGAATCTGGACGCCATTAACATCCAGGACCAGATCTTCCATCCGGCCATTCATCACCAACTGGTCACCCTCGCGCACCAACAGCCCCTGCTTGATCAACGGTGACACCTGCATCTGCACCACCGGATAGGTTTCCGCCAGTGCCAGCGGCATACTGAAATCCAGAGTTCCGGTCAGCTGCTGCATGACCATCAACATATTTTCCCGCTGCTCCTCAGAGAGCTCAGGATGGGAAATATCCAGACTGCCCTGAACCTTGCCTTCCGGTGTTTCAAGACTCAGCTCACGGATACCGAACGAAAAACCCGCCGCTGCCAGGCCACGGATGGAATTGTTGAAACGCTGCATCATCGCCATCTGCTGCTCGAATGCTGCCCGGGGATCTGCGCCACTCGTAACTGCCATCATCTGCATGTCGGTCATCGCCGAGCTGAACTCGCTCCAGCCCGCGACATCCACACCCTCTATCGCCACCGCCAGTCGGTGCGGGCCATAGGCATTGTCCCCGAACTGCACTGACTCAAGCTCAAGCTCAACATTCGAGTCGAGCTTCCGTTCACTGTCCGTCGTTTCACTGCCACTGTTCAGTACAACGCCCTTAACCAGGACCGGCGGCACCGCTGCACCTTCAAGTGCAATGGAGTCCAGAGTCATGGCGCCCGACCCGGTCCAGATGTCTCCCATCAGCCAGGACATGCTCTGCTCAAGGTGAAAACCTTCAACTTTTACGTCCATTCGGGGGCCGGATATCAGCAGTTCAGGCCACACCATCAAAATGTCTGCCTGTTCCCCCATGCTGCCAATATCGATTCTCGCAAGGCCACCGCTGGTTCTGACCGACTCCGCGCCGTCCGGATGCTTTAGCGCCATGGGTGGCGCCTCAAACTCGACTGTAGCCGAGCCCCAAAGACGGGTTTCAAGTGTCAGGCTCGGCTCGGCGTCCTGAAACCAGTCAGCCCCCTCCGGTTGCCAGCCCTGGCTGGGACGAAAATCCAGCAAACTGCCGGTCACGCCGTGCGACACGGTAAACTGAAAATCAATACGGTGACTGTCCCCCGTTTTGGGATCCACAATTGTGAGGCTTCCCGAAGCCTCGGACCCCATAACACCACGCTGGTACTGATCGGTTTCCATCCGCACGAAAGGCTGCGTACTGTTTACCTCTTCCGTGGCCTGCAGCCATTGTTGCTCGGTAACGTAGCCCACACCCCATGGCGCCACCCCGGCAAACACCAGAATCGCCGCACCCGCAATCATCCATTTGTTCAGTTTCAAGGTTCCAGTCCTGTCAGCAAATTTCGTGTACTTTGTTATGTAGGCACCCGGCCCATCAGCTTGATTTAACCGTTAACCGTTCCAGTAAAACCAGCTGCGACGCCAGGCGCTCCTCGCCTTCCGCGGGCTGATTCTGGATGTAACTGCCATCAGGCTGCAACACCCAGGATTGGCAGTTGTCGGCCAGGTAGGTATCGAGGTCTTCTCTGAGGCGGGCAACCAGTGCCGGCTCTTCAATAGGAAACGCCGTCTCTATCCGGTTGAGCAGATTCCGTTCCATGCCATCGGCACTGGAACAATACACCTCGGGGCGACCATCGTTGCCAAAATAGTAAACCCGGGTGTGCTCCAGAAAACGGCCGATAATCGAACGCACCCGAATGTTATCAGACAGGCCCGGTACTTCCGGGCGCAGGCAGCAGATACCGCGGATGATCAGGTCAATCTTCACCCCGGCCTGAGACGCCCGGTACAGCGCCTTGATCATTTGCGCCTCGGTCAGCGCGTTGAATTTGAAGATGATTCGGCCCTTGTCACCAAAACTGGCCTCCCGCTCAATCAGGCTGATCAGGCGGTTGTGCAGGGTGAACGGCGCATGGAACAGCTTCTTGATTTTCAGAGCCTTGCCCATGCCCGTCAGCTGCTGGAACAGTTTGTTGACATCATCGCCAATGGATTCGTCACAGGTCAGGAAGCTGTAATCGGTGTAGAGCCGGGCGTTGCCGGCGTGGTAGTTACCGGTACCCAGATGCACATAACGGCGTAACTTGCCCTCTTCCCGACGGACAATAAGGATCATCTTGGCGTGGGTTTTGTACCCTACTACGCCATAAACCACGATGACACCGGCTTCCTGAAGCCGGCTTGCCAGCTCAAGGTTTTCCGCCTCGCTGAACCTCGCCCGCAGTTCAATAACCACCGTCACTTCCTTACCGCGACGGGCGGCATCGGCCAGGGCTTCGACTATTTCGGAGTCTGCTCCGGCACGATACAAGGTCTGCCGGATGGCCAACACGTGAGGGTCTTTCGCGGCCTGGCGCAGCAAATCCACCACGGGGCTGAAGTTCTCGAACGGATGCAGCAACAGAATCGGGCGCTTGCGAATAGCATCAAACATCGATTCCTTGCTGCGAATCTGGCGCGGAATGGTCGGTGAAAAGCTGGTGTAGGTCAGGTCCGGGCGGTCCACCAGACCACCGACAGCCAACAGTCGGGTCAGGTTAACCGGGCCATGCACCTGGTACAGATCCCGTTCCGTCAGACCGAATTCTCTCAGCAGGAACTGCACCAGTTCTTCCGGGCAATTGTCCGCCACCTCAAGGCGTACGCCATCGCCAAAGCGACGACTCAGCAACTCCCCCCGCAGCGCCGACGCCAGATCTTCCAGGTCATCTTCAAGCTCAAGGTCGGCGTTTCGCGTCAGGCGGAACTGGTAACACCCTTTTACTTCCATGCCCGGGAACAACTCATCGGCATGGGCGTGAATCATTGACGACAGGAACACAAGGTTTTCGCCGCCACTGCAGACTTCGTCCGGCAGACGTACCAGACGCGGCAGGGAGCGAGGGGCAGGCACAATCGCCATGCCGGTTTCCCGACCAAACGCATCTTTGCCGTCCAGTTCAACAATGAAGTTCAGGCTCTTGTTGACCAATCGGGGAAACGGATGAGACGGGTCCAGTCCAATGGGGCTGACTACCGGCAGAATTTCTTCCTCGAAGTAATTCCTTACCCACTCCGCCTGAGCCGGTGTCCACTCCCGGCGCCGGATAAAGTGAATATTCTCCTGCTCCAGCTCCGGAATCAGGACGTTGTTCAGTATGTCGTACTGCTCATGGATATACTCATGGGCAACCCGGCTGATCTCGGCCAGCACCTGCTCCGCCTGCATGCCGTCAACGCCGACCGTGTCCCGGCCATACTTCATCTGCTGGCGCAGACCAGCCACCCGGATTTCAAAGAACTCATCCAGGTTGCTGCTGAAAATACAGCAGAAGATCAGCCGGTTGATCAAAGGATGCGTGGTGTCGAGGGCCTGCTTCAATACCCGGTAATTGAACTGGAGCTGGCTCAGTTCCCGGTTGAACCAGTTTTCACTGGCATCCAGATTGATTTCCTCACCCACCGGCGGCACTTCTACCGGCGCAGGCACACTCTGATCACTGCTGACGATCTTCTTCACTGTTTCAGTTGTCATCACTGTCCGTATCCATTTCAGGCACAGGCTGATCGCCCGTTTCAGCCCCGCTGGCGATCCCTCATCAGTCTCGCTGCGCGCACTGCAAAATAAGTAAGAATGCCATCGGCGCCGGCTCTGCGCATGGCCATCAGGCTTTCCATCATCACTGCATCGCCATCAAGCCAGCCGTTCTGGGCGGCCGCCATGTGCATAGCGTACTCGCCGCTCACCTGGTACACGAATGTCGGCACCTGCAATTCGGTTTTCACCCGGTGCACGATATCGAGATACGGCATACCCGGCTTGATCATCACCATATCCGCGCCTTCTGCGAGATCCATCGCGACCTCGTGGATGGCTTCGTCGCTGTTCGCCGGGTCCATCTGATAGGTGGATTTATTGCCTTTGCCAAGATTGCCTGCAGAACCAACCGCATCCCGGAACGGGCCGTAATAGCTCGACGCGTATTTAGCAGAATAGGCCAGAATTCGGGTATTTACGTAACCGGCAGACTCCAGCGCCTCGCGAATCGCCCCGACACGGCCATCCATCATATCGGACGGAGCAACCACATCCGCCCCCGCATCGGCATGGGACAGCGCCTGGTTGACCAGCGCTTCGACAGTCACATCGTTCAGAACGTAACCGTTGTTGTCGATAATCCCGTCCTGCCCGTGAGTGGTGAACGGGTCCAGCGCGACATCGGTAATCACCCCCAGGTCAGGGTGCGCTTTCTTGAGCGCCCGAACCGCACGCTGAGCCAGGCCGTCGGAATCCCAGGCCCCGGACCCCGACAAATTTTTGTGCTCGGCCGGCACAACCGGGAACAGCGCAACCGCCGGAATACCCAGATCCACAAGCTCGGCTGTCTGCTGCACAAGCAGGTCGATGCTCAGGCGCTCCACGCCCGGCATGGAAGGAACCGACTCACGCTGATTCTCACCTTCCAGGACAAATACCGGAAAAATCAGATTGTCCGGAGTCAGCTGATTCTCACGCACCAGACGGCGGGAAAAATCACTGGCCCGGTTGCGACGCAAACGGGTAAAGGGATAGCTTCGACTGGAATGCGGCAGGCGCGGCTTTGGCACAGGTAACCTCCTGAACATGGATGGCCTTGGAAAGTGCTAACATCATACACTCCAGAGGCCGCCTGTTGCAGGCCTGAGCCGA
>Ga0209075_1003626_pt1 | contig 12701 bp, 11 predicted proteins | sample Stecom2011_FD_187523 | JGI IMG/M metagenome (GOLD analysis project Ga0209075, IMG submission 187523) | Agricultural soil microbial communities from Utah to study Nitrogen management - Steer compost 2011 (SPAdes) (version 2) | ecosystem: Environmental > Terrestrial > Soil > Agricultural land...
TTCTTCGCGCACAGCACTTTCTTCGCGCACAGCACTTTCTTCGCGCACAGCAACTTCTGCTTTCTGCGCGTCGCCCGCTTTGCCCGCGGCGACGAGCGCGACGGGCGCCGAGTTCTCGGCGGTCGGGTCGAGCGGGTCGATCTGCACCGACGCGGTGCCCGAGCTCGCCTGCTCAAGGGTGTCGAGGGCGCCCAATTTCGCAAATTCTGCGTTTAGTGCGTCGTCAAGGTTGAGCTTCGCGGCCGCGTTCTCCGAGGAGCCCAGGCTGGAGGGATCGCGCGCGCGGCGCAGCTCCTTTCGCTCAAAACCTTCGGGGAAAAGCTCGCTGACAAACTCGGCCAGTTGCTGGCTCGTCACCGCCCGGCCGCGCCCGTAGAGCCATTCAAGCAGCGCGACATGCAACGCGTCGCTGGTCTGATAGCGCGCCTGGCGGTCGGCGGCGAGTGCGCGAAGTACGATGGCGTCGAGCTCGGGCGGGATTTCGGGGTTCAACGTGCTGGGCACCTCCACCACACATTGGCGCACATAATCCAGGCTCTGCAGGTCACTATCGCCCTGGAAAACCCGCACCCCGGTGAGCATCTCGTAGAGCACCACGCCGGTCGAGAAGACGTCGCTGCGGCGGTCGACCGGCTTGCCGCTGGCCTGCTCGGGGCTCATATAGCAGACCTTGCCCTGGATGCGCCCGGTCATCGTCTTGGCCACCCGACTGGTCGCGCGCGCGATGCCGAAGTCGATGATCTTGACCTCACCGTCGCGCGAAATCAGGATATTCGACGGGCTCACATCCCGGTGCACAATCCCCAGCGGCGCCCCGTCTTCGCCGGCGCATCGATGCGCATAATCAAGCCCTTTACACGCCTCAATCGCGATAAAGACCGCCAGCGACATCGGCATCAAGACGTCTTCTCCGCTTTTTTCGCGCTTCTCGCTCAGCCGCTTGAGCACGTCGCGCAGGTCTCGCCCGGGCACATAGTCCATGGCGATAAAATACTCGCCGCCCTCCGAGCCCATATCGAAGACGGGCACGATATTGCCGTGGGTAAGATGCACCACGGTGCGCCCTTCATCGAGAAATTTCGCAATGAATTCAGGCTCATCGGCCAGGTGCTCCAGGATCTTTTTGATGATCACCGTCTTCTCGAAGCCGCCGGCACCCCGGGATTTCGCCAGGTAGATCACCCCCATCCCACCCACCGCGATTCGCTTGATGAGCTCGTATCTGCCGAGTTTTTGTGTCGGTTCTGCCATTACTTTCCAAACAGTTTGCGGCTTCGGGGTTCGTCGGGACATCTTCGGGGGCCTCTTATCTCTATGAAGATCACACTTCCTTGGCTCCAAGGTCAACCACAGATGGTCGAAATAGCCAAATTGGCGGCTTTCAGGCGCTCGCAGGGCCGGTGACTAAAAAAGTTTGCATAAGTTTGCATAATTTGTGCGCCCAGGTCTTCTCATTAGAGCGGCGGCGCTCATCTTTTATTCAGGCAGTCATTTTCGCAGGGGTTCAGCGCGCGCGGGGATTCGGACGCGAGGCGCAGAAATGATGATTCGACGACGTCAAAGCCATGATTCTGGGACGCGGAGGGGTCGATGCCCAATAAGAGCGTACTCTATGGACTCGGGTTGTTGCTCGCGGTGCTGGCGCTGCTGCTCAGCGGCGGGATGGGGCGCGAGCGCTGGCTGGGCGGGATGGTTCAGCCCAAGCGCGCGACGCTGCGGGTGCTGGGCGGGGCGGCATATCAGGGCGGCGAGCGCGGGGCGGCGATGCGCTTTGAGCTGTCGGAGTGCGCCGGCCACCGGCCCACCCAGAGCGCGACGGTCCCGCTGTGGGCGGACTCGGTGCAGCGCTTTCGCGCCTTCGCCCATCTTCGCCTCAGGCCGCAGTCCGCGCATCGTTTTGGCGATATCACCTGGCAGGTCACGCCGGGTTGCTACCGGGTGCGCGCCGCGGTGGTCGACCGCGCGGGCGTTGCGGTTGGGGCGTGTGAGCCAGCCGACTCCCCGAATAGCTTCTTGGAGGTTGGCGAGTCCCAGAATTACGTCTTCTTGCTCGACTGCCGCGCCTTCTCCGAGCAGCCTCGAAATGCCGGCATTCGCCTGCAGGGAATCCTGAATCGCGCGCCGCGCCTGGACCCGCTTGAGCTCACCGAACTTGGCGGCGGCGAGCAGACCTGCGCGCAGACCCGGGTTTGCGCCAGCGCCCAGGACCCCGACGGCGATCCCCTCCAGTTCGAATGGACCCTTCGCAGCGAATCCGGGCGCGCGCTGCGCGCGCCGGCGCCCACGGCTGAGTCCACCAGACATGCCGGCCAAACCCAGCTGCGTGAATGCCTCACGCTTGGCGCCGACACCCTTGCCCGCTCCGTCGAGGTCACGGTTCGCGACCTCTCCAGCGCCCTGCCTGCCCCCAGCGCCCCCGAAGCACTGCTGAGCTTTGAGGATCTCTACCTGGGGGATTTCGGCCTCATTGCGCCCTCGCGCGACCAGCGATCGGCCCAACTTCATCGCACCTGCAACCCCGCAAGTTGCCCGCCCGAGCCGGCGGATCGCATCCAGAGCGTTCGCTACTGGATCGCGCGCGATGGCCAACTGCGCCCGCCGACCCCCGACCTGAGCCAGGTGCGCCCGGGTGATACCGTTGATGTCGAATTCGACGTGCTGCCCGGATGTGCGCCGACCCGGGTGGAATTCGCCACATACCAGCGCGGCGCGACCCAGAAGATGCCCCAAAATCACGCGCCAATGCCTCAAGCGCCCGGCGCGGTGTCGCTGGCGGCAAATACCTACGCCGCCGGCACCCATATCCTCTGGAATATGCTGCCCGAGTGCCAGTTTCGCGTCGAGTTTCGGGTCGCCCCCGGCGTGGTGGGCCAACCCTTCCAGGTCATCGACGCCTTTGAGGGCGGCGATACCCCGTGTCCCGCGCCCATAAAAATACACCAAAAATGACCCGCAGACGCGCCTCATCTGGACGAAACGGCAACGGTGGCCCAATATGCGCGAAGTTCTTGCGTCCCGCCCAAAGCGTGCGACACTGGGACGCCGAACGCCGAAGCAATAACGACTTCCTGCGATGAGTGCCAAGCGTGGCGAGTAACTTTTCCGATGATGCACGGCGGGCAGATATCCTGCGGCGCGCGCACGCGGGTCTTGAAGAAGACCTCGATGATATGCGCGCCGAGCTCATGGATATTTTGCCGGAATATGAGCAGCGTCTGCGCCGAAGAAGCGACGCGCTGCCCTCCTGGCTGGAGATCACTCCGGCTCAGGTGCGCGCGCTCTTCCACCTAAAGCCGGTGGGCACCGATCAAAGCGCGCCGTCGCAGACCTCGCCGGTTCACGGCATTCTGGGCCCGCGCACCGTCGCCCTGGCGGCCGGGCGCATCGAAACCTTTATTGAGCGCGGCTTTGTCGACGTGGACTTTGGGGACCCGTCCCGAGTTCGGCGGCTGGTCGATCTATACCTGGAGACCACATCATATTTAGACGCGCTGATTCGCGAAGCCCGGCGCGTGGCTCAAGAGGCGCGTACGACCCTCGACGCCTGGTTGGACGCGCTGCTCTACGAGCTGGAGAGCCAGCGAAAAACCGACGTCGAAGCCCTCGAAGACCTGGTCAGCCAGGGCGATATTGGGCGCGGCGGCTCGGCGCGCCAGGAAATCGCCGACCTGTGGGAAGAGCAGCGCCGCGTCGCGGCCGACCTTCAGGCAAGCTGGCAGCCGCTGAGCGCGCTTGTGCGTGAAGGGCTGGCGAGCACGGAGTCAGGGCTGCAGGAACTCTCGGGGTTGCTGATGCGTGCGCGCGCAGGCCTGGTCGGGGCAAACGCGGCCTTCGAGGCGCAATTGCCGCCCTTCGTGTGGCCCGCCACCGCGCCCGCCGCGCCGCCCGCTTCGGCCGAGACCGACGACGCGGGCCCGACCCTCGACCTGCGCCCGCCGCCCGAAGTTGCGCCCGGCGAGGGTGCCGGCGACGCATCCATCGACACCGCCTCGCGCGACACCCTGGTGCCGGGGCGCCGCGCTGAAAATACCGTGCCAGGCGACCTGGCCGTCGGCCCCGATGAGCCCGCGCATCACCCGCAGCAAACGCTCTCCGAGGGCAATTATATCCCGGGAATCATTCCCCTCGATGAGCCCGCCTCCGACCCCGAGATGCCGACGCTCGAATCCAGCTCAGTCAGCGATTATTCGGAGCCCCTTGGCGAGGACGCAGGCCCGACGCCCGACGCCGGACCGACCGCGCGCAGCAGCACCCAGCGCATGTATACCCGCGCCGAAACGCCCTCGGCCGGACATCCCGCAGCGCCCGAGCCCATCGCGCCTCATGCCGACCCCGACCCAACCCCGAGGCGCCACACCGAGCCCGTGCCGGCCGGGGCCGAAGACGTCCCGGCGACGCCCACAACACCGCCGCGCGTCTCCGGCCCCGGCGATGCCCTGCTCTCCGACGAGGCGACCTATACGCAGTGCTTCCGCGTGCGCCCGGGTTATGCGCGCGCGGGTTGGCTCGAAATCCTCGGGGTCACGCTGCCGCCGGCAATCGTGCTGGGCACGCTTGCCATTTTGAGCGTGCTGAACCTCGCCGGGGCCGGATTCAACCCGTTTGAGCGCTGGAGCTGGGCCTTTTCGGCCGCCGCCGGGGCGCTGGCCTGGCTGCTATTATTGCCCGCGCTGCGGCGCTGGCGCAGCAAGTGGCTGGGGACCCGGCTCGTCATCATGCGCCACACCGACGTGCGCGAAGAAGCTGCGCTGCGCTTTGACAAGCAGGTATTATCGCTGGCCGACACGACCCTGCGCTGGGACCGGCTGAGCAGCGCGCAGCTGCGCCGCTGGGATTCGCCGCTCGACGAAGTCTGCGGGTGGACCTTATCGCTCACCGGCCCCGGAGCGGCGCTGCTATTGGCGACACCCGAGGCCAACCGAAAAAAGTGGCAAAACGCCCCCTATCAGCTCGCCGAGACTCCCTACGACGCCTGGCAGGTTAGCCCCTTCGACTTCGACACCATCGTGCGACGCGCGCTGTGACGAGCGGCGCTATTTGCGCGCGAGGATTTGTGGCGAAGACGCCCCGCCCCGGGACTTGAACTCTGCCGCGGCGTTGCAATATTCAGGCGAAGCGACCTATAACTGACCCAGGGTCGACATCGATCATTCTTGATGGAATGCCGTTAGAATTCTTGATGTTATTTCGAATAACACGGCCATTTCACAAATTAATGAGGATATTAATATGCTGTATTTTGGGACGCATCAGCGCGGCAAAGGCGATCTTCATCACGACGACCCGAACCCGGCAAGTCAACACACGGGGGTGGCGCGATGGGTGCTGATGCTGGGCGTTTTGGGCATGCTATTTTCGCTCGCCTCATGCGTCGAACTCGAGGGTGAGCCGCGGATCGTGACGGTATCGGTGGAGCCCTCGACCATCGAATATAACCATTATAACGGCTCGATGAATGTATCGATTTTGATCGCAAACTTTGAGGGCGCGATTGTCGACGCAGACGCATTTATTCAGCTCTTTCCCGATCCGTCGCGGGACGCACCAAAAACCAGTTTTAGCGCCGATATTAATGCGATTGAACTCCAGGATGTGCCGAAAACCTGGTTTCAGGGCCTGCCACCGGGCACCTATCAAATCGGCGCGCGGGTGGTGAGCGACGCTGGCGAATCCATTGAGCAGCTTGATCTGGCGACGGTGACGGTGACCGATTGACCCGTTCGCCCCAAAGCCCGACAACCCATTGACCCAAGCCAAGGGTGTAGCCCATGAGCGAATTCGATCGAAGGCGCACTAAAAACGGGCTCGACGGCCTCAAACCGGCTTTCGAGCGCCTCACCGATGGGGTGTCGACGCTGGTCAAACAGCATATCGAGCTGGCCCGCTACGAGGCGACCCAGGATATGCGCGCGACCATGAAACGCGCGGCAATCCTGGGGGCCTGCGCGTTCGTGGGCGTGGTGGGCTACTTCTTCTTGCTCGCGGCGGGTACCCTGCTGGCGGGGTGGCTGGGCGGATGGCTGGCCGCCTGGATCTGCGCGGCGGTCATCGCCGTATTGCACCTGGGGGTCGCGGGAGCCCTGGGATATAAATACGGCAAGCGCCTGCGCCTGGGATTACCCGTTGACCTCGCCCAACTCGGCGACGAACTCAACAAGGACAAACAATGGCTACAACAAATCGCGGTGAACTCGAAAAAGTCGCCAGAAACCGTGACACTCTCAGCAAAACCGACGCCGCCGAATTGATCCGAAGCGGGGTGCCCGAGCAACATCTCGACGCCCACAGCGCCAACCTGCGCGAGTCGATCGACCTGGCCCGCCAGCAGATCAGCGAGAGCCTGGACGATATTCAGCTCAATATCGAGGAAACCCTGGACTGGCGCGCCTGGGTGGACAGCCACCCGCGCGAGTTGGTGGGCATCGGGCTCGCCCTCGGATTTTATCTCGGGGTGCGCTAAAAAAGAGCGCACCCATCGGGCATTACTCGTGAATTATCGGCCAAACGCTTGACTTCTCGGAATCGGGGTCCATCTATTATGGGGATTCTTTTTTGGTGATGAGTCTCCACCGAGTCCGCAGGCGAGGTGCCCCGGGCGTGAGGTATTACAAAGCCGGTCACGCCCTGAAATCCCACGAGAATGGGTCCATCAAAATAAACCAACGCGAAACGCAGGGTCTCAACCATGAGCACTGATATTCCAAAATCTTCCGCCGAGCTCAACGAAAACCTCAACGGTAATTTGGGACCAACGCGCTTTGACACCGCGCCCGAAGAGGACGAGTCCACCGACCTGCGCGAGCGCGCCCGCGACGTCCAGGAGCGCATCGAGGAGGGTTTCCACGAGATGGAAGCCCGCTATGACGACGCGCGCAATCAATTGCGCACGCTCAATGATCAGGCGGTTGAGTTCATCCGCGAGAACCCCGCGCTGTGCGTGGCGGGGGCAGTCGGCGTGGGCTATCTAATCGGCAAGCTCGCCAGGCGACGCTGGCTGGCCTGAGATATCCGCGCGCTGCTGGCGCCCGGATTATCGAGTAAACTCTTGAAATTTCGCCCATTTTGCGGAGCCTAACGCCATGAAAGCCGAACACCCAGCCCACCAACTTATCGACGACGGACAGACGCTCATGGACAACTCCAAACGCGTCCTGCACGACGCCCAACAACTCTATGAGCGCGTGCGCGGAGAGATCTCGCCGGCTCAAATCTACCAGGATAATCCCTTCGCCGTGGTGGCCGCAGCCGCCGGCGTGGGATACCTGCTCGGCGGCGGGCTCTTCACCCCCTTTACCCGGCGCATCGTGCGCATCGGGCTCAGGGGACTGATCATCCCCATCGCAGGTACCCAACTTAAACGTCTGAGCGCCGGGCTTCCCAACCCGGAGCCGCTCGGCTCAGGCGGTGAATAGTCGGCCCACTGGCCGCCTCGTGCTTCACTCATTTTTCTCTTAAAGGGTTTTAATAAAATGGAACTTTCCCCCCAACAACTGATCTCACTCTTGCGCTCGAAAGGAGAAGGTATGGACTGGAAGAAGTCGTTCAGTGGACTCAATGACACCGTGAGCAGCACCTACGAAAACTCGGTCAACTCGCTTCTGGACCGCATGGGCCTTGAGCATAAACGCAGCACCATGGATATGATGTTGCCGGCTCTGGGGATCTTTGGCGCGGGCATCGCGCTCGGCGCCACCCTGGGCGTGCTCTTTGCGCCCAAGCGCGGCGAAGAGATCCGCTCGGACCTGCGCAGCCAGGTCGGCCAGTTGCGCGACAAGGGCTATGATAGCTACGAGCAGCTGCGCGCCCGCGGAAACGACGTGAATGTGCCCGCCATCGGGCACGAAAGCAAAAAGACGTCCAGCTCGCCCCAGGCGGAATAATCCCCGGCTGCGCTGGACTGCGCACACGCCATCATCACCGCCCGGCGCACCCGGCTGCGCTGATGGTGGCGTGCAATTATTTGCGCCCCGCGATGCCGGGCGCAACCGACGCGCCGCACACGATGCATCCCCGGCGCGGGCGCTCAGAACTTGAGCAAACCAAAATTCATTTTGCAGTTGGGAGTAAGGACGTATGGAGTATAAGGCGCAACTTGTTATTCGCTCGCGGGAGCGCGAAGGCGTTGAATTAATTGATAAAATCAAGGAACTCGCCACCGACTCGAACCGTACCTTCTCGGATATGGCGCTCGAATTGCTCACGCTTGCTTTTGCCCACCAGGACGCTGCCCAGAACCCGTCACCGAGCGCCCCGGAAGACCCAACCCCGGCGCCCGTGCGAAAATCGAAGTCCAAATCGACCACCACTTCAGCCTCAAAATCGTCGACCAAGTCGGCCCCGATTACGCCAAAGGCGATCGCGAAGGTCGCGGATAAATGTGCCCAGCAACTCCTGGAAGAAGACGTGCGAGGTGCCACCCAGACCCTGGCCACATTCTTCGCAAAGGCCGGTCCCATCGAGGGTGGACGGATTAAGACCGCCCTGGAAACCACCCTCGAAAAAGAAAGTTATGATCTTCTGCTTAAGCACCTTCGCAAAACCCAGGAATATCGCGGCTATCGCCAACGCGTGATTCTCCAGCGCTAAGACAGGCCCGATTTACGCATAAAAAAAAGCCCCCAATTGGGGGCTTTTCTTATTCATGCCGGCGCCAAAGCGCGCGCGCTCAAATTAGAACTCATCCTCATCAAAGACCATCGTCACGTCTTTTCCAACGCCCACGAGCTTGGCATAAAGACCGGTCTCCGGCAGGACCATCTGCATGAAATAGTGCGCGGTCTTCAGCTTGGTCGCCGATTGGGCGTCGCCCTTTTTCAGCGCATGCTTGGCCAACTCCAGCCAGATATACCCGAGGCTGACCAGCGAGAAGAGGTTCAGATAATTGGAGGCGACCGAGGCGGCAAACTCCGGGTCCTTCATCCCCTGAGACGCCACGGTTTGCGTCGCCTGCATCAGGCGCCCCACGGCCTTCTGGAACGGCTCGACCAGGCTGGCCATCTCCTCGATCTCGGCGCACTCATCCAAACAGGCCTGAACGCGCTTCTGGAAGGTCATCAGCAGTCGACCATGCTTCATGGGCAACTTGCGCCCGATCAGGTCGAGGGCCTGGATATGGTTGGTGCCCTCGTAGATCATCGCAATGCGCTCGTCGCGCAGATACTGCTCGATATCCCAGTCGACGGTATAGCCGGCGCCGCCGCAGACCTGCATGGCGTCCGAGATATTCTGGAAACCACGCTCCGAGCCGTAGCTCTTCATCATCGGGGTCAGCAGCGCGACCAGATCATCGGACTCCTGGCGCATTGCCTCATCGGGGTGGTGCAGCGAGACATCCTGCTCGATGCCGATCCACACGCCCAGCCCGCGCATCGCCTCGGTGGTCGACTTGATATTGAGCAGCATGCGGCGCACATCCGGGTGGACCAGAATATTGTCGGCCGAGGCAGAGGTGTCATTTTTCGCCTTATCCAGCGAGCGGCCCTGACGGCGCTCCTTGGAGAAGTCGACCGCGGTTTGATACGCAATCTCACCGAGCGCAACGCCCTCCATGCCGACGCTCAAGCGCGCCATATTCATCATCGTGAACATCGCGCGCATGCCCTTATTGGGCTCGCCGACCATATAGCCGACCGCACCGTCCAGCGAGATCACGCAGGTCGGCGAGGCGTGGATGCCCATCTTTTCTTCCAGACCGGTGCAGAAAACCGGGTTGCGCGACCCATCGTCCATAAACTTCGGCACGATAAACGCGCTGATTCCACGAATGCCCTCGGGGGCATCGGGCAGGCGCGCGAGCACCAGATGGATGATATTATCGGCAAGGTTATGGTCCCCGAAGGTGATCCAGATCTTGGTCCCGGTGAGCTTAAAGGCGTCGTCGCCGATCGGCTCAGCCTTGGTGCTGATCAACCCCAGGTCGGTGCCGCATTGCGGCTCGGTCAGGCACATCGTCCCGGTCCACTCGCCCGAGATCAGCTTGGTGAGGTATTTCTCCTTCTGCGCCTCGGAGCCATGCGCATTGAGCGCGGCCATCAGGCCGACGCTCAGCCCCGGACACATCGAGAATGCCTTATTCGCCGCGGTCATCATCTCACTGGACAAGACATTGAGCGCCTCGGGCGCCCCGCCGCCGCCGTACTCCTGCGGCGCGCCCAGACCGATCATGCCCACTTCGCGCAGCGCCTTATAGGCCGCCTCAAACCCGTCGGGCAGGGTCACATCGCCGGTTTCGGGGTCAAACTTCAACCCGACCTGATCGCCCACGCGATTGAGCGGCAACAGGATATCCTCGGCCACCGCGGCCATCGCCTCAAGCACCTGCATCGAGGTCTCAAGGTCGTACATCTCAAACGCTTCGTAAGCGCCAAGCTTTTCCTGGTAGCCGAGCGCCTCGAGCGCGAAGCGCATGTCTTTTAATGGAACTGAATATCGTTGCATGGGTTCCTCTATGTGTAGGGGGAAAACGAATGAATGCTCATTCAGTTGCGCGCATCATGCCATAAATATGGGCAGCTTGCCACGCAAAATTGGCGTTTTACTCACCTCAGAGTGATATCTCGGCGAAATAATCCTAAATATTTTCGCGCGTGTGTGCAGGTTTCTTTAAAGTAATACGCACCGTTTCAATATTTTCTCCTCGCACACCCTCACCGGCTGAGCGCCCGAGGTTCAGCGCATAAACGCGCATTTTGGATGTTGCGATTGGACTTCGAAATCGTTTTCGCCAATGATGCACTGAGCGCAGGATTGAATCGGCTCAAAAATGCGCGTTCTTGGCTGGCAAAATAAGGAGTTGGGTCGGTGATCACTTTCACAAAAAATATCGCGATTTCTTTGCCCGTGGCGCTTTTGATGCTCCTGGCGCTCTCGCCGCCTGCCCAGGCTTATCAGCAGACAATGACCTGTACGCCCAGCGGCACCTTTGCCTGCGAGCCCGGGGAGACTGCGCTGCCGGTATTGTGGCCGGGCGCCCAGACCTCCTTCGTCATCAACGAGCGGGGCACCAATAATTCGAACGCGCCCTCCGGCCTCAGCCAGGAAGTGCACGACGTCATCGTGAACGCCTTCGCGAAGTGGAGTCAACTGGAATGCCCGGGCTTTGAAGTCGCCGATAATTGCAGCGATCTATTGATAAGCTACGGGGGTATCACCGCGCAGAATAAGGTGGAATTCGACCAGAGCTCCACGGCCAGCAATATCAACCTGGTGATCTTCCACGACAGCGGTTGGAACCAGGTCGCCAGCGCCCAGACCTTCGCGCTGACCAGCGTGACCTATATCCCGCGGACCGGCCAGATCGTCGACGCTGATCTCGAGATCAACGCCGATAATTATCTGCTCAATATTGGCGACCCGGTCGACCTCAACCTCGTTGACCTTGAGAATACAATGGTTCACGAAGTCGGCCATTTTGTGGGCATGGACCACTCCATCGACCCCAACGCAACGATGTTCGCCAGCGCCCAGCTCGGCGAGACCCTCAAACGCACGCTGTCCCGGGACGATATCGAGGGCATTTGCGCCAGCTACCCGCCCACTTTTGTGCCCGAGCGCAACTGCGAGAATGCGTATATTGACCCCAGACCCAACCCCAATCCCAACGAAGATCGTATCAAAGATGCGGGCGACCCGTATGGTGACCGCCGTGACCCGGTCATTGGGTGCGCCGCCGCCGCCAGCGGCGAGCGCTCATTGCCCGGTATTGCGCTGGGACTGCTCGCCCTATTTGGCGTGGCGCGGCGGCGCCGATTCGGGCGCGCATAGACCGCGCGCCGCACCCATCTTCCAAAACCACTCTTTCAAAAACACTGCGGCTCGTGGCTAAAGTCGGCCGGTTCAATCTGCACGGTGCAATGCGCGATGCCGAACTTCTCACTCAGAAGGTGTCGGATTTCACGCATTAATTCGGCGTAGCCCTCAAGACTCTCCACATCGACGTGGACCGACAGCGCGATCTTTCCGCTGGTGATGGTCCAGATATGCAGGTCATGCACGCCAGTCACGTGCGGGATATCAGCCAGGGTCTGGTGCACCTCGGCCACGTCGATATGCCCCGGCGAGAACTCCATAAGCACCGATAGCGTGGCCTTGAGAAGATGCCAGGCCGACCACAAAACAAGGATCGCGATGATGATCGAGGCGAGCGGATCGGCCCAGGCCCACCCAAACGCCCAGATAAGCAGCCCGGCGATAATCGCCCCCACACTGCCCAACATATCGCCGAGCACATGCAGCCATGCGCCGTGCATATTAAGGTTGTCGGACTTCCCGCTATGCAAAAGCCATAGTCCCACCAGATTCACGAAAAGCCCGCCCACCGCCACGCCCATCATGAGGTTTCCGTGAACCTCAGCCGGCGTATAAAAACGTTGCAGCGCCTCGTAGACAATATAGATTGACACCGCGACCAGAACGACCGCGTTGGCCAACGCGGCGAGGATCTCGGCGCGGTGATACCCGTAGGTTTGCGCCTGATGCGCCGGGCGCTGGGCGATCCACATCGCAAAGAGCGCCAGCGCCAGCGAGGCGGCATCCGAGAGCATATGCCCGGCGTCGGCAAGCAGCGCCAGCGAGTTACTCAGCAGCCCGCCGACCACCTCGACCCCCATATAGGCGAGCACCAGGACCAGCGTCCACGCCAGCCGGCGCGCGTTCTCGCGCGTGGCGGTCGGCGCATGGCTATGCCCGTGGACGTGGTCGTG
>Ga0209075_1003627_pt1 | contig 12697 bp, 10 predicted proteins | sample Stecom2011_FD_187523 | JGI IMG/M metagenome (GOLD analysis project Ga0209075, IMG submission 187523) | Agricultural soil microbial communities from Utah to study Nitrogen management - Steer compost 2011 (SPAdes) (version 2) | ecosystem: Environmental > Terrestrial > Soil > Agricultural land...
GGTTCATAAGCGGAAAATCGGTGGTTCATAATGGCCTCACCTTGGGTAGCGGTCAAGACGTTGTTTCTAAGACCAATCAGACCTCTAGAAGGGATGCGGAACTCCAGGTGCTGAAGATCGCCTTTCGGTTCCATCACCAACAGTTCGCCCTTTTTCTGGGTAGCCAGTTCGATCACCTTTCCGGCAGTAGCTTCAGGAACGTCTACGTAAAGTACTTCAATAGGCTCACATTTCACACCGTCGATTTCTTTAAAGATAACCTGCGGCTGACCAACCTGCAATTCATAGCCCTCTCTCCTCATCGTCTCGATCAAGATGGACAGATGGAGAATACCACGGCCATATACTAAGAACTTGTCCTCACTATCAGTGCTTTCTACTCTAAGAGCGAGGTTTTTTTCCATTTCCTTGAAAAGTCTGTCCCTCAAGTGGCGGGAAGTCACAAATTTGCCTTCTCTGCCGAAGAATGGGGAGTTATTGATCGTGAACAGCATGTTCATCGTCGGCTCGTCTATATGGATCCTCTCGATGGCTTCAGGATTTTCTAAATCCGCTAGGGTATCTCCGATCTCGAAATCCTCGATCCCAGTTACTGCACAGATTTCGCCTGCCGGTACTTCTGACACCTTATTTTTTCCAAGTCCTTCAAAAACATGCAATTCTTTGATACGCACCTTTTTGATGACATTGTCAGCCTTACAAAGGGCCATGAAAGCACCTTCTTTCAGTGTGCCTCTCAACACCCTACCAATGGCAATCCTGCCCACAAAGCTAGAATAATCCAGAGAAGTGATCTGCATCTGGGGAGTGCCTTCTGTCTGTTTTGCAGCAGGAATATGTTCAACTATTGCATCTAAAAGAGGGAAAATGCTATCGGTTGGGGTTTGCCAGTCTGGCCCCATCCAGTTCTGTTTGGCTGAGCCATACAGGGTCACAAAGTCCAACTGCTCTTCGGTAGCGTCAAGATTGAACATCAGGTCAAAAACGGCCTCATGAACTTCGTCTGGACGACAGTTTTCTTTATCCACTTTGTTGACAACGACAATGGGCTTAAGACCTAAGTCTAGCGCCTTGCCTAGAACAAAACGCGTCTGCGGCATCGGTCCTTCATAGGCGTCTACCAAAAGGATAACCCCGTCGGCCATTTTCAGTACACGTTCCACCTCTCCACCGAAATCGGCGTGACCTGGAGTGTCAATAATATTTATTTTAACGTCTTTATATCGAACAGAAACGTTTTTAGAAAGGATAGTGATTCCTCTTTCTCTCTCCAGATCATTGTTGTCAAGGATCAGGTCGTTAAACTGTTGGTTTTCACGAAAGACCTGAGAAGCATGGATAATTTTGTCCACAATGGTGGTTTTCCCGTGGTCAACGTGTGCAATAATGGCGATGTTACGGATACTCTGCATAGGTAAATTAAAATTGAGACGCAAAATTACGAATAAAATTCGGAAAAAATAAATTGTTTGGAAGTTTGCTAAGTGTTTAATTTAAAAAATAGTCTTTACTTTGTTTTAATATCGTTCAGCCAATAAAAAGCTGGGATTAATGCTTGAACTTCCCCGTTTTTTCTACCATGGTGACATCTCCTTCTTTTCGGATCTGTATTCTATAATAAACCAGAATTTCATCCGCCCCTGCCGCCAGTACGGCTTCCTGTGCTTTCTTTGCAATCGCCATTAGCTGAGCTTCAGGTCCCTCCATCACCGTTTCAAAGGGAGTTACTTCATAGCTGACCCCTGATTGTTGGATTATTTCAATGGCTTTGTCCACCAAATCATAGGCTTCCTGGGTTTTGCTTTTGGGGACGATCTGAATTCCTAAATTAATCGTTTTCATATTGATATTGGATTGAATATTGGGTACTGAGACACAGAATTTGTTCCGTTTACCCCGGGTTTTTCTATTTATTTTCTGGATGTTTTTTTTATACTGACGAGTAGTAAACAACAACATTATCCCCGAACCCCCGCATTGAAGTTAATCTTAACCTTATTATCAGTCTATGGTTAACATTCGTCGTCCCCTGTCACCGCCTTGGGTCTTAATAGCTTATGTTTTACCTCTCCTTACTCAGTACTCAATACTACTTATTAAACTGAGTCATGGTCAGATGCGCGCCGACGGTACAAAATCCCTCGATCATTTGGATGGCTTTGTCCATAAAAACCGGCAACTCGTCGATCTCCTTCTGGCTCCATCTGCCCAAAACATATTCTATCTGACGGCCTTTAGGAAAATCATCCCCGATGCCAAACCGCAGCCTTGGGTAGTTCTGTCCAGCAAGTAGCTCCTCAATATTTTTCAGACCATTATGCCCTGCGGCCGAGCCTTTTTCTCTCATCCGGAGGGTTCCAAATGGTAACGCTACATCATCCACCACCACCAGGAGATTCTCCTGCGGGATTTTCAGCATTTTTAACCAGTAAGATACTGCCCTGCCGCTCAAGTTCATAAAGGTGGTAGGTTTGATTAGATGAATCTGCCTCCCCTTGAGTTTATATTCTGCAGTAAAGGCCAGTCTGTTGCTTGACCACGATACCTTCTCCTTGTCAGCGAGCCGATCTAGCGTCAAAAAACCAACGTTATGTCTGGTAAGTTCGTATTCCGGCCCGATGTTGCCCAGTCCTACAATGAGGTATTTCATAGGAATTCATTCATGTTAATGTGTCAGGAACAGTTACACCACCCTACAATGCTGTGAGGCATAGGCCTGCCCTGGCATAAAGGATTAAAATAAAAAAATCCTGTCCCTTTGCAGGAAACAGGATTTTTGATGGTTTTATTAGATTAAGCTTCTGTCTCTTCCTTCTTGCCTCTAAGCGCCCTTGGGATACCCACGGTAGCGATAGACACGCTAGGATTGGTCAGGATCTCGAATCCTTCAACTTTTACCTCGCTTACCTTTACCGATTTACCCAATTCTAATTTGGATATGCTGACAGGGATACTGTCCGGAAGATCTTTCGCAAGACCTTTTACTCTCAATGTTCTGGCTTTGATTTCCAATTTTCCACCTTTCATAATACCAGGTGAGCTCCCTTCAAATTTCACGGGGATATCCATTTTAATTGGCTTCTTGTCACTGAAAGCCAAGAAATCGGCATGTAATAGCACTTCACTTACAGGATGGAATTGTGCTTCCCTAAGAATGGCCTTAATAACAGTGCCTTCCAAGTTCAATTCAACTGTATGGACTTCAGGGGTGTAGATCAAGTCCCTGAAAAGAATCGCGGGGGAAACAAAGTGGATTTGCTCCTTGATGCCCGGTCCGTAGACCACGCAAGGTACATTTCCTGCCTCACGGATCTGGCTCAATTCCCTGCTATCGAGATTTGCTCTTTTAAACCCTATAATCTCTAATGATTTCATAAATGTGTAAGTTGATATAAATAATAATTGAAATTCTAATTAAATAAACAGCGCACTGATTGAGTTGTTACCTGAAACAGCATGGATGGCTTTTCCGAATAAATCCGCTACCGTCAATACTTTGAGTTTGGAAGTTTCGTGTTTAATTGGAATTGTGTCGGTGACGACTAGTTCCGACAAAACTGAGTTCTCAATGTTTTCGTAGGCATTTCCTGAGAGAACTCCATGCGTTGCAATGGCCCTTACGGAATTTGCTCCCTTATCCAAGATGATCTGGGCTGCTTTGCAGATCGTCCCTGCAGTATCCACCATGTCATCCACCAATACCACATCCTTGCCTTCCACTTCTCCGATAACCTGCATGGAAGCAATTTCGTTGGCCCTTTTTCTGTGTTTGTCACAAAGAACCATCTCAACTTCGAAATGTTTGGCATATGACCTGGCTCTCCCCACTCCGCCCACGTCAGGGGAAGCAAATATTAAATTCCCCAAATCCAGGCTCCTCAAATAGGGCACAAAAATAGCGGATCCATTCAAATGATCCAAGGGAATATCGAAAAATCCTTGGATTTGTCCCGCATGAAGATCACAGGTCATAATTCTGTCCGCTCCTGCAGAAGTAAGCATATTGGCTATCAACTTGGCTGCAATGGAAACTCTTGGCCGGTCCTTTCGGTCTTGCCGGGCATAACCAAAATAGGGGATGACCGCGCAAACCTTATAGGCACTGGCCCTTTTGGCCGCATCTATTAAAAGGCATAGCTCCAATAGGTTGTCTGCCGATGGATTGGTAGACTGGATTAAGAAGACATTACAACCCCTAACTGATTCATCATAACTGGGAGAAAACTCTCCATCACTGAATTTTGATATAGTAAGATTTCCAAGTTCCTGTCCATATTCCTTGGCTATTTTTTCAGCTAGAGAATGGGAATTGGTTCCGGAGAAGAGTTTTACCTCTGCCATATATAATATATATTTGGATGATGTTGATAAGGTGGAATAGTTCGACAAAGGTAATGAAAAATGGGTTTAATCGGAATTAAAATGAAAATACTGCCCCGTCATGGATAAGGTCTCCCGATAAAAAGGTTGCGCAGCCTTAGATCGCTTAAAAATGGTTGTTAAGGTGCATCGGTCTCCAAAAGCTTACTTTCAGTTCCGCTTTTCTTTCATTCCGAATTATTTTTCCAAGGATTTTTATCATATTTAGGTCGGTTTTTTTCAGCCTTGCACCTCCCGTTTTAACTAGACAGTCTATGGTAACACAATTTATCAAGTGGGAAATACTTAAACTTGTCCGCTCCACTTCTTACGCGAGGAGCCTGCTTGTGGGGATTCTGTTGGTGGGTTTGGGAATCCTGCTGCTTTCTTACGTCCTTCTGATGGGGATTGCACTAAAGCCGATCATTGTACAGGGTCTGGAAAAGGATGACGCAATTCTTTTCCTGAACAGTATATTGATCTATTTCTTCCTCTTTGAAATTATCTATCGCTATTTTGTCCAAGGATTGCCGGTATTGGAACTTGAGAGTCTCCTTCATCTTCCAATCACTAAATCCTGGATTATCCGTTTCCTGCTGATACGTTCTTTTATCTCGCCTCTTACACTGATCCCCCTGCTTTTATTTTCTCCTTTTGCCATCATGGAGATAGCGGGTACGGCGGGCAACAGAGCGGCTTTTTCCTGGCTGGCGCTGGTTTTACTGACTAGTTGGTCTCTCCATTGGTTTATGTTGTGGTTCAAACAGCGGTTTGAAGACAGCTTGATAGGGGTATTTATTATATTTTTGGTTTTTCTCTTGGGGTCTGGCTCTGCCTATTTTGGTTTTTATAACATAGGAGAAATATTCCAACCCATTTTTTCCTTAGCTGTAGAGAGCTTTTATCCGGCGCTTGTGATGTTATTGGTGTTTTTGGGTGCTTTTTTTCTTTGCTATTCCTATTATAGAAAGCATGCCTATTTAGAAGACTTGACGCAGGATGAGGAAATTAAATTTGCCAATCAGTCCCTGGGTCTTTTTTCAAGATTTGGCCAAGTAGGGGAGATGGCCGATCTGGAGTGGAAGTTGATCATCAGGCACAAGAAAAGCCGCAGCTACCTTACGCTATCCGCGTTTTTCTTATTGTATGGGTTGATATTTTATGCCAATCCAGCTTACCAGACGGAGGAAGGGTTTTCCTATATGTTTGTGTTTGTCGGCTCTTTTATTACAGGCATCTTCATGCTTCAATACGGACAGCTGTTTTTAAGTTGGAATTCGGGGAGTTTTGACTTTTTCCTCAACAAGAAAAACGGCCTAGAATCATTAGTTAAGGGCAAATACCTCCTGTTTATCGCCGTTTCGGCTATATGCTTTCTCCTTTCTGTCCCTTACGTTTATTTTGGTTGGGATATACTCCTGATCCATCTGGCTACTTTCATCTTTAATGTTGGGATTGTCATTCACATGGTGATCTATATGGCCTTATGGAAACCGAAGCCCATGGACCTGAATAAAGGCGGTATGTTCAACTACGAAGGGGTTGGCGTTACCCAGTTTCTTATGGTGATCCCTTTGATGGTCGCCCCTTATATTGTTTTTTTACCGTTTGCGCTTTGGATCAATGACTACGCGGGATTAATGGCTTTGGCCATTGTAGGTGCCGTCGGCATTTTTGCGTTTAACTACCTAGCCGGATTTTCCGTTCGGCGGGTACTCAACAACAGGTATGAAATCTCTTCATCTTTCAGACAGGAACTATGATTAAAATAGAAGGATTAAAAAAAAGCTATAAAGATGTGACGGTACTGGACGTGCCTTTTCTTGAAATCAGCCCTTCAGAATGTTTTGGGCTGGTGGGAAACAATGGGGCGGGTAAAACTACGCTTTTCAGAATCATTTTGGACCTAGTACGCGCGACGCAGGGCCATGTCTTCTTTGAAGGAGAGGATGTCAGCAGGTCGGAGACTTGGAAGTCAAAGGTGGGAGCGTATCTGGATGAGCACATGTTGCTGGCCTTTCTCACAGCGGATGAATACTTCGATTCTCTGCGTAAGATTTATGGTTTGTCTACGGAGGATCTGTCCCAGCATCTAGATAAATTCAAGGAGCTATTCAATGATGAGATTCTTGGAAAAAAGAAGTACATCAGAGATCTCTCCAAAGGTAACCTTAAGAAAGTAGGCATTGCCGCCGCATTATTGGGTAATCCTGCTACCGTACTATTGGATGAACCGTTTGAAAACTTGGATCCAAGTTCGCAGAATCGCCTGAAAAGGTTTATCCTACAGGAAAAGGAGCTGAACAAGATTGCTTTTATGATCTCAAGTCACGACCTCTCCCACGTCACCGATATCTGTGACAGGATAGTGCTATTGGAAAAGGGAAAGGTAATCAAAGACCTTATCGAAAAAGAATCCATGGTGATGGAATTAAACCAATATTTTGATCAATGATTTCAGGTACCTACATTGGGGTAATCTATCTGTAAAATTATAAATCAACGAAGGTGTTCCACAATAACAACAGCAGAAGAGGGTTTCTTAAAAATGCCTCTTTAGCTACCCTGTCAGCTTTAGTGGGGGCAGACATCATTTTTGCTTCCACCATGCCAAAAAATTACGTTCCATTGGTCCTTCAGGAAAACGACCCTGTTAAGCTTTTCGGGAAAGATAAAGAAATGATGGTGCTCAACGATCAGCCGTGGAACATAGAGTCTCCCGCTCATTTGTTGGACGACAAAGTCACCCCTTCCAGCAAGATGTTTGTAAGAAATAACGGATTGGTGCCGGACAATATAGTGGTGGACCAATGGACCCTGACGGTGGAGGGAGAATCGGTGAAGAATACCAAGAGTTATAGCCTGAATGAACTAAAATCTAGATTCAAACAGTATACTTACCACCTTACACTTGAATGCGGAGGGAATGGGAGAAAGGAATACTATCCTCCCACAGAGGGCAATCAATGGGATGTGGGGGCGGTATCTTGTGCGGAGTGGACAGGAATTCGTGTCCGGGATCTTTTGGCGGATGTAGGTATCGAATCCAACGCGGTCTATCTGGCCTATCATGGCGCGGATATGCATCTCAGCAGGGATCCCGACAAAGAACCGATTTCTAGGGGAGTTCCCATCGCAAAGGCAATGGAGGACGAAACCTTGTTGGCTTTCCAAATGAACGGTGAGGATATCCCCATTGCCCACGGATATCCCTTGCGGCTTATTGCTTCAGGGTTTCCTGCCTCCGTCTCTGGCAAATGGCTTACCGGATTATCAGTCCGCAATAAAGTCCATGACGGAGCAAAAATGGAATCTCCATCCTATCGGGTACCTTGTGAGCCGGTGGCACCAGGTACTGAGGTGGATCCGGAAGACATGTGCATCATAGAATCCATGCCGGTCAAATCGGTGATCACGTATCCCAAAAGTGGCGCACTACTCACGGGGAAAAGCAGCATGGGTATCAGGGGGCATGCTTGGGCAGGGGAACACCAAGTCGCATCGATGGCTTACTCTATTGATTTTGGCACAAGTTGGCATTCCTGTAAGCTTTCTTCTCCCGTTAACAAATTTGCTTGGCAGCATTTTGAGGCTACAGTAAACTTCCCCCAAAAGGGTTATTATGAGATCTGGGCAATGGCCACAGACAGCAAAGGTATCAGCCAGCCCATGCTCAGTCCGGGTTGGAACCCCAAAGGCTATCTGAATAATGCCTGCCACAGGATAGCGGTAAAGGTAGTGTGACATCATGAAGAAGGATAAATTAATCCCAGGAAAGACACTTCTATTTATTTTCTTCACGTTATTAGTTGGAGTGGTAATTGCTGTATTCTTATCTCTCAACAAGCCAAAAGAACCTTCTATTTCGGATAAAGTGGTTTTGGTGAGTCAGAATGAGGAGATTCTAGACGGCAAACATGTCGCCACGGGCTTGATTGACGACCAAGGACTCAATCTTGTCATTGCCCATTGCACAGGATGCCATTCTGCCAAGTTGGTCACCCAAAATCGTTTTAACCGGGACGGGTGGATCCGAGTCATCAGATGGATGCAGGAGACGCAGAATCTTTGGGATCTTGGAGAAAGCGAAGCGTTAATCGTGGATTATCTGTCCAAGAATTATGCGCCCGAACTTAAAGGGAGAAGGTTGCCGCTCAACCAAATTGAGTGGTATGAATTAGAGGAAGAACAGTGATTCCAATCCCGTTAAAATTTACCAACACCACTATGCAACTATACGAACAACTGGCTTTCGCAGAATTGAGCGCTTGGGAAGTCAAGATGAGGAAATCACCCTCTATTCCCAATCGGATCGCCAAATACACCCAAACAAAGATCAATAACATAATTCCAGAAAAGGTACATCAGGGAATCACCTTTGCCATCGAGAAAATGATCAAAGGCGTATTGTTTGGATCCAAATATCTCACCTCGTCTCCCCAACAGGGCATTCCTTTAGAAATGCGGGAAGCTCAGGTGCGGAAAAAAATCGAAGGCTACAGAAATACTGCTTCCGCGGAAGGGGCAATCACGGGAGCCGGTGGCATCTTGCTGGGCTTTGTAGATTTTCCGGCATTTTTGACCATTAAAGTAAAATTGCTTTTTGAAGTGGCGACATTATATGGTTATCAGGTAAAAAACTATAAAGAGCGTCTTTTTATCCTGCACATCTTCCAACTTGCTTTTTCAAGCCAAAAAGGAAGGAACGAGCTTATCGAATTGATAGCGGATTGGGAGAACCATAGCCAGACCCTTTCTGAAGAGGTCGATGACTTTGACTGGCGTAAGTTCCAGTTGGAGTACCGGGATTTTATTGACCTTGCGAAAATGGCCCAATTGATCCCCGTTATCGGTGCAGGTGTGGGTGCCATCGCCAACTACAAGCTGGTCAGCTTGCTTGGAGACACTGCAATGAATTGCTATAGAATGCGGTACTTTAGCAGTCAGGATAAATCGAAGCCTGTTTTGAATTGATTTTTTGAACCACATTGTCAGATAGAACACCTGGCTTTTTATGATCTCTTTGTGATTATTTTTATTTCTGTGAAGCAGCCTCAAGCCAAGCAATCAAATGTAGGAGAACAGGCACATAGGTCTTGTATCATATCATCAACCACCAATGTGGTTAGAATATTCCTCTTTAAAGAACATATCTTAGGACTCAGGGTCTTTTGAACGCTATAAAAAGGTCGCCTAGATTTTTTAATACCGATTTGGGCACTAGCTAAACCCATGTACGGTCTATCAATTCAACAGTTCATCGATTCTACAGTTTAAGGACTTAACGATTTGGCCGTTCAACATTTCCTCACAGTGGGCCGATCTCACAAAGGGATATCCACGATGGCGGTGAAGCCTTTGCCGGGTTGGCTTTCGATGGTAAAATCGCCCTGTAACAGCTTGACCTTACTTTGGATCGCCACAAAACCAAAGCCCGGCTTCACGTTATCGATATTCATGCCCAGCCCATTGTCTTCTACCATGACATTCAGCATGTCCGGATGTTGGATGATTTGCACACGGAGCTGGCTGCCCCCTGCATGCTTAAGGGCATTCTGTACCAATTCCTGACAAATCCTATAAACCGTCAGTTCCAGTTGCTCAGGTAGCCTTTGCTCCAAGCCGAGCAATTGAAGGTCTGCTTCCATCCGGGCGCTGGCATTGATCTGTTCTATCAGGGTCTGGAGCGCCTTCTGAAGGCCAAACCTGCGCAGGGATACCGGTGACATGTTGTGGGCGATCCGACGGACCTCTTCTACCGCCTCGTCCAGCTGGGAGAGCATCTCCCGGTAAAGCGGCTCCTGTTCAGGCTGGCCCAGTGGCGTCAAATCCTTCAAGCTATGAAAGCGCAACTTGATGCCGGATAACAGAGAACCCAGACTGTCGTGCAGATCCCCGGCTATCCTTTTTCGTTCACTTTCCTGCGTGTCCATCAACTGCCGGAGATGGGCATCCTTTTGGGCTTCGATCTGCGAGGCCAGCAGTTGTTTTTCTGCCATCTCTTGTTGGATCTTTTCATTCAGCTTAACGGTTTTTTCGTGGGTTCTGGCATTTTCGATGACCACTGCACCCTGATTGGCCGTTATGCGGATCCTTTTCATCTGCTCCTTTTGGTACCCGTTCGCCCCAAAGCTATTCTCCAAATAGATGGTCATGGAATAGCTATCACTGAGGGTAATGGGCAAGATCACGAAGGATTTTACTCCCTGTTCCTCCAATAGACCCACCTCCGAAAGCAGGTTTTTTTGCCTAAGGTCATTGGCCACCATCAGCTCCTGGGTCCGCTGAGCCATCCGTATCAACCCAACCGGGATATTCTTTTCCCCTTGAAAGCCCAAGAGGTCCATCACTTCAGTCCCCTTGGCTTCTCCGTTATTTTCCATCCATTCGATGACAACGCGGGTAGATCCCGAAACCCTCAAAAGTAAGGTCATTAGCTTTTGGAGGAGGGAACTGAAGTCCAGGTCTCCGCTCAGTTCCCTCAACACCATCTCGATATCCAATTCCGGTTTTGCGGAAGACTCATCCTTAAGCAAAAAGTAATACTGTTGGAACAGCTGCCGGGCCTTTGCCAACCCTCCCCATAGGCGGTAGTGGTGGATGGCTTTTCCCAAATGAACTTGGATCTTCTCTGGTTGATGTCGGGTGGCGAGGTAGTAACGGGCCAAGGTCTCATGGGTCAAGGCCCTCAGGTAGATATTCGCTCCTGCATGGGCGAGGCTGTCCAAATAATAAGCTACCACTTTTTCATCAGCTTCCCCTTGAATACGGTACCATTCAGCATAAAATAAATAGAGGACGCCCAAATAGTTTACCGCAGCATGTCTGCTCCAGAGTTCCATCTGCTCCAAGATCTCCTGTAGCTCTCGGCCTAAGGGGACGCGCTGCGGTTGAGACCAGTGGTGCCAGTTTTGGGTGATGGAAAGGAAAATGATGAGGAGGTTGGCCGGAACCAAGGGCGAGCCTTCCTGTAGCTTTCTGTTTTGATGGGCCTCTTTGCCATATTGCATCGCCAGCTCATAATAGCCAAACAGGAAATAATACCTGGCCCAAACGTGGTTGCGATAGAACTTTTCCTCCTGAATGGTCAGGTGGGCAGCGAGCGTAGAGGGCTGTGGTCTAGGAATTGAAAAGGCAGCCGTTTCACCTGTCAGAAAGCGGATCAGGCTCTTTTGGTAATGGGTGATATAATAGGTCAGCTCCCTGCCGGGATAAAATTCTTCGAAATCATAATGCAACAGATCTTCAATGGGAGCCCCCGAAATAAAGTGGAGGTTGAACTGGTGGGTTTTTAAGATGTACAGTCCAATGAGATCGCCGGTCTCCCTGCCTGCGTCCATGCCTTCTTCCAATAAGCCCTTGCTGTCCATAAAGGCGCTTTGCCAGGGCTGGATATAAAAGGCAAACACCCCAAAAACCCTACATCGGTATTGCCAGTCATGCTGGGCGAGCGTGTACTCCAGCCCGGTTCGGCCGAGTTCTACCCCTTTTTCAATTTCCCCGGAGATGATGTTCATTCTGCCATAGCTGACGTAGCCAATTGCCCGAACCGCGGACTGGACCTTCTCTGAACGGGTGATAATCTGCAGGGCTGCCCAGGTCATCAGGATATCCGAGGTGTGGTGTAGCCCCATGCCCCCGGCAGAAAGCAATTTCAAAATGGCTTGTTGTCTGTCCGCCGGGCTGTTCTTGGATATTATGTCGTTTTCACCCAAGGGATACAGTAATTTTAACTTAGAGATCTCTTGGAGCAGCCGGGTTTCTTCAAGAGGAAGCTCAAGGCCCAGTTCCGAAAGGCTTTCTTTCAGTATGCTCACCACCTTCCTGTACCTTCCCAAGTGGCTGTTGATGATGATCTTCCACTCAAATGCCTCTGTACGGGCCACTGGATCCATAAAGCGATCGAGCAAATAGTCCAAATGAATTTCCGCCAAATCATACTCGCCCAAAGCATATTCTACTTTTGCCCTTTCCAGGTTGACTTCCCATACCTGATCCCTGACTTTTTCCCAGGGGCATTCTTTGTACAGGTCGGCACTGATTTTAAAATACATCTTCGCCTGGTCAAAGACCTGGTCCTGCCGATACAAGCTTCCGGCCCGGAAGTTTAAGGCTGCGCAAAATTCCAGTTCGCCATTCTTCCGAACCTGATCCAGGGCCTGGTTAAAATGTCCTGTCATCATAATTTGTTTGGAGAACGCCAACCTGCCTCCCTGTCTTTGATGGATCAGTTTGGCGATGCGGTAATGGTAGGCGGATTTTTCCTCCGCGGTCATCCAGTCGTAGATCATCTCACCGATATGGCTTTCCGAGAAGCGAAAACCTTTTTCTTCGGGTA
>Ga0209075_1003630_pt1 | contig 12694 bp, 6 predicted proteins | sample Stecom2011_FD_187523 | JGI IMG/M metagenome (GOLD analysis project Ga0209075, IMG submission 187523) | Agricultural soil microbial communities from Utah to study Nitrogen management - Steer compost 2011 (SPAdes) (version 2) | ecosystem: Environmental > Terrestrial > Soil > Agricultural land...
AAGCCTGAGAGAATAAAGCGTGATAAAGCAGTTTCATGCGCGGACAGCTTTAAATACAAAATACCTTGGGCGTTGCCTGACGCTTCTTGCGCGATTTTCTCGTGTTGTTCGATTAAGGTGACGCGCCAACCACGTGCGGCAAGACTGGCTGCGCTGGCACAACCGGCGATCCCTGCACCAATAATAATGGCATGCCGTTGTTCCGCGGCTAATCTGTGCTGCTGCGGACGAGCAAACCAAGGTGTGATCGTGGTGCAGTAGTGAGCAGGCTCATCGAGTGACTGAAAGTGACCGGCGAGCATTTCGCGTTTATGGCCAAAACCCGGCACACGTTGTACTGCGAAACCTACGGCCAGTAAGCCACGCCGAACAAAGCCTGCACTGGTGAAGGTCGCTATGGTGGTGTCGGTACTGGCGAGTCGCGCCAACTGTGCAAAGACTTGCTCATTCCACATTTCAGGGTTTTTTGCAGGGGCAAAGCCGTCGAGAAACCATGCGTCAACTTTGCCATCGAGTTGTTCGAGCATCGTTAACGCATCACCAATCAATAGCGTCAGGCTGATACGCCCATTGGCCAACGGAAAATGTTGAAAGCCTGAGTGAATGGCGAGGTACTGTTGCAGCAATTGTTCACGTAGCACGCTAAGTTCTGGCCAAAGAGCCAGAGCTTGGTCTAAGTCAGCACGGGTTAAAGGGTATTTCTCGACACTGATAAACTGCAAGCGCGCACCAGCTGGCGCATGAGCTAAAAAGCATTGCCACGCACAGAGAAAGTTTAAGCCAGTGCCAAAGCCCGTTTCACCAATGACAAAGGTGTCGCCGTCTTGTAATTCAGCGAAGCGCTCGGCAAGCTGATTGTGCTGAATAAATACATGCTGTGACTCGGCAAGGCCTGAGGATCTGGAGAAGTACACATCATCAAATTGACTGGATAGAGGCTGGCCGTGTTCGTCCCAGTTTAAGTGTGTGTGCTCGATGCTTGCCATTATTCTGCCTTTATTCAATTAAATTGCTGATAATCTGTTGTTGCCTGTTGCCTGTTGCCTGTTGCCTGTTGCGTTGTAAATGTAATTGTAGGAGTTTACCCGCTTGTTTAACGATTGGCGCTGTTTGCTGGAATTGTGCAGGTTGCTTTGTGGGTTGGGCTATGCGCGAAGATTTGAGGTTGCTGTTTGGGAATGCGGGCGGCTCGCCCGCATGATAGTGTTTCGGTTTTGTGCCTGCCGTATTCGCGGTGGCGTTTTTCCCTCAAAGAATCATCCTGATTTAATTTGGACGCTACGCCATCCATGACTGTACTTTCACTGCCGCCGCGAAGCACTGCTGAACCATTGATGTTGTGTGCCAGTGTTGTGCAGGATTCTTTTGCGCAGACCTCTTTTGTGGTTAGGTGGTGCGCGCGGTTTGAAAAATACTGCGCTGGTAGCGCGTGCAGCTCGCCCGCATGGTTTTATTAATTGATACTGTGTTGTGAAATTAACTGTTTAGGAGGCATCGTTGGTGCAAGTCAGGTTGGGGCGTAAAAGACGTTGCTTGCGCTGGGCTGGCTTGGTTCTGCTGCTTTTTTGCGGATTATTGTGGCTGGCAGATGTGCTCGATCCTTTACCCTTACCCAAAGATGATATGGCGCGGGTGGTGCTGGCGCAGGATGGCACGCCGCTGTGGCGTTTTGCCGATCATAATGGCGTCTGGCGTTATCCAATCCGCATTGATCAAGTCTCGCCGTATTACCTTGAGGCGTTGCTCGGTTATGAGGATCGCTGGTTTTATCAGCATCCTGGGATTAATCCTTTATCGATTGTCCGCGCTGCTTGGCAAAATCTCAGCGATGGCCGCGTGGTATCCGGTGGTAGCACTTTGTCGATGCAGGTCGCGCGCTTGCTCGATCCGCATCCCCGTACCTTGCGTGGCAAGCTTCGCCAAGTCTGGCGTACGGCACAATTGGAATGGCATTTATCCAAAGATGAGATTCTAACGCTGTACCTGAATCGCGCACCTTTTGGTGGCACCTTAGAGGGTGTGGCGGCGGCTAGTTGGGCGTATTTGGGTAAATCACCAAAGAACCTCAGTCGCGCAGAAGCGGCTTTGCTCGCCGTATTGCCACAAGCACCGAGTCGTTTACGCCCGGATCGTCATCCTGAGCGAGCCCAAGCTGCGCGCGATAAAATCCTCCAGCGTTTACAGCAGTTTGAGGTGTGGCCGCAGGCGGCGATTGCTGATGCATTGCAAGAGCGCGTGTGGTTAGCTCCGCGTGATGAACCTTCTTTAGCACCTTTGCTGGCGCGGCGTTTAAATACAGCAAAAAGCTCTGCAGTGATTGAAACCACCTTAGATGCCAGCTTGCAGCGTCGTTTAGAAGAGATGTTGCTGGGCTGGCGTGCGCGTTTACCGGAGCGCACTTCAGCAGCGATTATCGTGGTTGAGCACGAAACCATGGCGGTGCAGGCATATTTAGGCTCGTTGGATATTCATGATGCGCAGCGCTTTGGTCATGTCGATATGATTCAAGCCGTGCGCTCGCCAGGCTCAACGTTAAAACCTTTTTTATATGGGCTGGCGCTGGATGAGGGCTTAATTCATTCTGAATCTTTACTGCAAGATGTACCGCGGCATGCCGGTGATTACCGCCCAGGAAATTTCTCTCAAGGGTTCAGTGGGCCGGTGGCGGCCAGTCAGGCGTTATCACGTTCGCTGAATTTGCCGGTGGTGCAGTTACTGGAAGTGTACGGTCCAAAACGTTTTGCCGGCGAGTTACGTAATTCTGGTGTGCCACTGTTATTACCCCAAGGTGCAGAGCCTAATCTAGCGTTAATTTTGGGCGGTGTGGGTGCGCGTTTAGAAAACATAGTGAGCGGTTTCAGTGCCTTTGCACGACAGGGTAAAGTGGCACAGTTGCGTTTTCAGCCGCAGCAAGCCTTACAAGAAAAACCATTGATGTCCGCTGGAGCCGCTTGGATTGTGCGGCGCATTTTATCCGGCCAACGCCGTCCTGATATCGATCCACGCGCTCAGTTAGTCGAGCGTGCGCCGTTAGCTTGGAAAACCGGCACCAGTTATGGTTTTCGCGATGCCTGGGCGGTGGGCGTGAGTTCGCGCTATTTAATTGGTGTATGGATTGGCCGTCCGGATGGCACGCCGGTGCCTGGGCAGTTTGGTTTAGCCTCGGCGACGCCGTTACTGTTGCAAGTGCATGATGTGCTGAATCATCGTGATCGGCAAAACGCTAAGCCTGTGCTGCCTGATCCGCAGCCCGCGAGTGTAGGTGTTGCCGCGATTTGTTGGCCGTTAGGTCAGGTATTACCGCGCAGTGATGATAATTGTCGGCGCTTGCGTTTCGCCTGGACACTCAATGGCACAGTTCCACCGACCTTAACCATGGGTGAGCCCTTTAGCAGTGAGTTGCAGCCGCTGATTTGGCTGAATAAACAAGGCTTACGGGTGGATAAAGATTGCCCAGGTGCACAAGCGCAGCGCGTGGCCTTGTGGCCGGCGGCGTTAGAACCTTGGTTACCTTTAGCTGAGCAGCGCCGTACACGTTTAGCCGCGATTGATCCCAGTTGCCCTCCATCTGTCGCGATGCACAGTGAGCCGATTCAGATTGTCGGCGTCAGTTCGGGTGATCGTTTACAAAAAGCCGGCGCGCAGCACGCTGAGCTGAGTCTGCGTTTCTCCAGCTTAGGTGGCAGCGCTAAACAGTGGTGGTATCTCAATGGTCGACCTTTGCTCAGTACACAGGGTGGCGAGGGTTTTGATCACGTGTTTAGCAAAAGCGGTATCTATCAACTCAGCGTGCTCGATGAAGCGGGACAAACCGGCTCGGTGCAGTTTTCGGTGGTCGACTGATGGTCTGCTGTCTGGCGCGCCCCTGTGGTAAACTGCGCGCACTTATTGTGTCGCTGCGTCTCGATTACTAAATCGCGCTGCGCCTTGTCCTGTCTTTTAATAGCTGAATTTTGAAAACTATGTCCCTACCTGTACACCACCTTGAACTGCTCAGCCCCGCCCGCGATGCGATTATTGCCAAAGAGGCCATTTTGCACGGCGCGGACGCGGTGTATATCGGTGGGCCAAGTTTTGGCGCACGGCATAACGCCAGTAATAGCCTGAGCGATATTGCAGGCTTAGTGGAGTTCGCTCATCTGTTCCATGCCAAGGTGTTTGTTACGATCAACACCATTTTGCATGATGATGAGCTGGAGCCTGCTCAGCAATTGATTTGCCAGTTGTATGAAGCCGGTGTCGATGCGGTGATTGTGCAAGATTTAGGTGTGATGGAGATGGATCTGCCGCCGATTGAGCTGCATGCCAGTACCCAGACCGATATTCGTACTCTTGAAAAAGCTAAGTTTCTCTCGCAAGCTGGTTTTTCTCAGCTGGTGTTGGCGCGCGAACTGAATCTGCAAGAAATCCGCGAAATCAGCCAAAATGTTGATTCTGCGATTGAGTTCTTTATTCACGGCGCACTCTGTGTCGCGTTTTCTGGTCAGTGCAATATTTCTCACGCACAAACTGGTCGTAGCGCCAACCGTGGTGACTGCTCACAAGCCTGTCGTTTGCCGTACACCTTAAAAGACGATGAAGGCCGCGTGGTGGCGTACGACAAGCATTTGCTGTCGATGAAAGACAATAACCAAAGCGCCAATTTGCGTGATTTGGTCGATGCGGGTGTGCGTTCCTTTAAGATTGAAGGGCGCTACAAAGACATGACTTATGTGAAAAATATCACCGCCTATTACCGTCAGCAGCTGGATGAAATATTGCTAGAACGCCCAGAGCTGGCGCGCTCATCCAGTGGTTTTACCGAGCATTTTTTTGCCCCTGATCCAGATAAAACCTTCCACCGTGGCAGCACTGATTACTTTGTCACCGATCGTAAAATTGATATCGGCGCTTTTGATTCGCCGAAGTTTATTGGCTTGCCAGTTGGTGAGATTCTTGGCATTGGTCGAAATGATATCAGTGTGCAAACCACTGAGCCGTTGGCCAATGGCGATGGTTTAAACGTTTTATACAAGCGTGAAGTAATCGGTTTTCGTGCCAATACCGTGCAGCAAGTCTGCGAGTATGAGCAAGACGGCCAAATGATTCGTCAGTACCGCGTGGTGCCTAATGACATGCGCGCTGAACTTAAAGCTCTACGCCCGCCGTATCAGCTCAATCGCAATATGGACCACAACTGGCAGCAAGCGCTGCAAAAGAAATCCTCTGAACGTCGTGTATTAGTGGATTGGCAGGTGCAATTGGATGAGCAGCAGCTGACGCTTACCGCGATCAGCGAAGAGGGCGTGAGTGTCACTGTGCAGCAAACAGAGCCTTTTACTGTTGCAGATGATGCTAAGCAGGCGATTGCGCAAATCAAAGACACCCTGAGTAAGTTGGGTACGACGATTTATCATGCGCAGAAAATTAATGTGCAAGCCGAGCAAGCTTGGTTTGTGCCTAATTCGCAACTGAAAGCCTTGCGCCGTGATGCCATTGCTGCGTTGACTGAAGCGCGTGTGGCTGCGCATCCGAAAGGTTTCCGCAAGCCAGTGAGTGATCCACCACCGGTATATCCAGAATCGCATCTGACCTTTTTGGCCAACGTTTACAACGAAAAAGCCCGTGCGTTTTATCATCGTTTCGGCGTGCAGTTGATTGATGCGGCCTATGAAGCCCACGAAGAGACCGGTGATGTGCCGGTGATGATTACCAAACATTGCTTACGCTTCTCGTTTAACTTGTGTCCAAAACAAGCTAAAGGCGTGACCGGGGTGCGCACTAAAGTCAGCGATATGCAGTTGATTCATGGTGATGAAGTGCTCACCCTGAAGTTTGATTGCAAACCCTGCGAAATGCACATCATCGGCAAAATGAAAGGCCACATTCTCAATATGCCGCAGCTTGGCAGCGCAGAGTTTAACGCTGGTATCGTCGGTCATATCACCCCTGAAGATTTGCTAAAAACCATTAAGCGTTAAGTCTGTGGATTAACCCATTGCACTGTAGGCGCAGGCCATGCCTGCGATGGGACGGGCATCCACAAATAGAGCGTCGAGAATAAATACTCTCCTACAGTCGGGGGAGTACCTCGCAAAACCAAAAATCAGCGCCGCGCGGCATTTTCGCCCAAGCAAAACTATTGTACCCTTAGCCGCCTAAACACTTGGGTGCAGCACAGTACTGCTGACTTAAAACGGAGTTAATGGCATCCCTATGTCCCACTTGCTACGCATCATCATGATCCATGGTCATCTCGACGGCATTGTTGAACTCGCGCTCGATGGCCACACCAATATCTGCGGGACCAACGCCTCAGGGAAAACCACACTCCAGCGTCTGATCCCAGTGTTTTATGGCGAGCGGCCCAATAACGTGGTGCCGAAAACCCGTAAGAAATTCGACCAATACTACCTACCACACAGCAACGCCTATTTGATTTACGAATACCGTCGTGAAGCCGGCACTGTGTGCCATGTTGCTATTACCCGCAAAAAAGATGATGGCGTCAGCTACCGTTTTATCAATGCCGCTTACAGTCCAGAATTGTATCTAAGCAGTGATGCGCAAGACAAACTGCAAGCCTACAGCTACCAAGAGTTCACCGCAGGTTTACGCCAACGCGGCATTGATAGCTCGCATCGTATCGACACCATTAGCGAATATCGCAGCATTATCCAAAATGATTTCAGCTTACTGACAGGCAGTTTGCCGCGCGCAGAATCAACGCGTCTAAGACAAACCGCCTTGCGTTATAGCCTTGCCGAAAGCCCACATCGCTTGCGTCATATCGAAAAGCTGGTGTCAGCCGTGCATGCCAAAGAAGGCAAAATGGACACGCTGAAAACCATGCTCGCAGCGATTTTTGAAGATGAAGGTGTAGCGCTGCCGACCACACGTATTAAAGGTGCGCAGGTGCGTGAATGGGTGCAGCAAGTACGTCAATCGCGTCGTCTCAGTGGCTTGAAAAATGACATCGTTGGCTTAAGTAAGCAGGTTGATACCCTCAATGCCACCGAGCAAACCCTGTGGCAGTTGCAACCCTTGTTGTTAAAAGATGCCAACGAACTTGAGCGTCAATGCGCTGATCAAGATGCCGAGATTAAAAAATCCAAGCGTGATCTGGCTTTGCAAGAAGAGCAGTACGAGAATCAGCGCCACACATTAAACAGTCAGCACAGTCAAGTCAGCAGTGATCTTGCTCAGGTTGAAGTCGACCTAAATGACATTGAATTGCGCCATGAGACGTTTATTCAAGCGGACATGCAAGGCCTTGAGCAAGCGGTCAATCAGCTGCCAGAATGGCGCGCTAAACGTGATGAGTTGGCGACCCATTTACAACTCTTGCGTGAGGCTGAGGGTGGCTCAAGACAGCGCTTTGAATCACGCAAACTGGAGCTTTCTGAGCAACTCAATGAGTTTGTCGAAAAAGTCAGTCATCAGCAGCAAAAGATTCGTAATGACGAACAAGAACTGCGCTCGCAACAAGCTCAACAGCAACGTCTGTTGGAGCAAGAGCATCAGCAGCAACGTCAGCTATTACAAGACGAGTTTCAAAATAAGCATACAACTATTATTGAGCAGCAAGCTGATGTCAGAGCACGTTTAGCCGTTGGCTTGCTGACCACTGAAGAACAGCAGGATCTAGACGCAGAACAAGCGCGAGTTGACGATGTACAGCTGCAACTGTCCAATCAAAGCGATGCTGTTGAGCGTTTGCGCGAAGAGTATGAGCGCTGCAAAAACCAGCAAGATCAACATCTCGAAGAGATTAAAGCCCAGCGTAAAAGCCTGCGCAATGCCGAACAGCGTTATCAACAACTCAAGCTGCAGCAAGCGCCGACACCAGGCAGTTTGCGCCATTTTTTACAGCAGCAATTGCCGGGCTGGCAGCACAGCGTGGGTAAAGTCATTCGTGAAGATTTACTTGAACGCACCGACTTAGCGCCAAGCATGGCAGCACCAGTCGTCAACCAGGACACTTCTGTAGCAACGCTTGAGCAACAGCTGTTTAATATCCGCTTGGATTTAGCCGCGATTAATCTGCCGGGCTATGCTCAAGACGATCAGGCTTTAGCCGCCGCTATTGAGCAAGCGCTGAGTCAGGTGCGTAGCATAGAACAGCACTTAAATGGTTTGGATGAGATCCAGAAAACTCTCAATGCTAACGCTGAGCTGCAGAGTGATCTGTTACATAAAGCTCGGCAAACCCGAGAGCGTTATAACAACGACCTGCGTTTTGCCCGTGAGGCGCGTCAGCGTTTATTTGAGCGTTATCAACATCTGCAACAGCAACGTAGGCAAGGGTTACAAGAACAGCAACAGCAGTTGGCTAAGCAATTAGAGGCGCTAAAAAGCCAGCAGAAGAATGCTCTGCATGAGCGTGACAGTGCTTTTAATGAAATGCTTTTAGAGTATCAAGCCGACTGGCAGCAAGCTGTGCAAGTATTGCGTGATCAAATCGATCAGCATGAGAAAAATATCAGCGCCAAACGCCGCGAAACCGAACAGCAAGTGCATGAGTTGCAAATTGCCCTAGAGCGCGAGCTGCGTGAGCAGGGTATTGACCCAGAAAAACTTAAAGACATTGAGCAGCGCCTAAAAGCCATTCGTCAGCAAGTCACTGATACTGAGCAGCGTCGTGATGAGCTGGATGATTACCGCAACTTTATGCGGGTTGACTGGCAGTTGCGCAAACCTGATTTGCTAGGGCAGGAACATCTGCTGAAACAGCAAAAAATTGATTTGGCCGAGCAGTTAGCCGCGCACAAACAGCAGTTTCTAGATCAGCAAAAAAATGCTTTATTAGTGATTAAAAGCTCTGAGCAGCAATTGGATCAGCAGCGTCAGTTGCGCGATCAAGTACTGCCACTATTAAAGCAGCTGGAACAGTTGCCAATGCCACACGAGCCGCTTGGGCCCGAGACGGATAGTAGCACCGGCGATTGTGCTGAACGCATTGAACGCGCGCGACGAGCTCTGCAAGAAAAGCAGCAGTTGGATGCGCGTGTTAAAAACAATCTACAACTGTTTGAGCGCGAACTGCTGAAAGAAGCAACTGTTAGCTTTACCGATATGTGGGCCAGCCAACAGCAGCACTTGGGCTTTACCCCAAGCCCGCAAGCCTGCTTGGCTGCTTATCAAGACATGCTGCAAATTTTGCAAGATCAACAACTGAATTTGTTGGCGCAAGGGCGTAACTACGGCGCTGACCTGCAAGGCTTCTTTACCGTGTTCAGTGATTTGAATCGCCGTATCAGCGCGCAAAGCCGTCGTTTAAGCGAAGAAGTCACTGAAGAGTTTGTGCTTGAAGGCATTACTAAATCAGAAGTGCGCATCCAATCGACCATTGACGAATTGGGCTTTTGGAAACCGCTGAAAGACTTTGCCAAGCTTTACGCGGCGTGGGAACAAGATGCTGAGCGTTTGCCCAATGATGCTTATTTAGATGCTTTAAGTGCAGTGGCTGACTTGTTGCGCAGCGACCAGCAGTTCACCTTTGAGAGCTTGCTGCGCCTCGAGTTGCACCTGAATGAAGGTGGCGCGGATTTAGTCATTCGTAATGACCGTCAGTTGCTCGAATCCTCCAGTCACGGTATGGCCTATTTAATTTTGTGCAAATATTTATTGGCCTTTACTCGCTTACTGCGGGGTAAGGCGCAGGTGACCATTCATTGGCCGATTGATGAGATTGGTACATTGGCCTATCACAACGTCGAGAAACTGTTTAAAGCCTGTGAAAACAACAATATCTTTATTGTGGGTGCCTTCCCGAATCCAGAATCCGATGTGCTAACGCTATTTAAACACCGCTACTTGATTGAAAAAGACAATCGCAAAGGCGCGTACAGCCAGCTCAAGCGTATCGAGCCGAAACTCAGTCGCTTAGCGCAACGATTACAGCAACGCCGTGAGGAGATTGCGCAATGATGATGCAGTACAGCTATTTACTTGAGCAGTTACTCGGCGGCGCTTTTGTCTGTGAAGTCAGCGACAGTGAAGCTTTTCGTCAATTGCAAAATGAGCAAACTCGCGAAGCCTTTGATCAATATTTGCGCCCACTCAATCGTCGTTTAGCCAGCAACCCTGAAGGCACGGTATGGTTTTTAGCCTGGCGTGAATTGACTCAGCCACTGCGCGAGCAACTGTCACAGCAATTTAAAGACACCCTCGACAGCTTAATTCCAATGCTGAAGTTGTTGCAGTTAGCGCAAGAAACTTTAGGCCATGAAAATGTCCTGACGGCCAACGATATTCTCAATCGCCATGAAATGGCCGCGCGCATTGAAAACAACCCAAGCCTGCGCGAACAATTGCATGGGCTGGCGCAAACGCGTTTTTTCCAGTCGCAGAGTGAAGATGTAGCAGGGCAACTCAAGCAAGTGTTTGAGCGTCTGCGCAGTCATGGTTATCTGCATCAACCACATAAAGATCGCCATCATTATCTGGTAACGGGAAAAATTGATTATTTGATTGATCTAACCCGCTTTATTCGAGAAGAAGAAAATATTCAGATTGAAGAGGAGCAGGTACCCAATCAAGAGGACCTGCTCGCATGAGTACCCTTGATTACCACAGTGAAGCGGTCAAGCAGGGTATTGAGCGCTTAAAGCTGCTCGGCAAGCACAGTGACGTACTGATGCAAAACTACTATGGCGTAGAGCTGGATGAAGTGGCAGTGGGTGCGCGGGCGATTAATCAGTTGCTGGATGCGCATATTTTGTGGCGGCCTGATGAAGAGTCAGGTCTGAAACTCAGCGATCCAGTGCGCGAGATGATTGTGCATCTGATTGCCGATGAACAACGGCGTAAGGTCAATGCCGACATTGGTGATTTTTTGGTGAATATCCGCCGCTTGGTGGGTAAAATTAATGAAGCTGAACAAAAAGGCAATTACCAAGGCAGTGTTTATTTACAAACGCAACTGACCCAAGAAGTGGATGACCTCAACAGCCGTATCGCCACCGGTATCGACAGCTTATGGAATCGTCTTAACAACGATTTTGCCTTTGTTAGTACTGTGCAAGAAAAGATTGATGAAAACGAAAAAGCGCACAACGAAGTGCTGCGTTGGCTGGATGGTTTAGAGCTAATCAACTTTGCTGAGTTGATTGCTTTTGCCGGCAGTAATGGTGGTTTGCGCCATATTTTAGTGCGCCAGTTACAAGGGCAAGTCAGCGGTCACTTCAGCAGTTTGCGTGAAGTGCAAAGTAGACTGAATGAGTTGATGGCGCGTTTTCGTCAGCAGCAAGCGCGTAATCTGTTGGTGCGTGGCATGCTGCAGTTCTTTCAGCAAAAACCAAATTTCCAGCCGTCAGACTATATCCAACGTAGCCATGTGGTTGACCTGCTCAATCAGGCCGCGCCGTTGCAGCCGAGCGTCTCGATTGCGTTAGATCGCCAGCGCGATCTGCAAGATATGCAGCAGATGCTGGCGCAATTACCTGCTCGACAGCCGCAGGATGCTCGTGCGTTGGCAGTGGCTCAGCCAGTCAGTCGTCAAGATGATGAGATGGTGTTGGCCAAACGTCGCGCCTTGCATGAAGATGTGGTGTCGTTTTATTTGCATGTGCTGGATCAGCAGCAGGCGCAAAGCGCGCTGGAATACCTAGTCGACAGCCAGCTCTGCTGGGATCCAGAGATGTGGCTGTATCAAGTGATTGCTGAGTTCCAAGGTCTATCCAGCACGGAGAGACAAGCTTTTTATCTACAATACAACCAGCAAAAAGCCAGCCCCTTTAATGATTTGCAGATTATTGCCGATGTGCAGCTGCAGGTTTTAAGTCAAGGAGTGCGCGCATGAGTATCGACTTGGCGCCGAGTGTACGTAGAGTTTTACAGCGGGTAAAAGCGCAATTGCAAAAAGATCAGTGCGTCGAGCGTGAGGCTAAGCAAGCGAGCATGCAGCAATTGCAGGCGTGGTGCGATCAGCATGATCTGGCTACAGCAACTTGGTTTACAGCTAAAACAGTCAGCTTTGATACAAAGGTCATGCAAACCATTGAACAAACCTTGCACGAACTTGGCTTGGTGGGTTTAGCGGTAGATATCAGTCAGCAGGACCGTTTTGCTCAAAGCGACAGTGGTGCTGGCGAATACAAAACCATAGGTTTAGCACCGACCGAAAAGCGCGTGTTAATGGCGCAAGCCAATTGCGGTGCGTATTTCCCCGAGTGGGTGACAGAGGCACCGAGCCAATGGGTGATGGATGTTGATTGGCAAACGCTACAGTTAAAGCAGTTTTCAGATGTGCTGATTGTGGAAAACCGCGATGCGTTCTATGCGTATTTTGCATTGCATCCGCAGCGTTATATTTTGCCCGAGCAAGGATTAAATGCGCTGGTGATTTACCGTGGCGATGGCGACGAGAGCAAAGGCTGTAAAGCCTTGCGTGAAGCGTGCGTATTGGCTGGTAAAAATTTGATTTACTTTGGTGATTATGACAGTGCCGGACTCAATATCGCGCTCAATGGTGGTTATAGCCATATCATGCTGCCGCTCGACGCGTACGTGTTTGAGCAGGCCAATGACATCGCCCAAGATGCCAAGCAAATTCATTTGGCGCAGAGCGTGGATGCTTTTGCACGGCAATTGTCTGCCGAGGATCCGCTAAAAAAGTTGCTGGAGCACAACACAAAAAATCAGAAAGGTTTAAGACAGCAAGCTTTTAAGGGCCAACTGCAGATACTGCTGATTAGCAGAAGCGGTGTTTAAG
>Ga0209075_1003632_pt1 | contig 12686 bp, 15 predicted proteins | sample Stecom2011_FD_187523 | JGI IMG/M metagenome (GOLD analysis project Ga0209075, IMG submission 187523) | Agricultural soil microbial communities from Utah to study Nitrogen management - Steer compost 2011 (SPAdes) (version 2) | ecosystem: Environmental > Terrestrial > Soil > Agricultural land...
CAGCAGAACGAAGCAAAACCGACATTCGCGTCATTGATACATCCGGCAAACCGTTTGAAAAACTCTACAAAGAACTTGCTGCTGAAGATATTGACCTGATTATCGGCCCCCTTGAGAAGGAAGCCCTGGCAAGCCTTACAAATATGAAAACCCTGCCCGTGCCAGCGCTGGGACTTAACTACCTGCCTGATGGCACAACGCTGCCCGATGGCTTGTACCAGTTTGGCCTATCGGCTGAGGACGAAGCCCGTCAAATTGCAGACAGACTGTCCGGGCAAAACATCAACCAGGTTCTGGTGCTGATTCCCCAGGGTGAGTGGGGTGACCGCGTCGAGGCAGCCCTGCTGAAGCGTATGCAGCAGAACGGCGCAATTGCTCTGGATATAGAACGCTTCTTCCGCGAGGACAACCTGCGAGCTGTCACTGCAGACCTGCTAGGCATCACCGTGTCGCGGGACCGAGCCATTCAGGTTGAGCGAACCATTGGACTGAACGTAGAGTTCGAACCGCGCCGCAGACAGGATGCAGAGGCGATTGTCATGGTGGCCGAGCCAGCCGTTGCTCGCCAACTCAAACCCCTGTTCGCCTACTATTTTGGAGGCGACCTGCCGGTCTATTCACCTTCAATTATTTACGAAGGCACACCAGATGCTGGCCGCGATCGCGATCTCAACCGGGTAGTTTTCACGGACATCCCCTGGGTGCTAAACGATAAAAACCCATTGCGTGAAGAGGCAGCCAAGGCCTTACCGGGTACCCGAGGCCAACTCGGTCGGCTATTTGCCATGGGAGCCGATGCATGGCAACTGAGCAAACGTCTCCCCTTGCTTCGCCAGGTCCAGACCGCTTCAATCGATGGACAAACAGGCCAACTTACCATGACCCCTGAAGGAAGCATTCACAGGCAGCAACTTTGGGCTCAATTCAGGAACGGGACACCCAAACGGCTACCCGAACCAGCCCCTGAAAACAATGAAGACGCAGCGAGCCCTCAGATGCTGACAAACTGACAGCCACTCTCACATGGAAAACAAGCGCCATGGAAGGCCGAAAAGCCATTGGAACGTATTTTGAAGGTGTAGCCGCGCGATACCTTGAGGCTCACGGAGTACATATCCGGGAGCGCAACGTGTACAGCCGCGGCGGCGAGATAGATCTAATAGGGCAAGACCAGGACACCCTCGTTTTCTTCGAAGTGCGATACCGAGGCAGTGGCAGTCTTGTTGACCCAGCCAGCTCGATTTCTTACCCGAAGCAAAAGCGGCTTCTGAAAGCTGCATCCTTCTATCTGCATCGCCACCACCTCTGGGACGCCAACACCCGAATAGACGTAGTGGCAATCAGCCCGGGAACCGTAAAAAAATACCGGGTACAATGGATCAAAAATGCAATCCAGGCGGATATATAGACTCTGATGAACGACATGGGCAACATGATCAACCAGTTATTTGCCAGCCACATGGAGCACACTGCACAAGCGGCAAGCAGTGTTGGCCCAGCCATAGAGCAGGCAGCGGACGCCTTCGTAAACGCACTACTCCATGACGGGAAAATCATCACCTGCGCCAATGGTAACGCCAACGTAGTCGCTCAGTATTTCTGTACGGCTTTTCTTAATCGCTTTGAACAAGACCGGCCAGCCCTTCCAGCCATCAACCTGGGAGCAGACGCCACTACCTATTCAGCTATCTGTCGTGACAACCGTTTTAATGACACCTTCTCACGCCAGGTTAAAGCCATAGGCAAACCTGGAGACCTTCTGTTCGTGATTGTTGATGACGGCCACAAAGCCAACCTCATTCAGGCTATCCAGGCAGCCCACGACAGGGAAATGAATGTGGTTGTGCTAAGCGCACGGGAGAAGTCCGACATAACCTCCCTGATGCACTCAGAAGACCACGAGATCGCATTAAACGACCTGTCTCCCACTGAGGCCACACCTATGCTTATGCTGGTGATCAATGCCCTGTGTTCGCTGGTAGACGGAAAACTATTTGGGGGCTGAACAAAAATGCCGGCTTGCGCCGGCATTTTTGTCAGAACTTGAACCTAATACTTGTAACTTACTTCACGACCTTCAGCGTAGGCCGCCCAGAAGGCCGCTCTTCCTGACCATTCTGCCTGGAATTCTCGCGATCATTAGTGCCGTCCGGATCCGGAGAGCCCGGCTCACTACCAAACACCATGCCTTCGCCATTCTCTTTCGCGTAAATGGCCATGACCGCCTGCAGAGGAATGAACACCTGCATAGGCACACCGCCAAATCGCGCACTGAACTCCAGAGCACTATTGCCAACAACCAGCGAACGCACTGCACCCGGGCTAATATTCAGAACAATCTGGCCATTCGCCACATGCGCTGTCGGCACCTGAACACCCTGAATGCCCGCATCCACTACTATGTACGGAGTGCAGTCATTATCCAGTATCCACTCATTAAAAGCGCGCACCAAATAGGGGCGACTGGAAGTCATGGTGATCTTGTTATCAGGCACTGCGTTTCTCCTGTTCTCTATCGCGGACGCCAGCCAAATCAGCTACGGATGTCTTCTTCGAGATCAGAAAGGCTAGCCTTGAAGCCCTCACGAGCGAACAAGTTGTCCATATACTTCTGGAGTGGCTTGGCCTGCTTATCATTAAGCTCAATGCCAAGGGCAGGCAAACGCCAGAGAATGGGTGCAATACAGCAGTCCACAATTGTGAACTCCTCAGAGAGGAAAAACGGCATCTCACCGAACAAAGGTCCTGCAGCAAGCAGACCTTCGCGTAATTCCTTACGAGCAGCCTCCGAAGCTTTAGCATTTGGCTGAAGCAGAATCTGGTCAACCAAACCACACCAGTCTCTTTGGATCCGGTGGATCATCAAACGACTATTAGCACGCGCGACCGGATAAACCGGCAGCAGCGGGGGGTGCGGAAAACGCTCATCAAGATATTCCATCATGATGTTAGGCTCATACAGAACCAGATCACGATCTACCAATGTTGGCAGGGCGTTATACGGATTCATATCAGCCACTTCAGCTGGCGGATTATCCGGGTCAACATCAACGATATCAACGGTAACACCCTTCTCTGCCAGCACAATGCGCACTCTGTGGCTATAGTGGCTGGCCGGGTCTGAGAAAAATGTCATCGATGACCGCTTAGTCACAACGCCCATAGAACTACCTCACGAGTAAACAAACCGAAATGGACCTGAAAAACGCAAAAATTCCAGCGGGCCAATTAACGCCCACTGGAACTCAGGGAACAGGATTATACCCTATTTCTCAGTGCACGTCCTTCCAGTACTCACGATTGAGCAGGTAGGCGAAGACAAAGAAAATAGCGACAAAGATCAATACGAATATCCCGAGGCGCTCACGCTCAACTTTGATCGGATCCGCCATGTAAGACATAAAGTTTGTCATGTCGTACATGGCCTGATCAAACTCAGCGCCAGTCATACTGCCCTCAATGGCATACTCCGGACAAGCACCTGCGTTCCTGATGTTGCCACTCAGAGGCTCAACACTGGCTTTTTTGCCAATATTGGGCTCAACCGCACACAAACCCTGAAGGTCGACCAGAACATGGGGCATGCCTACCTTGTCGAACACCACGTTGTTCACACCTAGTGGGCGAGACTCGTCTTTGTAGAAGCCACGCAGATAGGAGTACAACCAGGACTCGCCACGCAAGCGGCTTTCCAGAGTAAGATCTGGTGGCGGAGCACCAAACCAGTCAGCTGCCATATCCTTGTTCATGGAGTTCTTCATCAGCTCACCAATCTGGGCGCCGGTGAAAATCAGATTCTCCTCGAACAACTTGACCGGGATCTCCAGATCGTCAGCAACCCGCTTGTAACGGGCATACTCCATGGAGTGACACCCCATGCAGTAGTTCGTGAACATTGCCGCACCGCGCTGCAATGATGCTTTGTCTGTGTGATCCGTTTTGATGTGGTCAAGCGGAACGCCGGCACCGGCTGCCAGTCCGAGAACCGGCAGGAATGCGATGAAAAGACCAAAAATCAGCTTTCTCATTATCCTGTCACCCTCTCTGGTACTGGCTTGGTTTTCTCCATGCGCGTGTAGAACGGCATCAGAATGAAGTAGAGGAAATACACTACTGTCAGTATCTGTGCAGCAGTGGTGCGACCCTCGGTAGCGGGAACCAGCCCAAGATAGCCGAGAATAACAAAGCTGATCGCGAACAGCGTCAAGGCAATCTTGCTCAACCAGCCCTTGTAGCGAATGGAGCGAACGGGGCTCCGATCCAGCCACGGCAGGACAAACAATATCGCGATAGCTCCACCCATAACCACAACACCCCAGAACTTTGCAGACAGGCCGAACAGATCAACCGTTACCGCACGCAACATGGCGTAGAAGGGTGTGAAGTACCACACAGGCGCAATATGCTCAGGTGTCTTCAGCGCATTTGCAGGCTCAAAGTTCGGCTTCTCTATAAACAGACCACCCATCTCAGGGAAGAAGAACACTACGATAAAGAAGATAAAGAAGAATACGGCCACGCCCACAAGATCGTGCACGGAGTAGTAGGGGTGGAACGGAATACCGTCTTTCGGAATGCCGTTTTCATCCTTGTTCTTCTTGATTTCAATACCGTCAGGGTTATTGGAGCCCACTTCATGCAAAGCAAGAATGTGAAGAACAACCAGGCCCAACAATACGATCGGAAGCGCGACTACATGCAATGCAAAGAAGCGGTTCAGAGTAATACCGGAAATCAGGTAATCACCACGAATCCACAAAGACAAGTCTTCCCCGATAACCGGGATGGCGCCAAAGAGGTTAACAATTACCTGTGCGCCCCAGAAAGACATCTGTCCCCACGGCAACAAATAGCCCATGAAGGCTTCCGCCATCAGCACCAGGTAGATCAGCATCCCGAACAACCAGATCAACTCACGCGGCTTCTGGTACGATCCGTACATAAGACCGCGGAACATGTGAAGGTACACCACAATGAAGAAAGCGGAGGCACCCGTGGAGTGCAGGTAACGCAAGAGCCACCCCCACTGCACATCACGCATGATGTACTCGACGGAAGCGAAGGCCCCCTCACCGGTGGGATTATAGCTCATGGTAAGCCAGATACCCGTGACCAACTGGTTCACCAGTACAAGCATTGCCAGAGAACCGAAAAAATACCAGACATTAAAGTTTTTCGGCGCGTAATATTTAGCCAGGTGTTTATTCCAGGCATCCACAACTGGCAGACGCTCGTCTACCCAATTAAGTAGCTTCTGCATTACGCTGCCTCCGGATCAAGACCAATCGTGAGAGTCGCGTCGTCGTCATAGCGATAAGGCGGCACTTCAAGGTTCAAGGGAGCAGGCTGCGCAGAGTGGACCCGTCCAGCCATGTCGAACCGTGAACCGTGACACGGACAGAATAGCCCACCCAGCCACTCGTCGCCCAAATCTGCGGGAGCGACTTCAGGACGATACGTCGGAACGCAGCCCAAGTGAGTGCATATCCCAACCAGCACAACAAATTCAGGCTTGATTGAGCGGTACACATCACCCGCATAATCTGGCTGCTGGGGCTCTTCCGATTGGGGATCTTTCACCCTGTCGTTGAGCTTTACAATATTCTCCAGCATTTCCGGAGTGCGGCGGATGACCCATACTGGCTTGCCCCGCCACTCAACGGTGATCTGCTGACCTGGTTCTATTTTACTGATATTGACGGTTACCGGCGCACCAGCCGCTTCCGCTTTGGCACTGGGATTCCAGGATGCCACGAAAGGGACTGCCGCACCGACGACGCCGACCCCACCTACCGCAGCCGTAGCGCCGATAAGAAACCGGCGTCGACCTTGGCTCACGTCGCCATTATTCATTATGGTTCTCTCCCATCAGGCGATGTCACAGCCCGCCAGAAAGCCGACAGTGTGCATCGAAAAGGACTTCACAATCCAAAATTATAAGCGAACAAATGGTAATGAAATTACCATGTCCTTACAAGTCAGAAAGCCGCCACCGGAGCGACTTCTCTGCTCCAGATCAATTTGACAATCATTGTGCCTGAAACAAAAAAACCCGACCAAATAGCCGGGTTTTCCTGAGATCTGCTCCAGCGGAACTTAACGCTTGGAGTACTGTGGACGCTTACGCGCCTTACGCAGACCAACTTTCTTACGCTCAACTTCACGAGCATCACGGGTAACATAACCCGCTTTACGCATCGCTGGACGCAGAGTTTCGTCGTAATCCATCAGAGCACGGGTCAGACCGTGGCGAATTGCGCCCGCCTGACCACTACTACCACCACCCTTAACAGTGATGTTGATGTCAAACCGATCCGCAGATTCTGCAACAACCAGAGGCTGACGCACGATCATGCGAAGAGTCTCACGACCGAAGAAATCTTCGATTGTGCGACCGTTGATTGAAATGTTACCGCTTCCCGGCTTGATGAACACCCGAGCCGTGGACGTTTTGCGGCGACCAGTACCGTAATTTTGTGCTACAGACATATCCGCCTTCCGTTAAATGTCGAGTTCTTTGGGCTGCTGGGCTGTGTGAGGATGCTCAGCGCCGGCATAGATTTTCAGCTTCTTGAACATGGCACGACCAAGCGGGCCTTTCGGAAGCATGCCTTTGACAGACTTCTGAATAACTTGCTCAGGCGCCTTATCAACCAGCTTCTCGAAGCTGATGGACTTGATCCCACCCGGAAACCCGGTATGACTGTAGTACATCTTATCAGATGCCTTGTTGCCGGTAACCCGCACCTGGCCCGCATTGATAACTACAATGTAATCGCCAGTGTCTACATGAGGGGTGTACTCAGGCTTATGCTTGCCCCGCAGACGACGGGCGATTTCGGTTGACAGACGACCCAGCGTCTTGCCGGCTGCGTCTACAACGTACCAGTCACGTTTTACGGTTTCTGGTTTCGCACTCAGAGTCTTCATTGATTCCGCCTTGAACGCTATAAAAAGAAACGTTAAAAACCGCCACCCGAAAGTGTAGTACACCCGGAGGAGGTTCTGTACCTGTAATTTGATCGGCAGTGACACTATTCGGGGCTGAGATAGTGGCATCGCCTTGAAAAGCCAGGGCGCGAAGTATACTCGAACGAATAATTAAATCCAACCCTGCTGTACATAGTTTTATTGCCGAGTCGTTACCATAAGGATTCACCGTAAAGCAGCCTGGTATTGGATAATACTACAGACGCCACGTATTCCGCGGATTCACCCCGGATATCAGAGAGGCACTCAAGAATCCTGCGTAGATGCAAAGGTGAGTTAGCCCCCGGCTCAACACCTTCCGGCGCCATGTCCGGCGCGTCCGTCTCAAGCACGAGAGCCTCCAGCGGTAAACGGGAAACGGCATCGCGCGTTTTACTCGATCGGGGATGGGTAATTACCCCGCCCACGCCAATAAAACATCCAAGGTCGACCAACTTCAAAGCCTGCTGATAACTACCGGAAAAACCGTGCAGCAGTGCCCGGCCATTCCACTTCGTGCGCCTAAGCGTTGCGTGAACCTCGTCGTGCGCCCTGACGGAATGGATAACAAGAGGAAAACCCAGTTCAGAGGCCAAACCAATCTGAGCCTCAAACCAGGGGTATTGATCACTCATGTTTCCGTGAAGGCGATCCAGCCCACATTCACCAATCGCCACGCAGCGTTCAGGTCTTTTCCGCAAAGCCCGCTCAAGGATTTCCAAATCCTGGCCAGAGTGCTCCCCGACATACCACGGATGGATCCCAAGGCAATAATAGAGGCCAGCATGCGCCAAGGCAGTATCGCGAACACGCGCCCAATCCGGGCGCCGCACACCGGGAATCACCAGCCCGGCCAGACCATCCCCGGACGCAGCATCAAGCTCCCTGTCGCGGCGCCCATCAAAAAATGGAAAATCAAAGTGGCAATGGGCATCAACCAGCTTCAATTCAACCTCCACCCACTAATGAATCAGTGCTCGCGGGTTTTATGGAACTCAATATCGGGATAGCGCTCCTGGGCCAGATTAAGATTAACCATTGTAGGAGCGATATAGGCAAGGCGGTCGCCGCCATCAAGCGCCAGATTGTCATTATTTTTTCGCTGAAACTCATCCAGCTTGCGATCGTCAGAGCAGGTTACCCAGCGAGCAGTGGCAACATTGATCGGCTCATAAACAGCTTCAACCTTGTACTCAGTCTTGAGGCGACTCACTACCACATCAAACTGCAGCACGCCAACGGCACCGACAATCAGGTCGTTATTGCGCAAAGGCCGGAATACCTGCACGGCACCTTCTTCCGACAGCTGAATCAAGCCCTTTTGAAGCTGCTTGGCTTTCAACGGGTCCTTGAGGCGGATACGGCGGAACAGCTCGGGCGCAAAGTTGGGAATACCCTTGAACTTCATATCTTCCCCGGCAGTAAAGGTGTCCCCTAACTGGATGGTCCCGTGGTTATGCAAACCAATAATATCACCAGCATAGGCCTCCTCTGCGTGCTCACGATCACCAGCCATAAACGTCAGCGCATCGGAAAAGCGAACATCTTTTGCTATACGCACATGGCGAGCCTTCATGCCCTGACTGTACTTGCCCGACACTATGCGCATAAATGCGACCCGGTCCCGGTGCTGCGGGTCCATATTGGCCTGAATTTTAAAAACAAAGCCAGAGAACCCTTGGTCATCAGGCTGCACAAGCCGTTGATCCGTCTCACGGGGCTGGGGCTGGGGAGCCCAATCCACCAAACCATCGAGCATGTGATCCACACCAAAATTACCTAGCGCCGTACCGAAAAATACTGGTGTAAGCTCACCGGCCAAAAATGCTTCCTGATCGAATTCGTGAGACGCTCCTTTCACCAGCTCGACCTCATCGCGCAAATCGCTGGCGTATCCACCAAGAGCGGTATCAAGCTCCGGATTATCCAGCCCGCTGATAGTTCGAACCTCCTGGATCTCATGGCCATGCCCACTTTGGTAAAGAATCACCTCGTCACGCAGCAAGTGATAGACGCCCTTGAAGCTCTTGCCCATACCAATGGGCCAGGTAATAGGCGCGCAGGCGATGTTAAGTACATCTTCCACCTCATCCATGAGTTCAACCGGGTCCCGGGTATCCCGGTCCAGTTTGTTCATAAAGGTAATGATGGGCGTATCCCTGAGCCGGGTAACCTCCATCAATTTGATGGTACGTTCCTCAACGCCTTTTGCGCTGTCAATCACCATGAGGCAGGAGTCTACAGCGGTTAGAGTACGATAAGTGTCTTCCGAGAAATCCTCGTGGCCCGGCGTATCCAGCAGGTTTACCAGCTTCCCGCCGTAAGGAAACTGCATGACAGACGTGGTTACCGAAATACCCCGCTCTTTTTCCATTTCCATCCAGTCAGACTTTGCATGCTGGCCAGACTTCTTACCCTTTACCGTTCCCGCCCGCTGAAGAGCGTGCCCAAATAACAGCACTTTCTCGGTAATCGTGGTTTTACCGGCGTCCGGGTGGGAAATGATTGCAAAGGTGCGGCGCTTGGCCACTTCCTGGGAAAGGTGAGACATAGTCGAAGAGCAACCTGCGTCAGATGTTCGGAGAAGGCAGACATTATAAGGACTAAGAGGTAATTACGCGAACACAAGCAGCAATATCAAGGGCACAGAAGCAACGACATTACACGCGCATCTTCTCTCCCGGAAGCAGCAGGGTAGTATCCAGGGCGCCGCCCTATTTCTTCAAACCCTTCGTTGCGATAGAGCTTACTTGCCACACTGTTACTTAACCTGACCTCAAGAAGCATCTGATTCATGCCTTCATGGGTGGCCTCTGCGATGAGGTGCCTCAACAAAAGGCGCCCAACACCATGGCTACGACTTCGAGGATGAACACATATATTCAGTAGATGCACCTCATCCAGCATATACGTTCCGACTACAAACCCTTCAAGCGACCCGCCGAGCCAGGCACCCCATAAGCGATAATCAGGTTTAAAACAATCGAGAAACACCCCTTCAGTCCAGGGATGGGAGTGCCCCTGGCGCTCGATCTCCAGCATCTCTGGCATATCTTCAGGCACCAGCGGCCGAATTTTCACCTCAAGACCCTGCATGGGATCGTATAGGTCAGAGTTTTTTGGTGTCATTTCTGGGCCAGAGGCTTAAGCAGCTCCCATAGAGACCGCTTTAGCCCTGGGTTGCTGGCAAGAGCTGCCAGCGAGTGGGTTGATTTTACTTCTGGAGCTCTCCCAAGAGCGCTGTATAGCCAGCCGGCTGTGGGGTCTGCTTCATCGATGCCCTCATCCCCTCCCAAAACAATTACCTTCCTGTCATCCATGTCACGTAACACGTGCTGCATCACAGCCTTCAAATCGGACAGGGAGTTGCCGGGTACGACGCGGTTTTTGAAAACTGGCCAGCGCACCCAAGCAACAGGCTCCAACTTCTCGTCCCCAAGACTCTTCAGAATGTTTGTGGCAAGAGTTTCCTGGAGGCTCAAGCTCGCTTCTTGGGAAATATCCGCGATAAGGAGGCACCTTGAACCATAAAAAACCCCCAGACTTAAAGCCTCCACCGCAGATAAACCAATGTCCGGGTAAGGCTCGGCGGTCTCCGACGAATGCTCTGGAGACGGATCCGAAACCTCCGACTGACTCTGCTTTGGCGGATTTGGCTGCTGCGCTGTCGGAACAGCCTTGCTCTCCATTAACGCCTGAAGACTAGCGATTCGCTGCACACCCTTTTTGTTCGCCGTGGATCTATCCGTTGGCACACGCACCCTGGCATTCTCTACGGGTGCAAGCCTCGGGCCTCCTGCAGGATGTTGTACAACCTCATCTGGCTCAGGAAACACGAACTCTGGACTCGGTGCTGCACCCGGCAGAGGGGCACGGGCATACCACATGCGGACCCCTGCAGAACCAAGATAGAACTGCCTTTGAGACTCAGTCTGAATCATTCAAACATCCGCAACCTGTGGATGCTGTCGAATTCCACCACGACTGATCAGATTAAGCGCCTCAATGTAGGCCTTGGCTGACGCAATGATTATATCGGTATCAGCACCAATGCCGTTTACGATACGCCCGCCACGCTCCAGCCTGACTGTAACCTCCCCCTGGGAGTCAGTGCCGCTAGTGATATTATTGACTGAGTAAAGCTGCAGATTGCATCCTGAATCAACCAGCGATTCTATGGCTTTGAAAGTAGCATCTACCGGGCCACTCCCTTCCGCTTCAACCTTGTGCTCTTTACCATCCATCGTTAACGTCAGGCTTGCTGTTGGAACAACACCCGTTTCCGAGCACACCTGCAGACACACCAAACCATAGCGGCCCTCTTCATCTTTCTGCCGGGTATCGCTGGCAATAGCCTGCAAGTCCTCGTCAAAAATTTCGTGCTTCAAATCAGCCAAAGCTTTGAAGCGGGTAAACGCTTCGTTCAACTCTGTTTCAGTTTCAAACTGAATACCAAGTTCTAGCAAGCGTGTGCGGAAGGCATTGCGACCTGAGTGTTTACCAAGCACCAAGCTATTGGTGTGCCAACCTACGTCTTCTGCTCGCATGATTTCGTATGTTTCTCGGTGCTTGAGCACGCCATCCTGATGTATACCGGACTCATGGGCAAAGGCGTTGGCCCCTACAATTGCCTTGTTAGGCTGCACTGGGAAGCCCGTAATCGTAGAAACGAGACGTGAGGCAGGTACGATATGGCTGGCATCTATGCGGGTATCAAGATTATAAAAATCCTGCCGCGTGCGGACGGCCATTACAATTTCTTCGAGCGAGGCGTTACCTGCACGCTCTCCCAACCCGTTGATGGTGCACTCTACCTGACGAGCACCTTGGGTTACCGCTGCCAGAGAGTTGGCAACGGCAAGACCCAGATCGTTATGGCAATGCACAGAGAAAATGGCTTTATCAGCATTGGGAATACGATTAAGGAGCTGATGGATAGTTTCTGCAAACTGCTCCGGTACAGCATAACCAACCGTATCGGGGATATTAATCGTGTTGGCGCCAGCATCTATGGCCGCCTCAATAATTCTACAGAGAAAATCCAGCTCAGACCGGCCAGCATCCTCACAGGAGAACTCAACGTCATCGACATGGCTTCGGGCACGTTTTACAGACCGAACTGCCTGCTCTATGACTTCGTGAGGCAGCATCTGCAGCTTGTGCTGCATGTGGATGGGCGATGTTGCAATAAACGTATGTATACGGCCCCGTTCCGCGGGACGAATCGCTTCAGCTGCCCGATCAATGTCCTTATCCAAAGCTCGAGCAAGACTGCAAATTGTTGAGCCTTTGATCGTTTCAGCAATGGACTTAACAGCTTCAAAATCCCCTTGGCTCGCGATTGCAAAGCCTGCCTCAATGACATCCACACGAAGCTTTTCAAGAGCCTTGGCAATACGGAGCTTCTCGGCCTTGTTCATAGTGGCGCCAGGACTTTGCTCACCATCACGAAGAGTTGTATCGAAAATAACCAGATGTTCGCTGCCAGACATTGAAGTACTCCGTATCGCATTTGGTTTTATGGAAACAGTATATCACCGGGATGCAACGGAGGGAGTGTTCCAACTACTTGCTGGGCCATTTTCGTGGCATCTGATTTATTTCAGGCATAAAAAAACCCCAGCTTCGCAAGAAGCTGGGGTTTGGACTTAAGAGTCTGACGATGACCTACTCTCACATGGGCAAATGCCACACTACCATCGGCGCAGGCCTGTTTC
>Ga0209075_1003633_pt1 | contig 12686 bp, 10 predicted proteins | sample Stecom2011_FD_187523 | JGI IMG/M metagenome (GOLD analysis project Ga0209075, IMG submission 187523) | Agricultural soil microbial communities from Utah to study Nitrogen management - Steer compost 2011 (SPAdes) (version 2) | ecosystem: Environmental > Terrestrial > Soil > Agricultural land...
TAGGGGCGGAGGCTGATTTCAGCGTCCGCCCCTGTTATTTTCAAGGACACTAATGGGTTCCGTGGGATTGGTAAAAAAACGGTGCAAGGATTGCGTCTGATTGATTGATAAAAGGGGTTTTATCAACAATACTTCCCAAAATGAATGGCGTAATCCCCGGGTCAAAGCTGGGACTACTCTGAAAATAAAAAGACGAAAGTCATCCAACCTCGTCCGATTCTGTTGAGATTCAGCAGTCAAAGAATAACGGAGACTGGAAAGGAAAAAGCATGAAGGTACGCAAGCTTGCGGTTGCCCTGGCGCTGGCGGGAGGGCTCGGCTCCGGTATGGCTCAGGCCTTGGGGCTGGGCGAAATAGAGATGCAGTCGTGGCTGAATGAGCCGCTGGATGCAGAAATTACTTTGCGGCAGAGTCGTGGGGTTGATCCCGGTGATGTCTTCGTCAACGTGGCACCGGAAGATGCCTATCAGAGGGTTGGCCTGGAACGCCATCAGTTTCTTGGCAAACTGAAATTTGAGGTGGTTACGGGGCCGGATGGTAATCTGGTTATTAACGTTTCGTCCCGTGAGGCGTTTCGTGAACCCTACCTGAATTTCCTGCTCGAATTGACGTGGCCGAACGGACGCCTGATGCGTGAATACGCAGTGCTCGTTGATCCGCCGGTTTACGCCGAAGAGTCCGGTATTCGTGAACAGGTAAGCGCACCGTCTTCGGCTGCCAGTCGTCCGCAATCCACGACATCCGGTTCCTCCCGGAGTGCAGAGTCGGTACGGCGTCAGGCCGCTGCTGAAGGTTCCCTGTCCCGCAGTTCTCGTGCAGGTGACTTCGGACCAACGGGACCCTCGGATACCCTGTGGACGATTGCCCAGCAAATGCGACCGGACAATTCGGTATCCATGCAGCAAGTCATGCTGGCGATACAGGATCAGAATCCCGACGCGTTTATCGGCGGTAATATCAACCGTCTGAAACGTGGGCAGGTGCTACGAGCCCCCACCCTTGATCAGATTCGCAATCGCAGCCAGGCCGAAGCCACTCGGGTTGTAGCCCGACAGAATCAGGAATTCCAGACGCCTCGCACGGTGGATGCAACACGCACTGCTGAAACAGCGGCGCCGGCCAGTCAGCCACAGAGTGCAGTGGGTGATGAGCTGCGGCTTATCGCGGCAGACGATTCCGAATCACGGACTGCGGAGCAGGGTGGTTCTGCCGGCGGTGACGGGGATGTTGCTGGCGGCGTTGACGCCGGCTCAGCGGTGGCCATGGAAGAGCTTGAGGCAACTCGCCGTGAGAACGAAGAGCTGAACTCCAGGCTGGAGGACATGAAGTCCCAGGTCGAGACGCTCCAGCGTCTGCTTGAGCTGAAGAACAGCCAGTTGGCAGATATGCAAGGTATGACGTCCGAGGACGTTGCTGCCGAAGATGCAGCACCAGCGGAGGGTGTTGAACAGCCTGAGGTCCAGGAAGGTGAAACCGCTGAAGGCGAGTCGGTTCAGAGTGTTGCAGGTGAGAGCGCTGATGAAGCGGCTGGTGACGTTGGTCAACTGAGTGGCGCTACCGATGAGCAAGCGCCAGAAGATATGGCTGCTGAAGACGCTGCTGAGCAGTCCGGGGACAGCGAGCTTTCCGGCGAGCCTTCTGGTGAGGTTGTCGCCGATGGGGAGGCCACCGAGACCGATGCGGCTGCCCAGGATGGTTCTTCTGTCGTCGATGCTGACGCTCCCGAGGTTGCCGGTACTGAAAGTACTGCTGCAACAGAAGCTGAGCCCGTCAAACCGAAATCGCAACAGCAACAGCAACAGCCTGCCGCTGCGCCTGAGAAAGGCCTGTTTGGCAAGGTGATGGATGCCATTGTCAGCAACCCGCTGTATCAGATCGCCCTGGGTGGCGGGCTGGTGGTTCTGTTACTGCTTCTGCTGTTGGTTGCCCGCCGAAATGCAAGCCGGGAAAAAGCATTTTATGACCAGTTGAATGCCGGTGACGGCGATGAAAAGGACAGCTTTGATCTGACCCTCGATGATGAGAGTGAGGCAGAAGCTGCCGGCGACGCAGATGTTATTGCCGAAGCGGAAACCTACATTGCCTACGGCCGTCATGATCAGGCAGCTCAGGTTCTCGAAACGGCCATTTCGCGGGAGCCGAGCCGAACGGATCTGCGTCTGAAGTTGCTTGAGGTGTATGCAGATAATCAGGATCGTGCCGCGTTCGAGAAGCAGTATGGTGAGGTTGAGGCGCTTGATGACGAGACGGCTCTTCAGCAAGCTGACAGCCTGAAGGAACGCTTGGAAGAAGCAGAGGCGATGCCAAGCATTGACGACCTGGAAAGCCAGCTTCGTTCCGACTCCTTCGGCGGCGTGGCTGCTGGTGCTTATAACCAGCAGGATGAGGTCGCCTCCGAAGAGGAAGCGGAAGTTCGTGATGATTCGGCCAGTGATGAAGACTGGGTTCTGTCTGACGAATTGAAAGAAGACGAGTTCGAAGCATCAAAAGACGATGTGCTCGAAAATGAGTTTGGCGAACTGGAATCCAATGTCACAGAAGAAACCAGTTCCCGGGAAGATCTGATCGAATATGACCTTTCCGGAATATCAAAAGCTGACAGCGACGCTGATGAGGCGGAAGACACGCTGGGTGAAGAGACGGATTTCTCCTCTCTGGAAATGGATCTCGAGTCCGAATCAGCTGAAACCAAATCAGATGATGCGCTCGGCGAAGAGGATCTTTCCCTTGATTTTGAAATCGAGGAGCCAAAGGAGTCTGCCGACCTGTCAGAAGACGATCTGGATCTGGATCTCGACCTTGGCGAGAGCCTCGAATCTGAGCTTGAGTCGGGGCCAGAGCCAGAGCCAGAGCCAGAATCTGAGCTGAACTTGGAAACTGAGCTTGAGTCGATAGCGGATCTTGAGTCCACTGAAGAGAAGGATGAAGAGGCTCTCAGTCTGGACGACGATCAGCTGGATACGGATCTCGAATCAGGGATTGACGGTCTGGACGAATCCTTCCTGGATGAGCTGGACGCGGAACTGGAGAAGGCTGAGGAAGAAAGTGACTCCGCCGAGCTGGATCTGAAGGAATCCAGTCTGGATGATCTGGAACTGGACGTATCGGATGAAGACCTGGCGCTGATGGAGGAGTTCTCCGAAGTCGATAAGGCTGCAGAGCCTGAAGAGTCCGGAGCGTCATTGGATGAAGAACTGGGCCTTGAAGACGCGTTTGAGGATCTTGAGGCGGATGCAGATACCTCCGATGATGAGGCCAATGTGCCATCTCTTGAACCGGAAGAGCCGCCTGAACCAGTCACCGAAAGTGGTGCCAGACCTTCTACAGCTCTGGACATCGATGACAGTGACCTGGGTGATGATGACGACTTCGACTTCCTCGCCGGCACCGACGAGGCAGCCACCAAACTTGATCTGGCCAGGGCCTATATCGAGATGGGTGACAGCGACGGCGCCCGGGATATTCTGGAGGAGGTTGCTCTGGAAGGAAACGACGAGCAGAAGACGGAAGCGCAGGAGCTTCTTAAAAATCTCTCCTGATCCGTTATAATCACCACTAACGGCAACAGCGCCGGCCATAGAGCCGGCGCTTTGTTTTTCAGAACCCAGCAAAACCGGACTCTCATTTGTTTCTCAAGCCGCAGCCCCTAACGACAGACAAGCCGATCGGTGATGGTCGGGTCATTATTATTTTCGAGTATGATGGCCAGGCGTTTCATGGGTGGCAGCAGCAAAAGAGCGGTGTTCGTTCTGTGCAGTCCGAACTTGCCAAGGCCGTTGAGAAAGTGGCGGATCATCCGGTAGAACTGGTTTGTGCGGGTCGTACCGATGCCGGAGTCCATGCAAGTTTTCAGGTCGTCCATTTCGATACCACGTCGGTTCGCACACTTCGCTCCTGGGTAATGGGCATCAACACGGCGTTACCCGATGATATTGCCGTTCATTGGGCTGGCAACGGTGTAGATGATTTCCACGCCCGGTTCTCCGCCATCTACCGCCGCTATCGGTATATTATTCTCAATGATCCGGTACGCCCGGGGATACAGCGAGGGCAGGTCAGCTGGAATTTCCGGCCACTGGATACGGACAAAATGCACCGGGCTGCTCAGGCACTGCAGGGAGAGCACGATTTTTCATCCTTTCGTGCTGCCGGATGCCAGTCCCGAACACCAATTCGGTTTCTGGAACAGATTTCAGTAACCCGTTGTGGTAAGTACGTCGTAATAGATGTTCAGGCCAACGCTTTCTTGCATCATATGGTTCGTAACATAGCCGGTGCATTGATGGCGGTTGGCTCGGGTGTTCAACCGGTAGAGTGGATTGCAGAGGTGCTCGAGGCGCGTAACAGAAAACTGGCGGGAGTAACCGCTCCGCCATACGGGCTCTATCTGGTGGATGTGGGCTACCCTGCTCAATTTGGTATGCCGGAGCCTCTCTGCGGTCCGGGCTTTGTAGCTCCCTGGTTTTCAGAGGCTGCAAACCAGCCGATTCCGCCGACTCACGTTCATAAGAAACAACCGGTAACGCCATCATGACAACCCGCGTGAAGATATGTGGCCTGACCCGCGAGCAGGACGTTGCAGCGGCGGTTGCCTGCGGGGCGGACTCGATAGGCTTTGTGTTCTATGAGCCCAGCCCCCGGTCGGTCTCCATAGCGCAGGCAAAGCTGTTGGTAGCCCGGGTGCCGGCTTTTGTGACGGTAACCGGCCTGTTCGTAAACCCGGATTCGGAGTTTGTTGAATCCGTTCTTGAGTCGGTTCCCCTGGATCTGCTCCAGTTTCACGGCGATGAGTCGGCAGCGTTTTGCGACTCTTTCGGGCGGCGCTGGATCAAGGCCATTCGGGTTCGGGAAGCGGGCCAGATTCAGCAAGCGTTTACAGATTATTCGCAGGCTGTCGGGTTACTGGTTGACGCCTGGGACCCGGATCGTTTTGGCGGAACCGGGCAGTCCTTTAACTGGCAGTTGATTCCACGCGAACGCCCGCTGCCATTGATATTGGCCGGTGGGTTGTCATCTGCTAACGTAGCTCGCGCCATTGAAGAAGTGCGCCCCTGGGCAGTGGATGTCAGCGGCGGGGTAGAGCTGAGTAAAGGTAAGAAAGACGCCACCAAACTATCTGATTTTTTCAAAGAGGTGCACCGTGTCTGTAAAACTGACTGATGAAATGTTGAAGGCGCTTCCGGATGCAAGGGGTCACTTCGGTGCCTTCGGTGGCCGGTTTGTCTCGGAAACACTGATGGATTCCTTGATGACGCTGGAGAAAGAGTACCTCCGGTTGAAGGATGACGCAGAGTTCCAGGCGGAATTCGATAAAGATCTTGCCGACTACGTAGGGCGTCCCAGTCCTTTGTATTTCGCTGAGCGGTTGACCCGGGAAACCGGTGGCGCTCAAATCTGGTTAAAACGCGAAGATCTTAATCACACGGGCGCTCACAAGGTCAACAACACCATTGGTCAGGCGCTGCTTGCCCGGTTTCTGGGCAAGAAGCGAATCATCGCTGAAACCGGTGCCGGCCAGCACGGCGTTGCAACCGCTACAGTATGTGCCCGCCTGGGCCTTGAATGCCACGTGTTCATGGGCTCCGAGGATGTTAAGCGCCAATCGCTGAACGTGTATCGGATGAAACTGCTGGGAGCGACGGTCCATTCGGTTGAAAGCGGCACCAAAACCCTGAAAGACGCCATGAACGATGCCATGCGCGACTGGGTGGCTAACGTAGATGAGACGTTCTATATCATTGGAACGGTTGCTGGCCCGCATCCATACCCGTTGCTGGTTCGTGACTTCCAATCGGTCATTGGCCGGGAATTACGGCGGCAGTCCATGGAGAAAGTTGGTAAGCTTCCCGATGCTTTGGTGGCATGTGTTGGCGGTGGCTCCAACGCAATTGGTATGTTCTATCCGTTCCTGACTGATGAATCCGTTCAGTTGTACGGTGTTGAGGCCGGTGGCCTCGGGATCGAGACGGGCGAACATGCGGCACCACTGTGTGCCGGTCGCCCCGGAGTTCTGCACGGCAATCGTACGTACCTGATGGAAGACGAAAACGGTCAGATATCCGCCACGCATTCTGTGAGCGCTGGGCTGGATTACCCGGGCGTTGGCCCTGAGCATTCCTGGTTGAAGGACATAGGCCGCGCCAACTATGTGTCGGTAACCGATGAAGAGGCGTTGGCGGGTTTCCGTACATTGACCCAGGTAGAAGGCATCATGCCAGCCCTTGAGTCAGCCCATGCCGTGGCGTACGCGCTTAAGCTCGCAGCGACCATGGACAAGGATAAAATGCTGGTCATTAATGTGTCCGGCCGCGGTGACAAAGACATTCATACCATCGCCCAGTTGGATGGCATCGAGATCTGAAGGTATCAGGAGCAGGCATGAGCCGTATCGAAGGTGTATTGAGTTCTCTTAAAGATCAGGGTCGTAAGGCCTTGATTCCGTATATTACAGCCGGTGATCCGCATCCGGATCAGACCGTCAGGCTGATGCACACTTTGGTTGACGCCGGCGCTGATATCATTGAGTTGGGCGTGCCGTTTTCTGATCCGATGGCGGACGGTCCGGTTATCCAGCTTGCGTGCGAGCGGGCACTCAAGCACGGCACTTCGCTGCGCCAGGTGATTGGTATGGTTCAGGCGTTTCGGAAGACAAACACCGTGACGCCGGTGGTGTTGATGGGTTACCTGAACCCGATGGAAGCCATGGGCTACGAAGCTTTTGCAGACGCGGCGGCGGAAGCGGGCATTGATGGGGTGTTGACGGTGGACCTGCCGCCAGAAGAGGCAGACGATGTTGCGCCACTGTTCTCCCAGCGAGGCATGGATCCGATCTTCCTGCTGGCGCCAACCACAACGGATACCCGGATTAAAGCAATCAGCGAGCACTCTTCCGGTTATGTGTACTATGTTTCTATCAAGGGCGTAACCGGTTCGGCTACGATTAACGTGGACGACGTGGCCAGTAAAGTAGCCCATATTCACGAGTTGACGGCGCTTCCCGTAGGTGTGGGCTTTGGTATCCGGGATGCGGAAACCGCTGGCGCCATTGGCAAAGTATCCGATGGTGTAATTGTTGGTAGTGTACTGGTGGATACAATAGCCCGACACCAATCAGATCCGGATGCGCTCAATAAGGCATTGCATGATCTGTTGTACCCGATGCGCGAAGCTCTGGATAGCCTTGCCCACTGAGTAACCGGTATCCAGGCATCAAAGGACAGGATGAAAGCATGAGTAACTGGCTGGACAAGATAATGCCGAGCAAGATTCGCTCGGAATCAAGACAACGCACCGGTGTGCCGGAAGGGTTGTGGAAGAAGTGCCCGAAATGCGGCGCGTTTCTGTATAAGCCGGAGCTCGAAAAGAATCTTGATGTTTGCCCGAAGTGTAACCATCACCTGCGGGTGTCCGCCCGTCGCCGTCTGGATATCTTTCTCGACAAGGACGGACGGGAAGAGATCGCCGCGGATCTGGAGCCGTCTGACCGTTTGAAGTTCAAAGACAGCAAACGGTATAAAGACCGCTTGTCGGCGGCGCAGAAGGCCACCGGAGAAAAAGATGCACTGGTGGCCATGAGTGGCACCACCATGGGCGTCCCGCTGGTCGCCTGCGCCTTCGAATTCAATTTCCTGGGTGGATCCATGGGCCAGGTGGTGGGCGAGAAATTCGTTCAGGCCGCCAACGTTGCTCTGGAGCGCCGCATTCCTTTGGTGTGTTTTGCTGCCAGTGGTGGTGCTCGCATGCAGGAAGCTATTCTGTCCCTGATGCAGATGGCCAAAACCGCCGCCGTACTCGAGCGGATGAAGCAGGAGGGCATTCCTTACATTTCAGTGATGACAGACCCCGTGTTTGGCGGCGTTTCCGCCAGCCTGGCGATGCTTGGTGACCTGAATATTGCAGAGCCGTTCGCTCTGATCGGCTTTGCGGGTCCCCGGGTTATCGAACAGACGGTGAGGGAGAAACTGCCGGAAGGATTCCAGCGAAGTGAGTTCCTGCTTGAACACGGCGCCATCGACATGATTCTGCACCGTCACCAGATGCGTGAAAGAATTGCTCACGTGCTTGCCAAGTTCACGGGTCAGGAAAAGCCCGGTACCGAAGCGCCCATCGAGTTCGAAATCACGGAAAAGCCCGACGCGGATGAAGTCGTTGAGTAATAGTGCTTCTGCCGCATCAGGCAGTCCGGGGCAGGGTGCGACGGTTGATGAATGGCTTCACTGGCTTGAAGCCATTCATCCGGCTGAAATTGATCTGGGGCTGGACCGCGTATTGGTGGTCCTTCGTCGCCTGTTTCCCCGTAAACCTGACGCCCGAATTATTACGGTCGCAGGCACCAATGGCAAAGGGACAACGGTTACCACCCTTGAACGCCTGTTGATCGCCGGTGGACGGACCACCGGCGCTTATACCTCTCCCCATCTGCAGAACTACAATGAGCGGGTCCGCATTAACGGGGTCGATATCAGCGATTCCGACCTGGTTTCCGCCTTTGAGAAGGTCGAGTCCGCCAGGGGCAAGGTTTCGTTAACCTATTTTGAGTTCGGCACTTTGGCGGCCTTCGTGGCATTCGATAATGCCGGCGTCCAGGACTGGGTGCTCGAGGTAGGTCTCGGTGGCCGGCTTGATGCGGTCAATGTGCTGGATGCGGACTACGCAGTGATCACCTCTATCGACATTGATCACATCGGTTTTCTTGGAGATAACCGGGAAGTCATCGGTTTTGAAAAGGCCGGTATACTTCGGCGAGGAATCACCGCCGTGTGTGCAGACCCGCAGCCTCCCTCGTCGGTTCTTCAGCAGGCCACTGCCCAGAAAGTGGATTTGCGTTTAACGGGTCGTGATTATCAGCTGGAGGAGGGTGTTGAAGGCTCCGGACTGGTGGATCTGGTGATGGCAGGCACCCGGATAGCTTTACCGGCAGGGCCGCTCCCGGTAGAGAGCGTGGCTGCGGCTGTCGTGCTGGCATCGGAACTGATGCCGGACATGACAACGGAATCGCTCAGCCAGGTTGCCCGTTCAGTCCGGGTTCCTGGCCGGTTTGAACGGTTGATGCTGCGTCCTGAGGTTGTGGTTGATGTGGGCCACAACCCCCATGCGGCGCTCTGGCTGTCAGGCAAGCTTGCCGCGATGAAGCAGGCTGGTGGCGGTCGGGTGTTGGCGGTATATGCCGCACTTGCCGACAAAGATGTAGAAGGCGTAGTGGCAGCGATGAAACCTGTGGTGGATAGCTGGTGGTTGGCTGGGCTCGATGTGCCAAGAGGTCTGGATGGTGAAGCCCTCAGGCAGCGCGCAGGTTGCCTTGCGGAGGTGGATATCTTCCCAACCGTCCTTCAGGCGCTGGAGGCTGCCACGTCCAAAGCGAACCCCGAAGATTGCATCGTGGTGTTCGGATCTTTTTTCACCGTGGCACAGGCCAGGGAAGTATTGGTTTCAGAGGCGCCTTAAACTTTGTCCATGGCGCCTGCGGGGGCTTCAGTTATGAAACCGTCGCGGTTACTATCGTTTTGAAACAGGCAGGCAAAGGGAGTTCTCTCAGGTGGATGGGTTGAAACAACGGATCATCGGTGCGCTGGTTCTGATCTCCCTGGCGGTTATTTTTGTGCCAATGATTTTCGACGAGCCCCATTCTGAGCGGCAGTCTACGCCGATCACCATTCCCGAAGAGCCGCCATTCCCGGAAGTGGATATGCCTGCCGAACCCGCGGGTGAGAGTCAGGACTATGGTCTGGCGCCGGTGCCCGATGCAGCATCCTCCGGTGGTGAAGAGCCTGCTCCGGGTTTTCGTATGATCGAAGGTGATGACGTGCAGCCCCGGGAATCTGCTAGCGCAGCCGATCCGGTGGCGACCGAAGTGCAGGAACCGTCACCCGCACCTCGCCCGGAACCTCAAGCCGTTCAGACGCCAGTTGAAGAGCCGGAAGCTCCGGAGTCTGTTGAGCCCGCGGAAAAAGCGGAGTTTACCCGCTCGCTGGAGGGTGCCTGGGTTGTTCAATTGGGGAGCTTTGGCAATGAAGATAACGCCAGAAGGCTCCGTGACAAGGTTCTCGCCATGGGGTACGGCGCCCACCTGCAACAGTTTTCCAGCGGTGGTAGCACTTTGACTCGTGTATTCAGTGGTCCGTTCGTGAATCGTTCGGATGCCGAGAAAGCCAAGGCATCGCTGGATAAAGAGTTCGGGCTGAAAAGTCTGGTCACTCAGGGCGGGAAATAAACGGTCGGCCTGCTAATTATGTGCAGAGGGCAGTTTGGTGTGCCCCGGTTTCCTGTTAGAATCCGCCTCTCGTTTTCTCCACCGGGTTGTACATGGAATCGCTGATCTGGATTGACTGGGTCATCATTGCCCTGATTACCGTATCCACGCTCATCAGTTTGAAGCGGGGTTTCGTTCGCGAGGCCCTGTCATTGGTGACCTGGATTGGTGCCTTTATCATTGCCCGAACATTCCACCCGCAGATGCAGTCCCTGTTGGAGTCTACGGTGGAGACACCGTTGGTTCGTCTGATTGCTGCTTTTGCGATTCTGTTTTTTGGCACTCTGATTGTCGGTGCCATTATCAACAATCTTATCGGTCATCTGATTCGCGCAACCGGCCTTTCCGCCACTGATCGTGTGCTGGGGATGGGGTTCGGACTGCTTCGCGGTGTGGTCGTTGTGATTGTTGCAATTGCCTTCACTCGTTTTACTCCTCTGGCACAAGATACCTGGTGGCAGACGTCAGTCATGATTGATCGCCTCGCAGTGGTGGAGGACTGGTCCCGCCGGACGTTCGGCGACGAATTTGCCCGATTCCTGGGGCCTGCAGAAAACGGTGAAAACGGCTCAGAGAAGCCTATTGAACCGGAAGGCGTGGAAGCCACGTCTGCATCCCGCTAACATTCAGTTTTAACACTCGGAGAAATGTCCAGCCATGTGTGGCATTGTCGGTATTGTCAGTACTTCTAACGTCAATCAGCTTCTTTATGATGCGCTGACCGTTCTACAGCACCGTGGCCAGGATGCGGCGGGTATTGTTACCTTCCAGGACAACCGATTCTTCCTGCGTAAAGACAACGGCCTGGTGCGGGATGTTTTCCATACCCGCCATATGCGCAGGCTGGTTGGCAATGTCGGTATTGGCCACGTTCGGTACCCGACGGCCGGGAGTTCAAGCTCCGCTGAGGCCCAGCCGTTTTACGTGAACAGTCCCTATGGCATTACTTTGGCTCACAACGGCAACCTGACCAACGCCGACGAATTGAGCAGCGATCTGTTCCGTACCGACCTGCGTCACATCAACACCAATTCCGATTCGGAAGTTCTGCTGAACGTGTTTGCCCATGAGCTGCAGAAGCTGGGCAAGCTGAATCCGACTAAGGATGAAATTTTTGCAGCGGTGCGGGTTGTTCACCAACGGTGCCGTGGCGCCTACGCTGTGATAGCGATGATTACCGGTTACGGTATTGTCGGATTCAGAGATCCAAACGGAATTCGCCCGGCCTGTTATGGCGTACGGGAGAATGAGGACGGTCAGAAAGAGTACATGATTGCCTCTGAAAGCGTGGCGTTGAGTGCGGCGGGCTTCACCCTGGTGCGGGATATCGCGCCGGGCGAGGCGGTGTACATCGAAACCGACGGCACACTTTACACCGAGCAGTGTGCTGAGTCCCCGAAGCTCTACCCGTGCATTTTTGAGCATGTGTATTTTGCTCGCCCGGACTCGATCATGGACCGCGTTTCCGTCTACAAGGCCCGCTTGCGGATGGGCGAAGTGTTGGCTGACAAGATTCTGCGCGATCGTCCGGAGCATGATATTGATGTCGTCATTCCCATTCCGGACACCAGCCGAACGTCTGCCATGCAGATGGCCTTCCAGCTGGGCGTCAAGTATCGCGAAGGTTTCATCAAGAACCGCTACATTGGCCGGACCTTCATCATGCCTGGCCAGAAGATGCGTAAGAAGTCTGTCCGCCAGAAACTGAATCCGATTGATCTGGAGTTCCGTGGCAAGAACGTGATGCTGGTTGATGATTCCATCGTTCGCGGTACCACCTGTAAAGAGATCGTTCAGATGGCCCGGGATGCCGGTGCTCGCAACGTGTATTTTGCCTCGGCAGCGCCCCCCGTTCGCTACCCGAATGTTTATGGCATCGACATGCCTTCTGCCAGCGAGTTGATTGCTCACGACCGGACTGTTGAGGAAGTGCGTGATTTGATCGGCGCAGACTGGCTGGTGTACCAGGACCTTGAAGATCTGGTTGCCTGCGTCAACGATGTGAATGACGACATCGATGGTTGGGAATGCTCGGTATTTACCGGTAACTACGTTACGGGTGACGTGGACGAAGCTTATCTGACCCGACTTGAAGACATGCGCAAGGATGAGACCCGGTCAGGTGGTCAGTTGTCGGATGGCGATAACGCCATTATCGACCTGCACAATGACGAAGACTGAAGCGCCACCTACTAAGCGAGAAGAAGCCATGACCCACGGCCGTGAAGAACACCTCTGGATTCCTGAATCCGATCTGGAGGGTATGTCAGTCGATACCCTGGCCGTGAGGGCAGGGCAGATTCGTACCGGACAGTTGGAGCACAGCGACGCGATCTTTCCGACCTCCAGTTTTGTGTATGGCAGCGCGGCCCAGGCAGCGGCCCGTTTTGGTGGTGAAGAGCCTGGTAACATTTATTCGCGGTTTACCAACCCGACG
>Ga0209075_1003634_pt1 | contig 12680 bp, 10 predicted proteins | sample Stecom2011_FD_187523 | JGI IMG/M metagenome (GOLD analysis project Ga0209075, IMG submission 187523) | Agricultural soil microbial communities from Utah to study Nitrogen management - Steer compost 2011 (SPAdes) (version 2) | ecosystem: Environmental > Terrestrial > Soil > Agricultural land...
GACTTTAAATGGGTATTTTTATATAACGTTCTCCAAGCTGTAAATGCTTTTGCTTGATGATAAGTTACCCCAACAACTGGATATTCACCATATGCTTCGTGCCAGAAATATTCTTTATGCATTGGATCATTAAAAGAATATTTGAAATCTTTTACCCAACGAGTTGTATCTGGATAAACATCTACAATTTCAGTTCTAAGATAACGAGCTCTTCTGTCTCTTGTTCCTAAAGTAGGATCAGCTAAAGCAGCTTCTTTATCAAACCAAGAATACTTGAATTTTAACTTTGTTGGATCAAAGCTTGTTAATCCGTAGAAGTTTTCAGAAGCAGGGATATAAAGAGAATCCATTACTTCTACATAATATTCGTCTGGATAACGTCTTGGATCAGTAATCAATCGTACTCTTTTATTCAATCTTCTTCCCGCAAATTCATCAGCATCCATAGCCATGCTATAGTAGTTATCATACATATAACGATCGTATGCCGATTGATTATTATTTAAAGAAGGATCAACTTCTGGTAAAAAAGCAAATTGTCCGATACCACCTGCTGTTGGATCCATTCCCATCTCATCTGCCATAATAGCTAAGCGAGTACGAATAACAGAATCCTTCACAAACTCCACAAACTTTCGATATTGGTTATTTGTAATCTCGGTTTCATCCATATAGAACGAACCAACATTTTCTGCTTTTACAGGAGCATCCTGAGCACCTAATAGATCTTCGTGGGTTTTACCCATTGTAAAAGAACCACCTGGAACGAAAGCCATTCCTTGAGGCTGTTCAGTCATCCATCTTTTACCTTGAACGCCATCCAGTAACTCTCCTCTATCTCCAGAACCACAACTGAATAATATTGAGGCAAGCGCTGAAAGTGTAATGAACTTCTTCATATATTAACTGGGGTTTATTTGATTTAATTTTGTTTTAAAGCGTAAACCTATCTAAATATTTTCAATTATCAAAAGAAAAATTAAAAAAAAATTTAAATTTTATTTAACATAAAATCTTAAAATTCCTTAAAGGTATATTTTTTTCATAGCTTTCCACCATCTTTCGGGTATTTGATGTTGTAACGATCGCTCATAATCTTGATAAGAGCACGGGAATAAAGACTTACGAATAGTATCTTTTGAAACTTCGTATTCAATTTCAATCCACCAACGCTCTGATACATCACTCTTATAAAAAACCAAATCTTGTTCTTCCATAGGAACAATATATTTGAAATAAGATTCTTTGCTAATATATGGATATTCATTAACTCTATAATTATATCCTTCAAAAAAATACCAAATTATTTGTGACAACAATAAACTTCGTTCACTTTTATTATCAATATTAAAAAAACCGAAAGCAGAAACTTTATCACTTAACCCCGCATATCGTGAAATAGCGCAAATTTCTCTCCCGTCAAATCCATTAGGATTAAATTGAGAATAATATCCTAAGTCTGCTGATTTGATTGCTGAAATATCCATACTCACTAAATCTGCATCTCTTAAAACCGGCTCAGCTAATGCTAAATCGTTAGAGATTTCACCAACTCTATAAGCTTCGAAGTACATCTTTTCTATTAAATCAATCTCTTCTTGACTATTAAAGTATGTTTGATAACCTAAGTTGGATAAATTTTGAAGATTAACGGGCTCTTCTAAAATGATTTTTGTTAAGTAATTTTCTGATGGGTTGCTTATTTCTTGCACCATGTCTATTTTACTATCAATAGCTACTAAGTTAACCATTTGCTCTAATCGATCGTAAGCTCTATACATTGCATAGGTAAGATCTTGAGATCCACCAACAACTACGGGAACTATATTTTTTTTGTATAACTCTTCACATATTTGTTTTAATGCAAAGTAAGTATCTTCTAATTCGTTCCCTGGTTGTAGTGTTCCTAAATCTGCTATAACCGACGTCCAATTCCCCGGATATAATTGATATAAATTTTTTCGAAAATGATTAAAATCGAGTCCGATTTCATCCCAATCACCTCCTCTAAATTCGTTTACAGTTATAATAGCCAATTTCACATCTTGTAAGTCTGGAAAATTACCTTGTGTATGCAATTTTATTTGCTTACCTAAACGCGCAGGTGAAAGTTCTTGTAAAAAAAGCCCAAAATCATCTGATATGGGCTGTAAAAATTCTTGCATCATAAGTATGCTATTTTTTTGTTGTTTTCTTTGTTGTCGTTGTCTTTTTAGTTGCGGTTTTTTTCGCTGTAGATTTTTTTGCAGGTGCTTTTTCTTCGATTAATTGTTTCACTTCTTCTAATGTTAACGCTTTAGCATCTACATCTTTACTAAGTTCAATTTTAATTTTATCTTTTAAAATTACCGAACGTCCCCAACGTGCTTTTTCAACTCGTATTCCTTCGTCTTTCCAATCGTGAATAACTTTATCAATCTCTTTTTGAATTTTATCTTGAATTAATTCATTAATATCATTCTGGGATAAATTATCGAAATCATACTTCTTATTCACATTGATAAACATATTGTTCCATTTGATAAATGGACCAAATCTTCCCACCCCTTTTTGAACAGGTAGACCGTCATATGTAGCAATCGGAGCATCAGCAGCTTCTTTTTCTTTAATTAATTCTATTGCTTGATCGAGTGAAACATCTAAAGGATCTTGCCCTTTAGGTAAAGAAATAAAGCTAGAACCGAATTTAACATAAGGACCAAACCTACCGTTATTAACCTCTACAAATTCCTCTTTATATGAACCTAATGTTTTTGGAAGAAGAAACAAATCAAGCGCTTCTTCTAAAGTTATTGTACCAATGTTTTGATCAGATCTTAAACTTGCAAATATCTTCTCTTCATCTTCTTGATCACCAATTTGTGCCATTGGACCAAATTTACCTAAACGAACGGACACAGGTTTACCTGTCTTCGGATCATTACCTAAAATACGTTCTCCTGACTCGCGATCTGCATTAAGTTCTACATCTTTTACTGTAGGATGGAAATGTGAATAAAAATCATTCATCATTTTTGTCCAACTTTCATTACCTGCGGCAATTGCATCAAAATCAGTTTCAACCTTTGCCGTAAAGTTATAATCTAATATTGTTTCAAAGTTTTTAACTAAGAAATCTGTTACAATTATCCCTATATCAGTAGGTATTAATTTACCTTTATCTGCACCAACCTTTTCAACAGAAACCTGTTCTTTGATTTTTCCGTTTACTAATTGTAATACGTTATATTGTCTTTCTACTCCTTCTGCAGTTCCTTTTTCTACATAATTACGTGCTATAATTGTAGAAATAGTTGGGGCATAAGTTGATGGACGTCCTATGCCAAGTTCTTCTAATTTTTTCACCAAAGCAGCTTCAGAATATCTAGCAGCAGGTTTTGTAAAACGCTGAGTTGCTTGAATGGAATGATTAATCAAGGGCTGATTAATCTTCATTGCTGGCAACATCCCTTCTTGCTCTTCATCATCATCATCGCTACCTTCCAAGTACACTTTTAAAAACCCTTCAAATAACAAGACTTCACCTATTGCAGTGAAATTTTTATCATGTGTATTTGCAGTTATCGTTACATTTGTACGTTCTAATTGCGCATCACTCATTTGAGATGCTAACGTACGTTTCCATATCAAATCGTATAAGCGCGCTTGATCTCTATCGATAGCCACAGAACTTCTAGACATATCTGTAGGACGTATAGCTTCGTGAGCTTCTTGAGCGCCTTTTGCTTTAGTAACAAAATTTCTTGGTTTACTAAACTCTTTACCGTAAGACTTTACAATTTCTTGTTTAGCAGCTTCCATAGCTTCATCAGAAAGATTGACACTATCTGTTCTCATATAAGTAATAAGCCCACTTTCGTATAATCTTTGAGCTAACATCATAGTTTGCCCAACTGAATAATACAATTTTCTAGAAGCTTCTTGCTGTAAAGTTGATGTTGTAAATGGCGGAGCTGGAGATTTTTTAGCAGGTTTAGTTTCTAAATCGCTAATTTTAAAAGATGCTCCAATATTTTTTTGCAAAAACGCTTCCGCTTCTTCTTTAGTTTGAATATTTTTAGGAAGCTTCGCTTTAAATGTTTTTCCTTCTTCTGTTTCAAATACAGCTGTTATAGCATACGAATGTTCTGCTTTAAAGTTTTGTATTTCTTTTTCTCGTTCAACAATTAAACGCACAGCAACTGATTGCACTCGACCTGCTGATAAACCCGCACGAACTTTTTTCCATAAAACTGGTGATAACTCATAACCAACTAAACGGTCTAACACTCTTCGTGCTTGTTGTGCATTTACTAAATTATAATCAATAGCACGTGGATTCTCAATTGCTTTCTGAATAGCAGATTTTGTAATTTCATGAAACACTATTCGTTTCATATTTTCTTCTTTCAAACCTAAAGTTTCCGCTAAGTGCCATGCTATAGCCTCTCCCTCGCGGTCTTCATCGGATGCTAACCAAACAGTCTCTGCTTTTTTAGCTAAATCTTTTAATTTTTTTACAACTGCTTTTTTATCAGCAGATACTTCATATTTGGGTTGAAAATTATTTTCTACATCAATCGCCATTTCTTTTGAAGGCAAATCAACAATATGACCGAAACTCGACTCAACTTGGAAGTCTTTACCGAGAAACTTTTCTATTGTTTTTGCCTTTGCTGGTGATTCCACAATCACTAAATTCTTTGCCATACTTCAATGTTTTCAAGGCAAAAATATATGATTTTTTTATATTTATACCTTAATAGTAGAAACTATGTTCTTTTTATTTTTAAATATTGATAAAATTCATTCTCCTTTTTCTTCATACAACTTTAGCGCTTTGTTTAATTCTTTTTTCATCAAATCAACTAAAAACAAAGGTTGCACTACACGAACACTTCCCGCCAAATACATCAATTCTAATACAAAATCATAGGTGATATAAAGTTCTAATAAAATTTGATATGTAGACGAATCAATAGTTACAATATTTTGCGAAGGGTGCAATTTTAAACTTTCTAAATAATACACTTGACTGATATCTGAAGTTTCTAAAACTACTTTTGTTTTTGGAGCAATTTTTTGGCGGTTTATTCCAAAAAAATCTTGAAATAATCCTTCAACATCTTCTGTAATTTTTGTAAAAGGCAAATCAGTTATCGATAGAGCTGTAATTCGATCAAAAGCAAAAGATTTAATTTTACTATCATTTTCATCTTTAGCGATTAAGTACCATCGAAACCTAGATTCTTTAATAGCTATTGGATGAATAAAGCGAAATTTTTCTTTTTCCTCACCGTACTTCTTATAGTTCATTTTCATTTTGAGATTTTTCTCAATGGCTTCAATAACCTCTTCAAATCTTTCTGCTCCGGTTTGAAGTTTACGATTATCTAAAAGAATTTTCGACTTCGATCCTCTACTTAAAACATCAACCATTTCAATAGATTCGAACATTCTACCTTGTGAAAGTTCTGTTGCATCAGAGATAATTTCGTATTTCTGGATGGATCGATTAAATTTTATTTTGAGATCATATAACGATTCAATAGCTTTTACATCACGTTGAAATGTACGTAAACTATACCCGACAAAATCATCTATACTGTTTTGCAATTTATAAACAATCTGATCATAGCTTAAAGGTTGAACTTTTAGATAATTTATAATTTTCACATGCCTTTTAATATAACTTTTGCTTGATCTACTCATTTTTTTTTGAATTAAAGCTACGCTCAAACAATTCTCTGATTGCCTGAATGCCAAATATATTTATTTTTCTAGTGCCAATACCTGCAAAATGTTCTTGACTGATTACAGGATTTTCATATTCCTCAAATTGTTTTTTTGTATAAGACCACGCAAACCATTTGCATCGGTTTTGATCAAACACATAAATTTCTCGTTTCATATTAATAGCCATCTGCACTGACCATCCAGTTCCGCCTTCTAATTCTACTAACACTCCATTTTGATCAGATCGTAAAATTCCTACGGCAAAAAGTTGCTTGGCAAATTTTGTTTGAAAAAAATTTCTAGCGAGCAAATTTATATAAGGTTTGTATCTATATCTCTTTAATTGCTCTGCAACTACTTCAACAGCCTTGCAACCTTCTAAAAATTCTTCATTTGTCAGTTCGTATTTATTAATAATCTTGTGATGTAATGTGCGGTAACTATAATTTATAACCTGACAATTGTATTGAAGAGCAATTTCTTCAAAACATTGATCAGCACCAACAGCTCCACCACTATGACAAGTAAAATTTCGCATTGAATTGTAAATTTATATAACAAATATATACTATTTAATGTCACAAATTGTCGTTACATAAATCACTGACTTATTGTCATTTTTTTAATTATTAATATTATCTTTGTCGATTGATTAGCACGATTATGCGTTTATGGAAAAGGTAATTGAAGAAAACAAACAAGGTACCAGTTTAGTCTTAGAACAAAAGACAGATAACACAAAAAAGTTATTTATAGAAAGCTATGGCTGTCAGATGAATTTTTCTGATAGTGAAATTGTGGCTTCCATTTTATCTGAACAAGGATATAATACTACTCAAAATTTAGAAGAAGCTGATTTAGTTTTAGTAAATACATGCTCTATTCGAGATAAGGCTGAGCAAACAGTTCGCAAACGCTTAGAACAATACAATGCCATTAAAAAAATTAATCCTTCAATGAAAGTTGGAGTTTTAGGTTGTATGGCTGAACGTCTAAAAAGTAAATTTTTAGAAGAGGAAAAAATTGTTGATATGGTTGTTGGTCCAGATGCCTATAAAGATATTCCAAACTTGTTAAAAGAAGTTGAAGAAGGTAGAGACGCAATCAATGTTATCTTATCAAAAGAAGAAACTTACGGTGATATTTCACCAGTTCGTTTAAATACAAATGGTGTTACAGCTTTTGTATCAATTACAAGAGGATGTGACAACATGTGTACGTTTTGCGTAGTGCCATTTACTCGTGGTAGAGAAAGATCGAGAGATCCGCAAAGTATTATGAGTGAAATAAAAGACTTGCATGAAAAAGGGTTTAAAGAAGTAACTCTTTTAGGACAAAACGTAGATTCATACTTATGGTACGGTGGTGGTTTGAAAAAAGATTTTGAGAAAGCTACTGAAATGCAAAAAGCTACTGCTGTAGATTTCGCTCAATTACTTGATATGTGTGCAACAGCTTATCCTAAAATGCGTTTCAGATTCTCAACATCAAATCCGCAAGATATGCATGATGAAGTATTGCATGTTATGGCTAAGCATCACAACATATGCAAATATATTCACTTACCAGTGCAATCAGGTTCAACTCGTATTTTAAAAGAAATGAATCGTCAACACACCCGTGAAGAATACATGGCTTTAGTTGATCGTATTTATAAAATTGTACCTGAAATTTCTTTATCACAAGATATGATTACTGGTTTCCCAACGGAAACCGAAGAGGATCATCAAGATACTTTATCACTAATGGAGTATGTTAAATATGATTTTGGATACATGTTTGCTTATTCAGAGCGTCCAGGAACTTTAGCTGCTCGAAAAATGGAAGATGACGTACCGGAGCCTGTGAAAAAAAGAAGACTTCAAGAAATTGTAGACTTACAACAACGCATAGCAATGGAACGCACCAAACGCTTTGTAGGACAAACTGTAGAAGTATTAATTGAAAAAACTTCAAAACGTTCTGAAGACCATTGGTCAGGAAGAAACACTCAAAATACAACAGTGGTTTTTCCGAAAGAAAACTACAAAGTTGGTGATTTCGTACTAGTAAAAATTAATGACTGTACCTCTGCTACATTAATTGGTGAGGCGATAGGATATTCTGAAATGCAATAAGTATTTGATATATGGAAAATGTTCAATCCGTAAAACAACGTTTTGAAATTATTGGTAACGACCCGAAATTAAACCGTGCACTTGAAAAAGCAATTCAAGTAGCACCAACAGACATTTCTGTTTTGGTTACTGGTGAAAGCGGTGTTGGAAAAGAAAGTATTCCTAAAATCATACATGCGCTTTCTCATCGTAAGCACGGTAAATACATAGCTGTTAACTGTGGTGCTATCCCAGAAGGAACTATCGATTCTGAATTATTTGGTCATGAAAAAGGATCATTCACCGGAGCAGTAAACACAAGAGAAGGTTATTTTGAAGTAGCCAACGGTGGAACTATTTTCTTAGATGAGGTTGGCGAACTTCCGCTCACTACACAAGTAAGGTTATTGCGTGTTCTAGAAAATGGTGAATTTATGAAAGTAGGTTCGTCAAAAGTACAGAAAACCGATGTAAGAATTGTTGCAGCCACAAATGTTAAAATGTTTGAGGCTATAGATAAAGGGAAGTTTAGAGAGGATTTATATTATCGCTTAAGTACAGTAGAAATTCAGTTACCTGCACTTAGAGAACGTGGAGAAGATATTCATTTACTGTTTCGTAAATTCTCTTCAGATTTTGCATTAAAATACAAGATGCCGCCTATAAAATTAGAACCACAAGCAGTAGATTATTTAAAACAATACCGTTGGGACGGAAATATTCGTCAGCTTAGAAATATTGCTGAACAAATATCTGTTATAGAAACCAAGAGAGAAATAGATTTACCAACTCTTCAAACCTATTTACCAACTAGAGAGCGTAATCTACCCTTAATTGTTAATCAGCAAAAATCTGAAAGCGACTTTAGTAACGAAAGAGAAATTTTGTATAAAATTCTCTTCGATATGAAAGCAGACTTAAACGATTTAAAAAAATTAACTTTAGAATTAATGAAAAGTGGTAACACTTCACAAGTTCAAGAAACTAACAAATCACTAATTCAAAAGTTGTACGGTTCACATGAAGAAAGCGAAAAAAGTAGAAACACAAATTTTGCACTTCCTTTCACCGAAAACAATCATTCCAACACAAGACACGAAAGTGCAAATGTAATAGATGAAGATGAAGATTTTTTAATAGCAGAAACTATTGATGATGAAGGCGAAACATTAAAATTAGAAGAGAAAGAAATTCAATTGATAAAAAAAGCGTTAGAAAAGAATAATGGTAAACGCAAAGCAGCAGCTGATGAATTAGGGATTTCTGAACGTACATTGTACAGAAAAATTAAGCAATATGACTTATAAATTTAAATTTTCTCATCTTATAAAAAGTTTTCTATTTTTTACATGCCTAACTTTGTTTAGTTGTGGAATTTACAACTTTACAGGTACAGGTAAAATAGATGCCAATACTTTTCAAGTAGATTATTTCCTAAACAATGCTACCTTAGTAGAGCCAGGAATAGAACGTACATTTACAAATGCTCTTCGCGATTTGCTTGTGAATCAAACTCCTTTAGTTCAAACCAACACCAATGGTGATTTACTTTACGAAGGGGAAATTGTAGAATACCGTATTTCACCAATGACAGCTACAGCAAATCAAACAGCCGCCCAAAACCGACTGTATATTGCCATCAATGTGCGTTTTACAAATAAAAACAATCCTGAAGATGACTTTGAAAGAAGATTTTCTCATTTTTACGATTATCCTGCAAATGATCAATTAATTGGCTCAACATTAAACACAGCATTGGATGAAATCTATGAAAGAATTACGCAAGACATTTTCAATGCATCATTAGCAAAATGGTAAACTATGGATTATAATGCTTATATCTCGAAAATAAATTCTCCTCAAGATATTCATATTGAGGATATTTCTCTACTCAAAAATATTATTGAGAAATATCCGTATTTCCAATCTGCAAGAGCATTATACTTAAAGGCATTACATCTTCAAAGAAGTTTTGCATACAATAAAGAACTTAAAATAACAGCCGCTTATACCACAGATCGTGATGTTCTTTTCGAATATATCGTTTCTGATGATTTTGTAGCATACAAATCTTTAAACATTCTTGAAATCCCTGTAATTAAAGAAGAGTTCACAGAAATAAAGAAAATAGAACCAACACTTGATGAGACTATCGAGAAAAGTGTTTTAAACACATTGGTATATATAGAAGACCCATCTAAAGAAACGGAGCTTATTCAAAAAATTGATCATTTAGCACAGAAAAAAGCTGAAGCCAAAACCAATACACAAGAATCTTTTAGTAAACCAAATGACATTACTGAAAAAATAGCTGATATTGAAGAACAGTTAGCAATTGGTGAACCTTTAGATTTTGACAAAAACGAAAAGTACTCATTTAACGAATGGCTTAAACTGACAAAACTTCAAAAAATTGAAAGAGAAGATAAATTGTCAGAATCACAAAACAAAAATACTTCTTCAGAAGATATAACCGAACATGAAAACAATGTAGATAATAGTATTGACAGAGAAAAAAAGAAAAAATTAGAAATTATTGACAGATTTATTGAAACAAATCCTAAAATAACCCCTGTAAAAAACGCTACTATTCCTGCTCCAATAATCAACCAAACAGAAGAAAATCAAGGATACTTTATGACAGAAACTTTGGCTAAAATATACCTTGAACAAAAAAAATATCAAAAAGCTATTCAAGCTTATGAAATATTAATTTTGAAATATCCAGAAAAAAGTAGTTTATTTGCAGACCGAATTTCATATATAAAAGAATTACAACAATATCATAATTTATAATCCAATGAACACATTTACAATTTTCTTAGTATTAATAACCATTGTAGCACTGTTGCTAATCATAGTAATCATGATTCAGAATCCTAAAGGTGGAGGTTTAGATTCTTCTTTAGGAGGTTCAACAAGCATCGGTGGTGTTCAAAACACAAATAAGTTTTTAGACAATAGTACTTGGACATTAGCTGGAGTATTGATTGTATTAATTTTATTATCAAGTTTAAGTTTTAAAACTGGCTCACAAAGCGATTCTAAGATTTTAGACAATTCTATTACAGTTCCAACACCAGCAGTTCCAACACCAACAACGCCTGAAGCAAATCCTGCAACTCAAGCACCTGCAACAGAAACTCCTGTAACAGAAAATACAGTGACAAATTAACGCATGATAAACCTATACAAAATGCCAACTTAATGACAAGTTGGCATTTTTTTTTACACTAAAGCTAAAAAAATCGATTGGCACACTTTTCGTTTTTAGATAGGCATATCAAATAAATCATTATTTCTAACTTAAATATTTATCATTATGGCATTAAACATTAAACCATTGGCAGACCGAGTAATCATTGAGCCGGCTGCAGCTGAAACACAAACTGCTTCAGGAATTATTATTCCAGACACTGCAAAAGAAAAACCTCAAAAAGGAACTGTTGTTGCTGTGGGTAATGGTAAAAAAAATGAGCCTATGACCGTTAAAGTTGGGGACAGCGTTCTATATGGTAAATATGCAGGAACAGATTTAAAATTAGAAGGAAAAGATTATTTAATTATGCGTGAAGATGATATTCTTGCAATCATCTAATTTTTTTACAAAAACAAATAATAAAAACAAATCTTTAAACTTTAAAAATAAACAAAGATGGCAAAAGACATTAAATTCGATATTGAAGCACGTGACGGATTAAAACGTGGAGTTGACGCATTAGCAAATGCAGTAAAGGTAACTTTAGGTCCTAAAGGACGTAATGTAATTATCTCTAAATCATTTGGTGCACCGCATGTTACAAAAGATGGTGTATCTGTAGCTAAAGAAGTAGAATTAGCAGATACTTTAGAGAATATGGGAGCTCAAATGGTTAAAGAAGTAGCTTCTAAAACTAATGATTTAGCTGGAGACGGGACAACTACTGCTACAGTATTGGCTCAAGCTATCGTTAAAGAAGGTTTGAAAAACGTTGCTGCAGGTGCTAATCCAATGGATTTAAAACGCGGCATCGATAAAGCTGTTGATGCTATTGTAAATGATTTAGCAAAGCAAACACAGGAAGTAGGTTCTACAACTGAAAAAATCAAGCAGGTTGCTTCTATCTCTGCTAACAACGATGAAGTTATCGGTGAATTAATCGCTGAAGCTTTCGGTAAGGTTGGTAAAGAAGGAGTAATTACTGTTGAAGAAGCAAAAGGTACAGATACATATGTTGATGTTGTAGAAGGAATGCAATTTGACAGAGGATATTTATCTCCATACTTTGTTACCAATCCAGAAAAAATGGAAACAGAGTTCGAGAATCCTTACATTTTATTATACGATAAGAAAATATCTTCTTTAAAAGAACTATTACCAGTATTAGAGCCAGTTGCTCAATCAGGTAAACCTTTATTAATTATCGCAGAAGATGTAGATGGTGAAGCTTTATCTACTTTAGTTGTAAATAAATTACGTGGTGCATTAAAAATTGCTGCAGTAAAAGCTCCTGGTTTTGGAGACAGAAGAAAAGCAATGTTAGAGGATATTGCTATTTTAACTGGAGGAACTGTTATTGCTGAGGAAAGTGGATACACACTTGAAAATGCAACATTAGAAATGTTAGGAACTGCTGAAAGAGTTTCTATCGACAAAGACAATACAACTATTGTTAATGGAGCTGGTGATTCTGAATTAATTAAAAACAGAGTGAACCAAATTAAAGCGCAAATGGAAACTACTACTTCTGACTATGACAGAGAGAAGTTACAAGAGCGTTTAGCTAAACTAGCTGGAGGAGTTGCTGTACTTTATGTAGGAGCTGCTTCTGAAGTGGAAATGAAAGAGAAAAAAGATCGTGTAGACGACGCTTTACATGCAACTCGAGC
>Ga0209075_1003635_pt1 | contig 12675 bp, 8 predicted proteins | sample Stecom2011_FD_187523 | JGI IMG/M metagenome (GOLD analysis project Ga0209075, IMG submission 187523) | Agricultural soil microbial communities from Utah to study Nitrogen management - Steer compost 2011 (SPAdes) (version 2) | ecosystem: Environmental > Terrestrial > Soil > Agricultural land...
CGCCGATATCGGCGAGATGGGCACCGCGCGCATCAACGCACCGGTCTGCAAAGACGGTTATGTGATGGCCAATCACCACGCCGATATGCTCTATACCGCCGAAGCCAGCGGCATGATCGACACCATCGCCCCGCTTGCCTGCGCGTTTTCCGAGCACGATAAGGCCGAGCTGATGACCCGACTTTTCGTCATCACCCACGCGCATTATTCGGGCAAAACCGACCTCAATAAGACGGCGAACGGCACGGTCTCGCAGAGCAAGGGCGCAAACCTGCGAAGCCTTGAGCCGGCGCTGCGCGATATTTTGGAGCAGAAGACCCTCTTTAAGTCGCTCTATGAGTTGTCGATCGCCGCCGAGCGCATCGAGAGCCAGGGGAGCCCCGATTTCACCGAGCAGCTGCGCGTTCTGGTGCATAACGCGGTGCGCCGCGACGACGGCTTCCGCGGGCCCAACGGCGAGGAGAGCATCAACCTGGCCGACGGGCGAACGCTTCGCAATTTGAGCCGCACCGATATTCTTTTGCAGGCCGCCGAGAAGATGAACGCGCGGGTCAAGGGCAACCCCAAGGCCGAGGCGGCGCTCGATGAGATCTTCTCGGCGCTCATCGACGTTTTCCTGGCCTCTGAGTGGCCCGAAGATTCCTCCACCGCCCGTTTTAGCGACCCGGGAAGCGCCGCCGTCATGGAGCGACTGACGCGCCACCTGGCCGAGAAGGCCGCCGAATTGCAGGGCGAGGGGCGCCTGTCGCAGTGGCTGACCGTGGAGCAGTTGGAGACCTTCAGCGACCTCTTTGATTCGCGCGCGCTCCCGGCGCTGGTGGACCTGAGCAGCGAGCTTGTGAAGAACCCCGAGGACCGCGAGCTCGTCGACGACCTGCTCAATTATATGCTCGGCGAGCCGGCAGGGCGCGACCAGGCGGCAATGGGGCTATACGTCTTGCTCGTCTATACATTGCACCAGGATACCTGGGTGCCGGTGTCGAATTTTCTGGCCCGCGCCATCGACCCGAAACGCACCTGGCAAGTCGAGCCCTACGCCAAACTCCCGCTGGCCAGCCACGTGCTGCAAGTCTTGCAGGAAACCGTCGAGAAGGACCCCGAAGGCCGCGGCATCGAGTTATTCGCGCGCGGCTTCTCCAATCGCCCGGATGGGTCGGTTCCGTTTGCGACGATCTTCGAGATTATCGCCGATTATTTCCGCACCGATCCCGCGTCCCTGCTGCCCTATACTCCCGGTGATTATCGCGTGGTTTTCAACGGGCTCGCCGATTGGTTGGACGATGATCTTCACGGACTCGAACGCCTTTACGATATTGTTGATCCCTGAGAGCATCCATGAATTTGTTGACGTTTCGGCCGCGACAAGCCGCTGAATTTGCTGGTTTTTTCGCGCTTGTCGGGCTTGCCGCCAGTCTCATCGTGCTGCCCGCAGCGCCTGCAGAAGCCGCCGGGTTTTATTTGCCCGGGCGCGGCGTGCGCCCGATGGGGCGCGCGGGCGCGTTCGTGGCAAGCGGCGAAGGCAACCTCAATAGCCTCTGGTATAATCCGGCAAACCTGACGCTTGGCGATGGCCTTCAACTCACCGTGGACGCGGGTCTGATCAACCTGAATACGGAATTCACCCGCGCCCCGCATATCGACGAAAATGGCGAGCAAATTACCTATGGGCGAGTGTCGAATGAGGCGTTCCCGCAGGTGAGCCCGCAGGTGTTGATCGGCGGGCCGACCGGGGTTGAAGGCTTGAGCTGGGCGGCCGGGTTTTACGCCCCGTATATGAGCCCCGTAACCTACCCGGAGCACGGCCCGCAGCGCTATACGATCGTGAGCAATACCGGCTCACTGCTCGCCTTTTTCCACGGCGCGCTGGCCTACGAGGTCGGCGATTCCTTCCGAATCGGGGCGGGCGTGCAGAACGCGATCGCCTCGTTTCGCCTGGTCAGCATGATCTCGGGGTATACCGGGCTTCATGGGCGCCCCGAGGACGCCGATCTCGATATCCTGAGCCAGGTTGAGATGTCCGATTATTTTATCCCCACCGGCAACTTCGGGCTGTGGGTAAAACTGGGCGAAAATTTTGAGGCCGCCATGTCGGTCCAGGGCCCGGTCTCGGTCGATGACCCCAATGCCAAACTCACCGTGCGCATGCCGAGCAGCCCCGAATTCGATAACGCCCGCTTAAGCAACGATCGCATCAGCGCCCAGATGAGCATTCCGGCGGTGCTGCGCGTCGGCTTTCGCTTCGTCACCGACCCCGTCGATATCGAGCTCGCCGCGGTATGGGAAGGCTGGTCGGCATTCGACGAAATTCGCGCCACTCCCAATGATATCGCGGTGGACGGCCTGCCGGGTATCGGCTCGCTGCCGGTCGGCGCGCTGAGCATTCCCCAGCATTTCCAGGACACCTACTCACTGCGCCTGGGCGGCGACTACCGCGCCTTTAGCGACCTGAGCCTGCGCGCCGGGCTGGGCTTTGAGACCGGCGGCATTCCCGACGAATATTATAGCTCCTTTTTGACCGAATCCGATAAATATACCCTCGCCGCCGGATTGAGCTGGGCGTTTTCGGACTTCGAGCTCGACTTCGGCCTTGCGTATTATATCTACGGCGACCGAGAAATCCGCGACTCCAAAGTCCGCCAACTCAACCCCACCGACACCGACCAGAAGCTCGCGACCATCGTGGGAAATGGGGATTATTCAGCCAGTTATCTGGTGGTGGGGCTGGGCGTGAATTACGCGTTTGGGGAGTGATGATTTGGGGCGTCCTCGCGGCCTCAATCGCCGCGATCATCCGGCGTATACCAGCCCTCATAATCGCCGCCAAAACTCGACGCGTGCCGAAAAATAAATTGCACCGCCTCGTCCAGGCGCTCAATCGTGAGGCGCATATAGTGGCTGACCATCAGGCCATATCCGACCGGTTCGGATTCCGCCGGCGCGGCGGCCCCGGGAATCTCGAAGAGCGCGTCTTCGGATTCGTCGATATCGGGAAAATGCGCGAAATATTCGTCGGCGTTGAGCGTTTCGGCGAACTCCTCGCGGTCCATCGGGTCGGAAAACCAGATGGTATGATTGACGCTGACCCCGTTGCCTTCGCGCAGGCGGCGGCTGAGCAAACCCTGGAAGATGCGCCGGGTTTCGATCAAGTGGCGCTCCAGCGGCGAGGGCATCAGAAAGTCGCGAAAAACCGACCAGTCCGGGTCGTGCTCGGCGTGGGCGTGGACCTCAAGTTGCGGAAATTGCAGGGTGATCGCGCGCTCAAGCTGCTCGGCGCACGGCGACTCCGAGTAGATAAACCACTCGGCGCTGCGCGCGGTGGAGATCGAGCCGACCAGGCGCGGGGCGCCCGCCTCATCGGACAAAAAACTGCCGCCCAGGTCGATGCGCGCGGCCGCGATGCTGGGGCGCGCGCCCGAAGACGCGTCCGCGTCCTCGCGCCCGGGTACCGTGATGCGAAGCGAGTTGACCCATTCCAGGTTTTCCACCGGCGCGCGCGCCTCCAGGTGCATATTGACGCCGACCATCGTGTCGGCCGCTCCCACGCGTCGCGGGAAGGTTTCGATGGCGGGTGAATTTTTCGTGGAGTTCATGGGTCCATACCTTCCTAACGGGGCGGCTGCTCAGTTGATTCATACAAGGCCGAGCAGCGTTTGCAAACGCTCGCTCGAGGCATTCATTTTATATTGATACACGTTATTTTCTAAATTTCATTCTGGAGTTCGTTTAAGATGAGTCACACGCATGCGTTCTATTTTATTCGTCGATTCGCGTTCCTGGCCGTGGCCGGATATATGCTCATGATGACCAGCGGTTGCGCGATGCCCGCAGCCGAGTGGAAGGAGAGCCTCGCCTTTACAAATAATAACTCGGAGGCGTGCCATCAGAATTCCGATGGCTCACAAACCTGCGGCTATGATTGCAAATTTGGAGCGGACGGAATTCATAAATGCGCCAAGACCTCCCGGGGAGGCTGCAAGGTCGCGGCGAGTGGGGAGGTGGTCTGTTGGGAACCCAAACCGGAGGTTAAGGAGCAACCTCAAGAGACGCGCGCCGAGCCCGTCGCGCAGAGAGACGGTTTCTTCCAGCAAAGCGCCGCGGATGAGCCCAGCCAGGAGACGGCGAGTTGCTGCGTAAATGGGGCGTATTATGATTGCCCGGGGGCGGTCGATGTTGCGATTTGCATCGGCAAGCCGCGGCGTCTGATGAGTTGCATGCAAAGTTGTGGCTTTGGCGGCAATTGCCCGCAGGAGTGCATCGATGATTACGGTCCCAAACCGCAGGATTCGCAATGCACGCGCGATCCGTCTATGGACTCTTCTTGCGAGCGACGCTAAAAGCGGCGGGTTGAATCAAGGGTTGCCCGGTCTGTGCAACCCTTGATTTGTCTTATCGAGTTCATAGAAATATCAACGCTTTCCCCGAGTCGCGACCTCCTCATGAAACACATTCACATCGATATGCTCGGCGGGCTCGCCGGCGATATGTTCCTGGCGGCGGCGGTCGACGCCGATTTGGTGGACCTTGGGGCGCTCGAAGCGGCGTTGAGCTCCATCGGAGTCGGCCAGATTCGCGTGGTCACCGAGCGCGTGATGCGCGGGGCGTTTTCGGCGACGCACGTACATTTTGAGGGCTGGGACCCCAGCGAAGAGCGCGACCATCGCCATCTGTCGACCATCATCGAGATGCTCGAAAATAGCGGGCTTAGCGCGCCGGTCAAAGCGCGCGCCAAAGAGATGTTTTATACACTCGGGGCCTCCGAGGCCAAAGTTCACGACATCCCGATCGAGACGGTGCATTTTCATGAATGCGGCGCGCTCGACTCGATCTTCGACTTCGTGTCGGCGGCCTTTATCATCGAAAATACTGGCGCCTCCTGGTCGGCGAGCTCCGTGCCCACCGGCAGCGGGACGACCCAGACCGACCACGGCCTGGTGCCGCTGCCGGTGCCGGCGACCGCCGCGATTTTGGAAGGCTTTGAGCTGTCGCCCCAGGCGGTCTCGGCCGAGCTGGTCACGCCCACCGGCGCGACGATTCTGCGGACCCTGCGCAATCTTTTCCCCGCGTTTGTGCGCCCCACCGCCATCGCGCGCGGCGTGGGATACGGCGCGGGCACCCGCGATCTCAAGGCCCTGGCGAATGTGGTGCGCGTGATGGTGCTTGAGACCGACGCCCCCGCCGCCTACACCCGCGAGCGCGTCTCGAAGCTGAGTTGTGAGATTGACGATATGAACCCCGAGCTCTTCGCAAGCGTCGAAGACGCGCTCTTTGCGGCCGGCGCGCTCGACGTGGTGCGCGAGGCGGTTTGGATGAAAAAAGGCCGCCAGGGAACCCGCCTCAACGTCCTCGCAAAGCCCGAAAATGCCCACGCACTCGCCGATATCCTCTTCCGCGAAAGCACCACCTTCGGGGTGCGCATCGAGGAGATCGAGCGGCTTATTCTGGAGCGAAAAATCGTCGAGGTTAAGACCTCGGCCGGCACCGTGCGCCTGAAGGTGGGTATTCAAAACGGTGAGGCGATTAAGGCGGCGCCGGAATATGAGGACTGCGCACGCTTGGCGCGCGAGACGGGGCAGCCCGCGCGCGCGATTTATGCCGAGGCGGTCGCGGCGTATGAGGCGTCGCGGGGCTAAATGCGAGCGCCTCCCGGGGGCTCCTTGCCATGCAAAGGTACTTGGCGCCTCGATAAACCCTTGCTTTTCAATGGCTTCTGGCCTTCCGCGGACTCACCTCCGGCGACAGAGGTGTGGTTCCGCTGCGCTCCACCACACGTCGCTTCGCTCATTAACGGCGTCGACGATCACAAGGCCGTTATTGAGCGCAGGCGTAGCCGTAGCGTCTTCCCGCGAAGCGGGACCTCTGTAGACGGGGGTGAGCGCCCGATAGATCAAAAACCATCGCGCTGCGATGGCCTCATACGAAATCACAAAATATCGTCTCGCAAGGAGCCCCCGGTGGCCTATGCGAACCGACCACATTGCAAATTTGGCCCATCGCGAACCGACCACGTTGCGAAATCGACACGCCCCGCCATGCGATCGCCTCCCCGGGGGCTCCTTGCTATCCAACGGTTTCGGGGGTTTCGATGCGCGTTGCTATGCGATGGCGTTCGCATTTTTGAAAACTCACCCCCGTCTACAGAGGTGTGGCTGCGCTACGCTTCGCCACAAGTCGCTTCGCTCATTAACGGCGTCGACGATCGTAGGGCCGTTATTGAGCGCAGGCGTAGCCGTAGCGTCTTCCCGCGAAGCGGGACCTCTTTAGCCGGGGGTGAGTTTTCGAGATGTCTTAATCCGTCGGCATGCAATGGGTTTTCAACAAACCTAATCGCGACGCATGGCAGGGAGCCCCCGGTAGGCGCGACGCACCACCCAAACCGCCGCATCACACGCCAAATGTCATAAATTCATCAAACCGTCGCAAGCGCCGGCGCGAGGTGAATCTTCTGGTTTGCCAGGCGCTCCATCAGCGTCAGCGCCGCGCGTGCCATGAGCCGCGCGCCCAGGGTGATCGCGCGCTCGTCGACGTCGAATTTGTCGGAGTGCAGAAGATGGCGGGTGCGCGGCCCCGGCCCGGCGGTGCCCAGGCGGAACATCGCCCCGGGGATATGCTGCAAATAATACGAAAAATCCTCGCCGCCCATGCTCGGAAGCGGGATGCGGTAGATGCCCGCGTCGCCGAGCATCGCGCGGCCGACCTCCTCCAGATGGCCGATGAGCTGGGCGTTATTGACCACCGAGGGCGCGCCGTGCAGGAAGGCGAGCTCGTAGGTCGCGCCGTGGGCCATGCAGATGCCGTCGATGATCTTTCGCATCACCGGCTCCAGGCGCTCGCGCGCCTCGCGGGTCAGGGTGCGAAGCGTCCCCTTGAATTCCGCGGTCTCCGGGATCACGTTGAAGCTCTCGCCGGCGTGAATCGAGCCCACCGAGATGACCACCGGGTCGCGGGAGTCAAAATACTGGCCGGGCATCTGATAGAGCGCGTTGAGCAGCTGGCTGCTCACCCGAATCGGGTCGACGCAGTGGTGCGGGCGCGCGCCGTGGCCGCTCTTGCCGATGATCTTGATGGTAAAGGAGTCGTAGGCCGCGGTGAGGTGCCCGGCGCGAAGCCCCATGCGCCCGACCTCGAGCTCCGGGTCGCAGTGCACCCCGAGGATCGCGTCGACCCCGTCGATGGCGCCAAAAGACACCATATCCGAGGCACCGCCCACCGAGACTTCCTCGGCGTGCTGGTAGACCAGGCGAAGGCGTCCGGGCAGCGCGTCTTGAAACTCGTGGATCGCCATACCTGCGGCGGTGGCGATCGTCATATGAATATCATGGCCGCACGCGTGCATGGCGCCCGGGCGGGTCGATGCGTAGGGCGCGTCGCTGACTTCGTGGATGGGCAGGGCGTCGATATCGGTGCGAATCGCCACCGTCGGATGGGTGCGCGGATCAAAGCCTTTGGGCGTTAAATCCGCGTAAAAACCCGTGCCCTCCTCGCGCGCGTGCACCTGCAGGCCGAACTCGCGCAGCGTCGCGGCGAGCAGCGAGGTTGTTTCGTACTCCTGGTGGCTGAGTTCGGGGTGGGCGTGCAGCTCGCGGCGCAGCGAGATCAGCTCCGCGCTTCGGTCTTTGAGGATCTGGTCGACGTGGGCGATTAGCTCGGAGGCAGGCAGCATGATGCGGCTCGTGGGGGGGCAAAAAAGTGCATAAAAAAAAGCGCCCCTGCCAACTTGCAGGGGCGCATCGAATCAGACGTCCAGGTTTCGCACGTTGAGCGCGTTGGTCTCGATGAACTCGCGGCGCGGCTCGACGTTATCGCCCATCAAGACGGTGAACATCGCGTCGGCCTCCACGGCGTCTTCGACCCGCACCTGCAAGAAGGTGCGCCCCTCGGGGTCCATGGTGGTCTCCCAGAGTTGCTCGGGGTTCATTTCACCCAGACCCTTATAGCGCTGAACCGTCTGGCCCTTGCGCCCGGCGTCGAGGATTGCGGCCAAAAGCGAGTCGATGGTCAAATAGGTCTTTTCGGCGCCGCCCTCGATGGTGACCGCGTCGCCCAGCCCGTGGAAGACCTGCCAGATGCGCACCAATTCGCTATAATCAAAGCTGGTCACCATATCGCGGTCGACCTTGGTCTTGACCAGCGCGCCGGACACGCGCGTATGCCAGACGGCCTGATAGGAATCCTCATAGATGGGACTCTCGCTGATCAGCGGCGCGCGCCAATTGGTATTGGGAAACTCTTTTTTGAGATTCTGGCGCACGCTTTCCATGGATGCGCGCAGCCGCTCGGGGTCCTGCAGCACGTCGACGGTCAGCGCGGCGCGCACCAATTCGTCGGCCACCCGCTTGTCGGTGCGCCGGCTGAGCTGGTTGCTCAAACGCCGGTAGCCCAACATCTCCTCGACGAAGGTGCCCAGCTCATCGCCGCTGAGTTCGCGCCCGGACGCCCCGCGCACCACCACGCTCGTTTTCACCCGCTCGATCAAGTACTCGTTGAGCGCTTTCTCGTCCTTGACATACTGAATGGAGCGGCCGCGCTTGATGCCAAAAAGCGGCGGCTGGGCGATATAAAGATAGCCGCCGGTGACCAGTTCGGGCATCTGGCGGTAGAAGAAGGTCAACAGCAGCGTGCGAATATGGCTGCCGTCGACGTCGGCGTCCGTCATCAGCACGATCTTGTGGTAGCGCAACTTATCGACGTCGAAATACTCGTCGCCGATGCCGCAGCCCAGCGCCGAGATGATCATCGAAATCTCGTTATTCGACAGCATCTTGTCGAAGCGGGCTTTTTCGACGTTGAGGATCTTGCCGCGCAGCGGCAAAATCGCCTGGAATCGGCGCTCGCGCCCCTGCTTGGCCGAGCCACCTGCCGAATCACCCTCGACGATATAAATTTCGCACTCCTTGGGGTCACGCGACTGGCAGTCGGCGAGTTTTCCGGGCAGTGCGCCCACCGAGTTCAGGGCGGATTTGCGCGCAATTTCGCGCGCCTTTCGCGCGGCGTCGCGCGCGCGGCTCGCCGCCAGCGCCTTCTGGGTGATGGCCCTGGCTGCGGTGGGATTCTCGTTGAGAAAATACCCCAGATTCTCGTTCACCACCGTTTGGACCATGCCGGTGATCTCGTTGGAGACCAGCTTGCCCTTGGTCTGGCTGGAGAACTTCGGGTCGGGCATCTTCACCGACAAAACGGCGGTCAATCCCTCGCGAATATCGTCGCCGTTGAGCGTCTCTTTGATGAGATCGTTCGAGATACCATAGGCGTTGATCGAGCGGGTCAGCGCGGCGCGAAGCCCCGATAAATGGCTGCCGCCGTCGGCGTTATGAATATTATTGGTATAGCAGAGGATGGTTGAATTATACGAGTCATTCCACTGCATGCTGACTTCGACCTGCACGCCCTCCGCTTCGAGCACCGAGCGGATATAAACCGGCTCTTCGTGCAGCACCTGCTTATTCTTGTTGAGGTCGACCACGAAGGAGTTGATGCCGCCTTCGAAGCTGAAGTCGTGGTGCTTGCCGTCGCGCTCATCGGTGATGGTGATGCGCACCCCGGCGTTGAGATAGGCCTGCTCGCGCAGCCGCTTGGAGAGCACCTCGTAGCTAAATGTGGTCAGCGCGAAGATCTCCGGGTCCGGCTTGAACGTGATCTTGGTGCCGGTGGTGCGCGCCTTGCCGATTTCGGCGATATCGGCGACCGGGAACCCGCGCCGGTACTCCTGCTGCCAGATCTTGCCGTCGCGTTTGATTTCGAGCTGCAGCCACTCGCTCAGCGCGTTGACGACCGAGACGCCCACGCCGTGCAAACCGCCGGAGACCTTATAGGAATTCTGGTCGAATTTACCGCCCGCGTGCAGCACCGTCATGATGACTTCGGCGGCGGATTTGCCGGTCTTATGGTGCATATCCACCGGCATGCCGCGCCCGTTATCCTCGATGGTGATGATATTATCGGCGCGAATGGTCACGCTGACCGTATCGCAGTGGCCCGCAAGCGCCTCATCGATGGAGTTATCGACGACCTCATAGACCATATGATGCAGGCCCGAACCGTCATCGGTATCTCCGATATACATGCCCGGGCGCTTGCGCACCGCCTCGAGTCCTTCGAGCACCTGGATGCTGTCGGCTGTATAGGCGTTGCTCGAGTCCACCGCGGATACCAGCTCCTTATCGAGATGACTGACGCTGGCCTGCGGCGAGATGGTTGGTTGTTCCTCTGACATCAAATTTTCCCGGATCGAATACCGAATGAAACCACAGCGACTCGTAAAGTCGCCGAGCGAATGAGCATATGCTCGCCAAAACCGCGCGAGTATGAATATAAATCAAGACAAATGAACGAAATCCCGGCGCGTTCGGGCGATGAAAACCGCAAATCGTGATGCATTAATAACCAGGCAAAAAACGGGCCGTCCGACCGACGTCCGCGCGGACTTCAAGGTCGCGAAAAACTAGCATAAGCGCCGACCTATGTCACGCCGAAGCGGGCGATTGCACGCGTTCCAGCGCCGAATTGCGCCGCCAAAACGCAGGCCCCAAAACTGGGTGAGTTTATCGAGTGGGTGGGGCGTGAATGACCGGATTCTCCAGCCGGCCGATGCCGTCGATCTCCACCGCCACCACCTCGCCTGCCTCAAGCGGGCCAACGCCCGCCGGGGTGCCGGTCAAGATGATGTCGCCGGGCTCTAGGGTCATGATTTTGCTGATGAATCCAACGACTTCGTCGATTCCAAAGATAAAGTCGTTGAGCCGCGAGCGCTGCCGCTCCACGCCGTCAACCTGGCAACTCAGGATATGTTCCTGGGGCACAAAATCATCGGCCAGCGCCAGCGCCGGACCCAGCGGGCAAAAGGTGTCAAATCCCTTGGCACGGGTATAGCGTGTCTCGCGGCGCTGGATATCACGCGCGGTGATATCGTTGGCGCATAGATAACCCATAATGACCCCTTGAGATTCCGCCGCAGCGATATTTTTTGCCCGCGCCCCAATGACGATGGCCAACTCTCCTTCGTGATGGACAAGCTGGGATTGAGCGGGCAACTCGATGGGCTCGCCGGGGCCGATAATCGCGCTGGGCGGCTTCATAAAAAGCAGCGGCTCCGGCGGAATTTGCTTATTCATCTCGGCGGCGTGGTGGCGATAATTAAGCCCCACGCAGATGATCTTTGACGGGGTCACCGGCGCCAGAAGCCTGGCCGGATTCGGGCCGTCCGCCTGGGCAATGGCCGCGCCGACGTCCAGCGATTCGCGCCCGTGGGCCACTGCGTGCAGCGCCTCGATGGGTGCGCGGCCGGGTTCAAAATCAAGGCGAAAAAACCGGCCATCCCGCTTCAATGCATAAGCGGGATGGCCGGTCTGAGGGTCGATGATGCGGTGAATGAGCATGAAGCTTTTATCCTGGATGAGCTTCCTGGATTATTCCTCGGGCACTCCGCCGTTGGCTTCGAGCACTTCGAGTCGATTCTTTTCATTCTCGGCAAGGATGCGCGCTTTCTCGGCCTCACGACGCTCGATATAGGTATTCAGGGCGTTGAAATCCATATCGAATGAGAACTTATAGTCGCAATAATCGCGGAATTTCTTGCCGCGCGCCGGCGAGTCGGGCGCCTGGCCATCCTTCCAGTGGCAGGTCCACATCTGGCGCTGAACCGGGGTGGCAAAGGGCACGAATTTACCCAGTGTTTCGGGAACCTTTAGCTCGATTTTGTGACCGACGTCCGGAGGCGTGTCGACGTTGATCTCTTTTTTCTCAAGCTTATTGGTCTTCTCATCTTTGACATAATATTCGCTGAAGGTGACCGGGGTCACCAGGGCTTCGCCCTTTTTGTCGAGCAGCGGTTTATTATTGAAGATAACCTCGGCGCCGGCCGGGATCGTATTGATGGTGATGGTGCCGTAATAATCACCGTCGGTGTCCGAGGTGTCCATGCGCTGCTCCATCTCGGCCTGATTCTGCACGCTCTGCGGCATCAGGTTCAGCGAGATTTGCTTGGTATAGGCGGTCGAATCCTCGGTGCCCACCCACATGCCCTCGGTCAGCTCGATGCTCTCGGTTTTATATCCGGGCGAGCTCAGCTCGATGGTATGGGGCTGTTTGATCTTGAGGTTGCGGAAAATTTTGCCCGACGGCGAGGTCACGCGAAGCTCGCGCCAGGTGCCGCTGGAGGTCGGGGCGTACTCGATCTGGCCGTCCAATTTCACCAGCGAATGAAGCGGTGAGCCGGTCACATTGAGGGTGCCGAACTTCTCCAGCGCCGCCAATTGTGCGGCCTTGAAATCGGCCTCTTCTTTGGCGACTGCGGCCAGCTTCTTCTCGCGATACTCACCGCGAACCAGCAGGCTGATATCTTCGCCGAGGTTGGTGAACTGCAAAATGACGCCGGCCAGGATAAGCACCAGGACAACGATCGTCCCGACCAACACCATATTGGTGCCGCCCTTTTTGTGGCCGCCCAGGTCGTCTTCGTCCAGATAATCCGAGCTATAATCCAGGGGAGCGTCGTCGCTGGCGCTCGGATTGAAGATCCCGGCGATCTCTTGGGCGTCGCTGCGCGCGGCTTTCTCGCTCGCCTTGGCGTCTTCTTCCTTTGCGGGCTGCTCGCTCGCCTTGGCGTCTTCTTCTTTGAGCTTTTTGCGAAGTTTTTCCTTCTTGGAGACCGGCTCCTCGGAGGCTTCTGCGGAATCCGTT
>Ga0209075_1003636_pt1 | contig 12670 bp, 12 predicted proteins | sample Stecom2011_FD_187523 | JGI IMG/M metagenome (GOLD analysis project Ga0209075, IMG submission 187523) | Agricultural soil microbial communities from Utah to study Nitrogen management - Steer compost 2011 (SPAdes) (version 2) | ecosystem: Environmental > Terrestrial > Soil > Agricultural land...
GCAGTCCGGCGCGTCGCCGGCGGTGAGGATGTCGAAGTCGGCGATCTGCACCTGGAAGCTGGACACGCCGGGGAGGGTTCCGGCCGGGGCGCGGATCTCGGCCGGGAAGCTCGGCAGGGTGGCGAGGTCGTTACCGAACAGCGCTGATGCGTCGGTGAACCTGCTCCCGGCCAACTGCATGCCGTCGCCGGAGTCACCGGCAAAACGGATCACCAAGCGGTCGTAGGTCTTGGTCTCTGTCTGAGGCCGTTCCGTGGCGGTGTCTTCAGCCACTTCGGATCACTTCCTTTGGGCCGCGATCGACCCGGTTTGGGCAGTCTTTCGTTCAGATTGTATCCGTCGCACAGGCATCTCCCGACCCTGCCGCGACACAGTCATTCCATCGTCGGGGCGGGGCGAAAACCTGAGAGCCCTTCGCTTTCGAGAGCCCTCGCGAACGAGATCAGGAGAGGCTCTCCATCGACCGGAGCCATCGCCTGGAGCGAGAGGGGAGGCTCCCCGGTGCCGGGGAGTGGCAGGGCGATGGCCGGGATCAACGCGTGGTTGGCCACGTAGGAGAACCAGGAGAGCACCGTCCGATAGTGGCGGTCTCCGATCATCTCCTCACCGATCCGCTTGCTGCGCACCGGGACGCTGGGGGTGATCACCAGGTCGTGATGGCCGAACACCTCGTCGAACGAGGCGCGCAGGTGTAGCTGCCACCGTCGCGCCTCGGCGATGTCTTCGGCGGTGGCGGCTTCGGAGTCGGCCAGCCGCTGGGCCACATCGTCCCCGTACACCTCACCCGTCTCCCGGTACGGGCGGTGGATCTCGCGCACCTCTTCGGCGATGGCCGGCACGACGAGAGGGGACGGTCCCACGCTGGGCATCTCCACTTCCTCGACGTGATGGCCGAGGTCCGTGAGGGCCTCGATCGTCCGGCGGAAGACGTCGGCGACCTCATCGGACATCGGCGCGTCGTCCACCCAGGGCTGGGGAACGGCGAGTCGAAGCGGGCCGGCCGCCGGTTCGGGACGGTCGTCACCCGACATGATCCGGTATGCGAGGTCGATGTTGGCGACGGAGTCGGCGAGGGGGCCTACCGTGTCGATCGACGGGACCAGGGGAAAGACACGCGAGGTGTCGATGCGCCCGTGGGTGACTTTGAGCCCGTAGGTGCCGCACAGGGCTGCCGGGACGCGCACCGAGCCACCGGTGTCGGTCCCGAGGGCGATGGGAGCGATGCCCGCAGCCACCGCGGCGCCCGACCCGCCGGAGGAGCCGCCACAGGAGGTCTCCCGATCCCACGGGTTGCGCACCGGTCCGAAGTGCGGGTTCTCTGACGAGAACCCGAAGGCGAACTCGTGCATGCCGGTCCTGCCGATGACCACGGCGCCGGCAGCCTCCAGTGCGGCGAGACAGGGTGCGGTCGCGTCGGCGACCCGCCGATAGAAGGCCGAGCCACAGGTGACCAGGCGCCCGGCGTGGTCGATCATGTCCTTGACGGCGATGGGAACCCCGGAGAGCGGCCCTACGCCGGGCCGTGCCGGGACCTCGTCCTCGATCTGGGTGAAGATGTTCAGATCGGTCTGGAGGGCCCAGGCCCTTTCCAGCGCCTGCTCAGGGCTCGTAGCTCAGTCCTCCGTTGTCGGGAACCAGCGAGATCCAGGGACGGCCTGCGGGGATGGCGACCGGGTTGCCCGAGGAGTCCTCGATGCTGAACCAGGAAGTCTCGTCGGGGCGCTCCCAGGTGCCTTCGATCACCTTGCCGTCGGCGAAGACGAACGCCTTGCCGGTCCCGACGGTCCTCGATGCGGGAACGGCGGTTCCCGCCTGGCCGCCTTCGGGAACGGCGGTGTACTGCTCTACGTAGAGGGCAACCAGGACAGGTGTCGAGAAGCGGCCTGTCTCCCCGTCTTGCGTCACCCACATCGAGTCGCTCCCGTAGGCCGTGCGGAGCCACACGCCCTCCGTCTCGTCCCAGTCCCACTCGACCACGTTGCCTCCGAAGACCATGCGGACATGGGAGGCGGGTGACGCCGTCGCGGGCATGTCCCCGAAGGCCCACAGCGGGGCCGGCGCCTCGTCGGGATAGCCACGAGTGTCGGCGACCTCTCTCAGGGCGATGGTGTCGACATAGAGATTGTGGGGCGCCGACTTGCTCGAGATCCGGAAGGTGGCATCGCCGCCGATCTCACCGATCTGGTTGACGTCGCGGGCGGCGACGTAGTTGTGGACCCAGTCCTGGGCGCCCGAACGGGCGAACACCGGCTGGTTGAAATAGGCGAGCAGGGAGCCGTCGGTGGGCCGCCCCGACCGCATCGGTCCGAGGTACTCGCTGTCGGACTCGAGCCAGAGTGTGAGGAACCTGGTGATTCCCTCCACCATCACCTCGATGACCGCGTCGGCCTGCTCGACGCCCGACTGCGGCGTTGCGCGCGGGTGATTGTCGATCTTGACGGCCAGGAGACGCCTCTGTGCGAGGGCCGGGTCGGCGAGGGGCAGCCCGTTGATCGGCGACAGGTCGCCCGGGAGGGTGCTCGTGGTCGTGGTGGGTGGGAGGGTGGTGCTTGTCGTGGAGGTGGTGGTCGAGGAGGTTGTGGTGGGCTCCGCCGCCGGAGAGCAGGCAGCGAGGATCAGACACAGCGCGACCACACTTCGTGTCAGGGAGCGCATTGCGGGCACTTTAGGAACGATGCGTTCCGTATCTGGTACTCGTCACCCGATCACTTCGAGATGGGGAAGGGCCGTGGCGGGTTGATCGACCGACAGCGCCAGCTCGATCCCGTCGGCAGAGGTCTTGAGGACGTACATGGCATCGATGTTGACACCGGCGTCCGCCAGCGATCGGGTGAGGCGGGCCAGTTCGCCGGGTCGGTGGGGGAGGTGGACCGTGAGCACCGTTCTTTCGTCATAGGACAGGCTCGCCTCATCGAGGACCCGGGCGGTCGTGGTCGAGTCACTCACGATGAGCCGGACCGTGGCCTCGCCGTTGAACCCGTAGGCGGTCAGAGCCTCGATGTTGACCCCGGCCTGGGCGAGTGCCTCGGTGAGGCTGGCCAGACGACCGGGTCGGTTCTCCATCGCGACCACGAATTCGGTCATGCTGTGACTCTACGCGCGATCCGGAGGTGCGTGTGGGGGCGGCTCAATCGGCGGCCAGGTCGGCGTGCCGGGGCTCGGTCCGCCCCCGCCGTGCCAGGTAGGCGTGCCAGATGAGCCGGGCGGCCACCGCTCGCAGAGGCCGCCACGGAATGGAGAGCAGCTCGAGCTCGTCGGGTGTCGGGACGGCCGCGAGGCCCAGGGCCTCCGCTGCGCCGACCTGTAGTGCCCGGTCGCCGGTCGGGAAGACGTCGAGATGCCGGAGTGCCGACAGGAGGTAGACGTCGGCGGTCCACGGGCCGATGCCCTTGCAGGCGAGCAGTGCCCGTCGGGCCTCATCCTCGGGAGCGGCGTCGAGTGACGCCAGGTCGAGGTCGCCGCTGTCGACCTGCTGCGCCAGCCCGACCAGATAGTCGGCCTTCTGCCTGGTGACCCCGATCCTCCTCAGACCGTCGGTCCCCAGCCCGAGGATCCCCTCCGGTGTCACGCCCCCGCCGGCTGTGGATACACGTCTGAACATGGCGGCGCCGCTCTCGAGAGAGACCTGCTGTTCGAGGATGAGGAGGACGAGAGTGGCGAAGCCCGGTGGCCGCCCCCACAGCTCCGGGGTGCCATGCTCGTCGACCAGCCGTCGAAGCGCAGTGTCCTCGGAAGCGAGCAATTCCACTGCCTCCCCGAAGACGATGGGATCGAGACGCTCCACCCTGGGCAGCAGCTCGCCAACCGGCACCGGACCGAAGGACCGGGAGTCGACGCCGGAGACCTCCCGGTTGTCGGACGCCACCCATGCCAGGTCGTCGGGGAGGGGCCGCGGGGGAGTGACCCGTCTCTTGACGAGCCAGAAGTCCTCACGGGTGGGATGGCGGAGGGCGACTACGTCGCCGATGCGCGCGGGACGCGACGTGGTGACCACGAACTCGTCACCGGGACGGAGTGAGGGCAGCATCGAGTCCTCGGCTACCCGGAAACGGATCATGGCCATTTTCGGAGTATGGTCAATCGGGTAAGGGTTTCCGAAGGAGGAAACGATGCGTCAAGTGACAGTGGCACATGCTCACTGCGATCTGTTTTGCGGTGTCTATGACCCGGCCCAGGCCAAGATCGAGGCCATGTCGGTGATGAAGGCGGCGCAGAAATACCACGAGTCGGACGATCCGGTCTTCCGTGACCGCGCCATCTTCATCAAGGAAGAGCGGGCCGAGCTCGTCAAGCACCACCTGATGGTGCTCTGGGTCGATTTCTTCACCCCGGAGCATCGCAAGGAGTTCGAGGGTCTCGACGATCTCTTCTGGCGGGCCATCCATCAGGCTGGTGTCGCCAAGAAGTCGGTGGACCCGGCCGATGGGGAGAAGCTCATCGAGCTGATCGACGAGATCTCCGACATCTTCTGGCAGACCGAGAAGGCCAAGGGCGCCGGCGTCTATCCGCCTGCCAACTAGGCACCAAGTATCCCGGTCTCTGGACGCCCCGGCCTGCGCCGGGGCGTCCTCATTTGAGTTCAGGATTTCTCCCCCGTGGAGCGGTAGCGGAACGGGGGAGTACGGCCGGAGGCCGGGAGGGGGCGCGGCCCGCAGGCACGTCGTTTGATTTCTCCCCCGTGGAGCGGTAGCGGAACGGGGGAGTACGGCCGGAGGCCGGGAGGGGGCGCGGCCCGCACGCACGTCGTTTGATTTCTCCCCCGTGGAGCGGTAGCGGAACGGGGGAGTACGGCCGGAGGCCGGGAGGGGGCGCGGCCCGCACGCACGCCCTTCGCTCCATGATCGACTTGCCCCCTCCACGAGGAGGAGTCAGTTGCTCCGCCGCTCCTGGAGTTTGCGCTGTGACCAGGCCTTCGCCCGCGCCGCCATGGGAACGTCCCTCGATAACACGTGGACGCCCGCGGCGATCGTGAGGAGACCGGGACCGGGCAGCACCAGCATGGCCGTCCCCGCGACCAGGAGAGTGGAGCCGGTGGCGATTCGCGCCAGTCGTGCCAGTGCCATGTCGATTGGACGCTACCCGGGCACGGATAGTTGCAATCAGTCGTCGAGGACGGTCTCGTCGAGCTTGGCGAACAACGGGACGATCTCACCGAGTGGCTGGCCACCGGGCACTCCCGGCGCCGACCATTCGCCGACTTCGCCGCCCAGACCCAGCATCTCGCCGACGACGGCGCTGGTGTGGGGCAGATAGGGGTGGAGGGCCACCCGGATGCCGGCGATCGCCTGAATCGCCGTCCAGAGGACCGTTGCAGCCCGTTCGCGGTCGGTCTTGAGGAGCCTCCAGGGCTCGGTGGCGTTCAGATAGGCGTTGACCTCCGACGCCGCCTCCATGGCGACACGCAGGCCGGCACGCAACTCGACCTTCTCGATGGCTTCGGCCGTGCGCTCCAGGACCAGGGTGGCCAGACGCTCGACCTCCTCGTCTTCCGGGTCGAGCTCACCCGGGGTCGGGACGACGCCGTCGAAATTACGGTGGCTCATCGTGAGCACCCTGTTGACGAGGTTGCCCCACGTGGCCACCAGCTCCTCGTTCACCCGCCGGATGATCTCCTCGTCGGAGAGGTCGGTGTCCTGGTGTTCCGGCAGCACCGAGGCGAGCGCGTACCTGAGGGCGTCGGGCTCGAGGCGGGAGGCGTACCAGCCGATCGACCGGCCCACACCCCGGCTGGCCGACGCCTTCTTGGACCCGAACGTCACGTACTGGTTGGCCGGGACGTCGGTGGGGAGGTTGAGGTCGCCGTAACCCATGAGCATCGCCGGCCAGATCACCGTGTGGAAGGGGATGTTGTCCTTGCCCACGAAGTAGTAGGACTCGGCCTCGGGATCCTCCCACCAGAGACGCCATGCGTCCGGATCGCCGGATGAAGCGGCCCATTCCTTCGAAGCCGAGAGGTAGCCGATGACTGCGTCGAACCACACATAGATGCGCTTGCCGGGCCCGAGGTCGTCGACGGGCAGCGGCACGCCCCACTCCAGGTCGCGGGTGATGGCGCGATCGGGCAGACCCTCGTTGACCATTCCGAGGGCCCAGTTGCGGACGTGGCGGCGCCAGGTGGTCTTGGTCTCCAGCCACTCCCGGAGAGGCTCCTCGAGACGGGAGAGGAGCAGGAAGTAGTGCTCGGTGTCTCGCTCCACCGGCGTGGCGCCGCTGATCTTGGAGACGGGGTCGATGAGATCGATCGGGTCGAGGGTCCGGCCGCAATTGTCGCACTGGTCACCGCGTGCCTCGCCGTAACCGCAGTGGGGGCAGGTCCCCTGGACGTAGCGGTCGGGGAGGAACCTGTCCGCCTCCGGGTCGTAAAACTGGCTGGAGGTGCGCTTCTCGAGGTACCCGTTCTCGAGGAGCCTCATGAACACTTCCTGCGTCACCTCGTAATGGTTCGGGGTCCCCGTCGAGGTGTAGAGATCCCAGGAGATGCCCAGCGTCTCCCAGTCCCGGAGGAACTCGGCGTGATAGCGGTCGACGATGACCTGGGGCTCGACACCCTCCTGGTCGGCCCGCACCGTGATCGGCGTCCCGTGGACGTCGGAGCCCGAGACCATGAGCACCTGATTGCCGGCGAGCCTCTGATAGCGGGCGAAGATGTCGGCGGGCAGGTAGGCGCCGGCGAGGTGCCCGAGATGACGGGACCCGCTGGCATACGGCCAGGCCACGGCTACCAGGATGCGGCGACTCATGGCTCGGAGGGTAGACCTAATGCCTATCCACCTACCTGCCGATAATCTCGGGGTCATGATGATTCGCGCCCGTTCCATCGCCATGGTCGGCGTCCTCGCGCTGTTCCTCGCCGCTTGCGGCGGTGGGTCGGGTGAGAGCACGACCACGAGTCCCACCCAGCCTCAGACCACGACCACGGCCGTCCCGATGGAGCCGGTCCAGGTCTCCTACGCACTCGAGGCCGGCCAGACGTACACCTTCGAGCTCGAGATGGACCAGACCATCGAGTTCACCAGCACCGGTGACTCGGCGGCCATCGAGAGCGAGGACCTGCCGGGGAACATGACCATGCGTGTGTTCGGTCCGACCACGGTCACCTACCAGGTGGCCGATGGGCCGGAGCCCGACACCTACGAGCTGACGATCACGTCCGACCTGAGCGGTCTCCAGTTCGACGCCGAGGTCGACGGTGCGCCGGTGGAGCGGGACGAGCTCCCCGAGTTCGCCGATCTCGAGCCCCAGGCGACGACGATCGTGGTGGACAAGCAGGGCAAGCCGCTCGAAGGCGCCGTCCCGGGAATGGATGACCCGTTCGGCGGTCTGTTCGGTGACTTCGACCTCGGCGCCATGGGCGACATGGGCTCGCAGAGCATGAACCCGACCCAGTTCTTCGGTCCTGCGCTCCCTGAGGAGGGGATCGAGATCGGGGACACCTGGACGGAGACCACGGAGATCCCGCTGTTCGGCGACGACAAGGCGACCACCACCGTCACCAGCACCTTCGATCGCATGGAGGATCTCGACGGCCGGGACGTCATGGTGATCGACACGGTGGTGTCCAGCTCCGAGATAGAGTTCGACCTCGCCGAGCTCCTGCTGGCGCTGTTCGAGGGCTTCATGCCCGAGGATCCCTCGGAGGAGGATCTGGCGATGTTCGAGCAGCTTCGCGACAGCATGAGGTTCCTCTTCCACGTCGATGCCGCTGAGCAGGAGATGACGACCTGGTTCGACGCGGAGGCGGGTGTGGCGGTGAGGACGGAGACGGGTGGCTCCAACCGAATCCGCATGGACGTCAACGTGCCGGACGAGGAGACGGGTGAGATGGTCTCGTTCAGCATGGACATGTCCATCACGCAGTCCATGACCTTCCGTCTCCTGGAGGGTCCCAGCACCTGACCGCGCCAGGTCGACCCGCCGCATGAGCCGGGGCGTTGACCGGTCCGGCCGCGGTACGCTGAGCCCGTGACCCTCGCTCACGCCTCCGACAGGTCGGCGATCCTCCCGGATCGTGTCACGACCCCGACGCTTCGCACGTTCCTGCGCAGTGTCCCGTCGGTGGACGAGGTCGGTGTCGCCGAGCGGGTCGCTTCCCTTTCCACCCGTTCCATCAAGAAGGAGTCGAAGCGCGCCGCCCTCGATCTGATCGTGCGGATGATGGATCTGACGACTCTGGAGGGCAAGGACACCCCCGGTCGGGTGGCACAGCTCTGCGCCAAGGCGCTGCGGCCGGATCCCACCGACCCGTCCATTCCGCCGGTGGCCGCGGTGTGCGTCTACCCGAACATGGTCAGGCACGCCGTGAGCTGCACCGAGGGCTCCTCCGTGGCAGTGGCATCGGTCGCCACCTACTTCCCGTCGGGTCTGGCCGACACCAAGCTGAAGGTCGAGGAGACCAGGATGGTCGTGGCCGACGGGGCGGACGAGGTCGACATGGTCATCGACCGGGGCGCATTCCTGTCGGGGGAGTACTTCAAGGTCTTCGACGAGATCCGACGGGTCAAGGAGGCCTGCGGGGATGCCCACCTCAAGGTGATTCTCGAGACCGGCGAGCTCGCCACCTATGACAACGTGAGAAGGGCGTCGGTGCTGGCGATGGCCGCCGGTGCCGACTTCATCAAGACCTCCACCGGCAAGGTCACGCCGGCGGCCACCCTGCCGGTCACGCTGGTCATGCTGGAAGCGATCCGTGACTTTCACGACGCCACCGGTGTCATGGTGGGGATGAAGCCCGCGGGTGGCATTCGCACCGCCAAGGACGCCATCAGGTACCTGGTCCTGCTCAACGAGACCCTGGGCGAGGGTTGGATGACGCCGGAGATGTTCCGTTTCGGGGCCTCGTCCCTCCTCAACGACGTGCTGATGCAGATCCGCTGGCTCGAGACCGGGCGGTACGCATCGCCCAACTACTTCACGAAGGACTGAGATTGAGCCGTCTTCCGACCACCACGCACACCCCGCTCCTCTGGGAGTACGCCCCGTCGCGCGAGGCCACCGACCTCGTCGAGATCGAGGATCGCTACGGCCTGTTCATCGACGGCGAGTTCCGCGAGCCGAAGTCGGGCAGGTGGTTCGACACCATCAACCCGGCCACCGAGGAGAAGCTGGCCACCGTGGCCGAGGCGGGGGAGCAGGACGTGAACGCCGCCGTCGCCGCCGCCCGGGCCGCGTTCGAGGGCCCGTGGGGTCGCATGTCGTCGACGGAGCGGTCCAAGCACCTGTTCCGCATCGCCCGCATGATCCAGGAGCGGTCCCGGGAGCTCGCCGTCCTCGAGGTCCTCGACGGTGGCAAGCCGATCCGGGAGGCCCGGGACATCGATCTCCCGTTGGTCGCCGCCCACTTCTTCTACTACGCGGGGTGGGCCGACAAGCTCGAGTACGCCTTCCCGGGGGCAAAGCCCAGGCCACTGGGGGTGGCCGGGCAGGTGATCCCGTGGAACTTCCCGCTTCTCATGTTGGCGTGGAAGCTCGCCCCCGCCCTCGCCGCCGGCAACACGGTCGTCCTCAAGCCGGCAGAGACCACGCCACTCTCCGCCCTCCACTTCGCCCAGATCGCCGCCGAGGCTGGGCTACCACCCGGGGTGATCAATGTGGTCACCGGGGCGGGGGAGACCGGCTCGCTGGTCGTCACCCATCCCGACGTGAACAAGGTGGCGTTCACGGGCTCCACCGCAGTGGGCAAGCTGATCCGCTCCCAGCTCTCCGGCACCGGCAAGAAGCTGACGCTGGAGCTGGGCGGCAAGGCCGCCAACATCGTCTTCGAGGACGCCCCGCTCGACCAGGCGGTGGAGGGAGTCATCAACGGCATCTTCTTCAACCAGGGTCACGTGTGCTGTGCCGGATCTCGTCTCCTCGTCGAAGAGAGTGTCCATGACCGCTTCGTCGACAAGTTGAAGCGCCGACTGGCCACCCTCCGGGTCGGGGACCCGATGGACAAGAACACCGACGTGGGGGCGATCAACAGCCGACAGCAATTGGAGAAGATCGAGGAGCTGGTGGAGTCCGGTCAGCAGGAGGGCGCCGAGATGTACCAGCCCGACTGCCCCCTGCCTTCCAAAGGGTTCTGGTTCCGGCCCACCCTGTTCACCGGGGTCTCCCAGTCGCACCGCATCGCCCAGGAGGAGATCTTCGGCCCCGTCCTCTCCATCCTCACCTTCCGGACGCCGGAGGAGGCGGTCGAGAAGGCCAACAACACGCCGTACGGGCTCTCTGCTGGAGTCTGGACCTCCAAGGGCTCCCGGATCCTCTGGATGGCCGATCGGATGAAGGCCGGTGTCGTGTGGGCGAACACCTACAACAAGTTCGACCCGACGTCTCCGTTCGGCGGGTACAAGGAGTCGGGATTCGGCCGGGAGGGCGGCCGCCACGGCCTGCTCCCGTACCTGGACTGGAGCGAGGCATGAGCAGGCTCGACGTCCGCAAGACCTACAAGCTCTACATCGGGGGCAAGTTCCCCCGCTCGGAGTCGGGACGCTCGTATCCGGCGCTCGGCTCCGACGGCGAGGTCCTGGCACGCGTGGCCCGGGCCAGCAGGAAGGACCTCCGCGACGCCGTCCGGATCGCCCGCGGCGCCCAGCCCGGCTGGGCCGGGGCCACCGCCTACAACCGCGGCCAGGTCATCTATCGGATCGCCGAGACCCTCGAGGACCGGACGGGGACGTTCGTGGAGCAGTTGATGGACCTGGGCGCCACCAGGGCCCAGGCCACCCGCGAAGTCGCCGACACCGTCGATCTGATCGTGTGGTACGCCGGCTGGTCGGACAAGTTCGCCCAGGTGCTCGGGAACCTGAACCCGGTGGCCGGGCCCTTCTTCAACATCTCGACGCCGGAGCCCACGGGCGTGGTCGGTGTGGTGGCACCGGAGGAACCCGCTCTGTTTGGGTTGGCGGGGGCCGTGATCCCGGTCCTGGTACCGGGCAACACGACCGTCGTTCTCGCCGCCGAGTCGGCACCCATGCCCGCGATCACCTTCGCCGAGGTCCTCGCCACATCCGATGTGCCCGGGGGAGTGGTCAACATCCTCACCGGGAGCAAGGATGAGCTGATCCCGTGGCTCGCCGACCACATGGACGTCGACGCCATAGACGCCGGTGGCGCCGCACCCGACCAGGTCGACCGCATCCAGGAAGGCGCGGTCCACAACGTGAAGCGGACGGTGCTGCCCGGCGAATGGCCTCTGCGGAGCCCCTACCGGATCGCCGCTTTCACCGAGACCAAGACGGTCTGGCACCCCAAGGGGCAGTAGACCTCAACACCCGGACCGGTTTCAGGCGGTCTGGGTCTCGATCATCTTGACCGCCTCGGCATAGTGACAGGCGGCCCTATGTCCGTTGCCTTCCCGGTCGATGAGACGCGGGATCTCCTCGATGCACCGCTGCCGCTCCTGATCGGTCAACTCGTTGGCGAACTTGGGGCAGCGGGTGCGGAAGCGACAGCCCGACGGCGGGTTGACCGGGCTCGGCACGTCGCCCTCGAGGACGATCCTCCGCCGTGCCCGCTCCTTCCTCGGGTCCGGGAGCGGAATGGCCGAGATCAAGGCCTGGGTGTAGGGATGCGACGGGGCGTTGAACACCTGGGATGAGCTTCCGGCCTCGACGATGCGCCCGAGGTACATCACCGAGATGTCATGAGCGATGTGCCTCACCACCGAGAGGTCGTGAGAGACGAAGAGATACGAGAGATCCAGTTCGTCCTGGAGGTTCTCCAGCAGGTTGAGGACACCCGCCTGGATGGACACGTCGAGCGCGGAGACCGGTTCGTCGAGGACGATGAACCTGGGGTTGAGGGCGAGTGCCCGGGCCACCCCGATTCGCTGTCTCTGGCCACCGGAGAACTCGTGCGGGTAGCGGTTGCCGTGCTCGGGGTTGAGGCCGACGATCTGGAGCAGCTCTCTGACCCGTTCCCGGCCGCCCTTGTCCCACAAGCCATGGATCTGGAGCGGCTCGGCGATGAGGTTGGTGACGGTCATCCTGGGGTCGAGCGAGGCGAAGGGGTCCTGGAAGACGATCTGGAGGTCACGGCGGACGGGCTGGAGCTCTCGTCTGGACATCTTCGTGAGGTCCTGGCCCTCGTACACGACGGATCCGGAGTCGGCCCGTATCAGGTTGAGGAGCAGACGGGCCGTGGTCGACTTGCCGCAACCCGACTCCCCCACCAGACCCATGGTCCGTCCCGGCATGAGGTCTAGGGAGACGCTGCACACGGCATGGACATCGCCGATGTGGCGACGGAAGAAGCCCTTGGAACGCACGGGGAAGTGCTTGACCAGCTTGCGGGCGCGGATGATTGGCTCCACCTTGGTGGTGGTCACACCGGGTGCTGTCGTCACGTCGTCTCCTCCGGGGCGGCGTCATCCTGTCCGGCGTCCTCGTAGGAGGCCACCAACTCCTCGTCGATCGTGGTCGGGGGGAAGAGGTCGACGGGCTCGGCCCCGATGAGACGCTCGTGGAAGTGGCACGCGGCGAGCTGACCGTCGACACCGACCGAGAACAGGTCGGGCTCCTCCTGGATGCAGATCGGCTGGACGATGGGGCAACGGGGGGAGAAGGGGCAGCCGGACGGGAGATTCACCAGCGACGGCGGAGTGCCGACGATCGGGGTGAGCCGGTGGGAGCGAGTGGCATCGAGGCGGGGGAGGCTCCCGAGGAGACCGAGGGTGTAGGGCATCCTCGGT
>Ga0209075_1003637_pt1 | contig 12670 bp, 10 predicted proteins | sample Stecom2011_FD_187523 | JGI IMG/M metagenome (GOLD analysis project Ga0209075, IMG submission 187523) | Agricultural soil microbial communities from Utah to study Nitrogen management - Steer compost 2011 (SPAdes) (version 2) | ecosystem: Environmental > Terrestrial > Soil > Agricultural land...
TATTACATCATGGTGCTGAGTCAAGAAAACACTAGATTGATCGAGGCGGCTAGCGATAAATCAGTGCGTGAGGTTCGAGGTGAATTTCCGTATAAAAACAAGACCTTTCACACAACTAATAGAGCAGCACATATGATTGCTCAAAAACAAACCAACTTAACAGCGGAGTATTTTAATGTGGCAGATAAGAAGATGAACGAAGTGAGAAAAGACAGTCCGCTGCCTGTGCTCCTCTGCGGTCTTGAAGAAAACAACAATCTCTACATGACAATTGCCGATGAAAAAGATGCCATTTTGCCGGTACGTTTGGACAAAGGAATGATTAACGAACCCGTTCACACCATTGTGGAAGAAGCTTGGAAAGTGATGAAGGACTATGTAGCCGAAAAAAACAACGAACGCAAAGAAGAACTTAAAAAAGCTGTGGGTCAAAACAGGTTTTTGAGCGATACGAACGAAATTTGGAGAGCGATTCACGATGGACGGATTAGAACCCTCTTTGTTGAACAAGGACTTTTCCAGCCCGCCATTTTAACCGAAGATAACCAAATCGAATACGTTGCTGAGGAACGAAGAAACGACACAGGGATTATCGATGATATCTACGACGAAATGATCGAAATCAATATGGACTACGGAGGCGATGTTGTATTCCTTCCAAAAGGAGAACTCGATAAGTTTAACGGATTTGGTGCGATTACCAGATATTGATGATGACCGATTAGGAAATCACAAAAAACCTAAATAAGAAAAGCTGCTTTGGAACACATTCCAAAGCAGCTTTTTTTGTTTGTATGAGAAGTCGTTCCCTTATAGAAAAGCAAAGCCAAAACCAATGTTGAATACAAGCGTGCCCGAAGTGCTTACGCCAAACACATCTGGTATGTCTTCACGTGCGGTCACCTCGCGATTGTCTATGGTGCCTACAACAGTTACGTAGTCGGGGATGTTTCCAAAACCATATCCCAATTCAACTCGGAAGTAAATCGTGTTTCCCAGTTTGGCCCCAAGTTTAAAATTGAAAGAATCGAAGTCGAAATCGGCTCTTCCGTTCGCTCTATAACCCTCGTAAAAATCATAATCTTCAAAACCCACACCACTTCGAAACGAGAGGTAGGTAACCGAGCCATACAGACCTTTTCCACGGTTGTTGAAATAGACATTGACTCCAGCTTCGAAATTGTCGAAACGGAATATGCCATCCGTAAAACTTCTGGAAATTCCTAAGTAATCAACGGTGAGTGCCAAACGATTATCAAAGAGCGGCGTGACGTATTCAATATTTCCGGTGACGAGGTTAGGAACACCAATCCGTAGCCCAATCCGTAACGGTTTGATACTAGAGTGTTGTCCAGTTTCACTCAAAGAATAGAGAGAGTCGGTCTGTACCTCTTTTGTAAACTCTTGAGAATAAGCGAGCGAGCTCGTAAATAGAAAAATAAAAATTGAAATAATTCGCATAATTGAAATAATTTATTTTTGGTTGTAGTTGAATTAAAAGTACGAAAATATCTAAAAAAGAATAAGAGAAACATAAGATTGTATGTTATTGGCTGATTTGCGCTAAGTATCAAAGGAAATTAGTAGATTTGTTTAAATCTATGTTTGGTATAAACTTTGATAAATAAGATTAAATTAAAACAATAAAATCATGAGAGTTAATTTGTTAATAGTATTGACGGTTTTTCTAGTGTATGGAAATGTAACGGCACAAAAGACAGTAAATAAAGATGCAACAGTAGAAACAAAAGCGAAGAGTGCAAAGAAAATGACTAAAATAGACGTTTTGATGTCTGTTAAAGAATTTGAGTTTTCTGCATATACAGTGCTTCCTATGAATTCGGGTCCAAGAAACGTGGTCGGAGACAATTATGCTGTTCGTTTTTCTCCAACCAAAATTGAGAGTGTCCTTCCATACTTTGGAAGTAAAAGAGGAAGTGCTTATGGGAGAGATAAAGGAATGCGTTTTTCTGGAAAACCTATAGATTACACTATAAAGCAATCTGACGGAATGTATACAGTAACTGCAAAAGTGAGAGCTAGAGGTGGCGCATACGATATCTCAATGGAAGTATTTGACACGGGTAGTGCTACCCTGACCATTATGAGCGAAAATAGAGATACGATGAGATACCGGGGTGAAGTGAGATAAACGCTTTTTAGTATTGAAAGCCCCAGAGAGTACACCTCTATTTATCGTCCGTTCAAAAAATGTAGGTGATTATAAAATATCGTCAGAAACGTACTTGATATTATGCTGCAATTCCTAGAAATTGTTTAAATACAATGAGTTTAGAGTTGCTAGTAGGGCAATACCTTATCTTCTATATGATATTCCTTTCTCATTAAAAAATGGAGAAAGCGTATTTCGACCAAAGAAAATTTATCGTAAATGCTCCTAGGATTTAGGTTTGAATTGAAATCGAAGATTCACAAACACTAAAATTAAATATTAAAGACATGAGCGTTATGTTATACCCTCGAAGCTTTGGCCCAGATTGAGCAGTATGAATTGTCAGTTTAATTTTAAGTTCGAAAACACATATATTTTTCATCGGCGGGAAAAAAGAACTCGAATAATATTTAGAATCGGATTCGTGCTGAACTTCTAAATTAGATTTTCTTACTTCACATCTTATGCTATTTATAGACTGTAATAGTACCTCTTATGTCTTGAAAAACTTTATTTTTCTATTTTCTTTACTTCTAACAACGAGTTTATTTGGCCAAACCGTTGTTATTATTGATATGGAAACCGACAAAGCAGTTAGTTTCGCGAGTTTGAGTACGGCAGACGGAGCGCGATTTACAACGGCGAACGGAAAAGGAGAGGCAGATTTTTCAATATTCAAAAAAGGCGATTGGATAGAAATCCGAAGCCTCGGTTATAAAACGGCAGTAAAGACCTATGAAGAAATAGAAGCATCAGCGTATGTCGTTTTGCTCGAAGTTGCCAATTTTAGTTTAGACGAAGTAGTGCTTTCAGCCAACAAATGGCAACAGCGGAGGGATGATGTTCCAGTCAAAACCATCACCATTACATCAAGAGATATCGCATTTCAAAACCCACAAACAGCAGCCGATCTTTTAGGCATTTCTGGTGGCGTATACATTCAAAAGAGCCAACAAGGAGGAGGAAGCCCAATGATCCGTGGATATGCTGCCAATCGATTGCTCTATTCGGTGGATGGTGTGCGGATGAATTCGGCTATTTTTCGTTCCGGAAACCTTCAAAATGTCATCAATTTAGATCCTTTTGCGATGGAAAATACCGAAGTGATTTTCGGTCCAGGCTCTGTGATCTACGGAAGCGATGCCATCGGTGGTGTGATGAGTTTCCAAACGCTGAAACCCAAGTATGCCATAAACGAAAACCTCCATATTTCGGGTAAAGGTGTGGCTCGCTACGCTTCAGCCAACAATGAAAAAACAGGGCATTTTGATATTAATGTGGGCTTCGAGAATTGGAGTTTCTTAACCAGTATCAGCCATTGGGATTTCGACCACCTACGACAGGGAAGCCACGGTCCTGAGGAATATTTAAAAGACTACTACGTGCAACGACAAGGTGATACGGATGTCGTGATTAAGCAAGACGATAAGCTTCTTCAGATCCCTACAGCTTATGCGCAGACCAATGTGATGCAGAAGATCAGGTTCCGACCTGATAGCCAGTGGGATTTCGACTATGGTTTTCATTATTCCGAGACATCGGATTACGGAAGATACGACCGCCATTTACGCGAACGCAACGGAAGCCCTCGCTATGGAAGGTGGGATTACGGTCCGCAAATCTGGATGTTGAATAATCTGGGCGCAGAATACAGCGGCGAGACCTCGATTTTCAACCAGATGCAGCTGCGTTTTGCACACCAGCTGTTTGAAGAAAGTAGGTTGAATCGAAATTTCAACCAATCGGACTTGCATATCCAAGCAGAAAAAGTGAACGCCTATTCCTTTAATGCCGATTTTACAAAGACAATAAGCAAGCGAAACACCATCTTCTACGGACTAGAATATGTTTTAAATGATGTGGTTTCTAAAGGTTCCGTACAAGATGTTAATACTTCGGGGGTCGAACGCGGTCCAAGTCGCTACCCAAAGAGTTCTTGGCAGTCGATAGCCGCTTATATCACCGATCGATTCAAGGTTCATGACAGGCTGACGTTGAGTGCCGGAATTCGGTACAATCACATTTTATTGGATTCTGAATTCGACACCACATTTTATCCCTTGCCGTTTTCAGAAGCCGATTTAAGTCACGGTGCGTTGACTGGGAGTGTCGGTGGCGTTTACAGACCCGATAACACGTGGGTGTTGACTACCAATCTTGGCACTGCATTTCGTGCGCCAAACGTAGATGATATTGGAAAGATTTTCGATTCTGCACCAGGATTGGTCGTTGTTCCAAACCCCGACTTAAAACCGGAATACGCCTATAATATCGATTTGGGAGTTGCCAAAATTTTTGAAGAAGTTGTAAAATTTGAGGTCACAGGATATTATTCCCACCTCAAAAACTCGATGTTACGTCAAGATTATACCCTAAACGGAAGAGATAGTATTATGTATCAAGGCGAAATGAGCAGGGTACAGGCCTTACAAAATGCGGCAGTTGCCAATATTTATGGAGTACAAGTAGGTATGGAAATAAAATTGCCTCAAGGCTTCCGATTCGATACGAGTATCAATTTCCAAAAGGGAGAAGAAGAATTGGAGAATGGTGAAACGAGTCCCGTGCGACATGCAGCGCCATTTTTTGGAATTTCCAAATTGAAATATGCCAACAAAGGATTGCAGATGGAGTTGAATGTCAGTTACAACGGCGAACGAAGTTTCGACAATATGCCCATCGGAGAATTGAAAAAGGTCGAATTATACGCCCGTGACAAAAATGGCAATCCCTATGCGCCTGCGTGGTATACGCTAAATTTCAAAGGGCTTTATCGCTTAGACAAGCGTTTCGATTTAAGCGTGGGGGTTGAAAACTTGACCGACCAACGCTACCGAACCTTTGGTTCTGGAATTTCAGGAGCAGGAAGAAACTTCATTATGGGCGTAACCGCTTACCTTTAACCCTTTCTTAAAAGCAGAAATAACCTAAAGGACCAATTCCTCAAAGAGTTTGTCTAAGGTTAAATCCAAATCATCTGTAAACCCGTGATGGGGTCGCGAAGTTTGGATAGACGCACTGCGATGTGCCGTGAGCCATCTAAAACGTTCAATGGCCTCCCATTGGGCAATTTCGCCTCCATCAGGCCCGCCGTGACAAATCTTTTTAAAAGCTTCGATATTGTCTTTAATATCTGCTTCATCAATGGTTTCGCAAAACAGTCTTAATTTTTTTGAGTCGAGATGAAATTTGCAGTTGAGGTAATCGACACGTTTGCAAAGGAGAATCACCCCGATGTTGATAAACTCCTCCCTTTCCACACGGGGAACCAATCGGACTACCGCATATTCAAATAAGTGTTTTCCGGGCATCCTGAATCTGGTTTACAAAGTTGATAGCATTGTTTTTTCGCGAGATCAAAAACTGAGAATAAACTTCCCTGATTTCGGTTGGACTTTGATCCGAGCCTTCCCATTCAAGCCAATTTTCTGGAATCAGATTGGTGACTTCAAGTAGTTTTTCATCAGATAAGATTGTAATTAATTCATCGTTGACAGCTTCTACTTCCGTGGCAGAGGCCAATAAAACGTGGTCTTTAATATAGGGGAATGGACTTTTTGCCTGTTGTTCCCAATTGCGCCACGCATGGTGAAAATAGAAACTGGCCCCGTGGTCTATCAACCATAAGGCTTTATTCCACCATAACATATTAGTGTTTTTGACCGTGCGATCGATATTCGTAATAAAAGCATCCAACCACACAATTTTTGACGCGAGGTTTTGGTCGATTTCCGTAGCAACAGGATCGAAAGTGAAGGCACCCGAAAGAAAGTGAAGACCGAGGTTCAACCCTTGGCTTCCCTTCAGTAAATCTTGAATTTCTTCATCGCCTTCACTCTGCCCGAAAGCCTTGTCTAAATTGGCGAAGACAAGTTCTGGAACCCGTAAGCCGAGAAGTCGTGCTATTTCTCCACCTAATAATTCCGCAATCAGTGCTTTTACACCGTGGCCCGCACCGCGAAATTTCAAGACGTATTTGAAACCGTCATCGGCTTCGGCTAAGGCAGGTAGCGAACCCCCTTCCCGTAGCGGACTAATGTAGCGGGTTACGTTTACCGTGCGCAATGTGAGTGCTGTTTTTTCCATGAAAATCAAATAAGTAGCAAAGTTAGGTTTTTTAAATTACGATGGAATAAAACCATCCTTTGATATGTTCAATATATACATTATCGATAATCTTAATTCGCTAATTCTTGAAAGACCTGAGATAATGACAAATTTTTACTGCTATAATACGTATTTTTGCAAATTGTAAAAGTAAAAACCCTATACGCGTGCATCTTACGATAGAAAACATCATTCTTGTTGGTTCGATTTTACTCCTCATCAGCATATTTGCTGGTAAGACTTCGTATAAATTCGGGGTGCCAACATTGATATTTTTCTTAGGTGTCGGGATGTTGGCCGGTGAAGATGGGATTGGAGGAATAACATTCAACGATCCTCAGATAGCCCAAATGATCGGGGTGATTTCCTTAAATTTTATCCTCTTTAGCGGAGGACTTGATACGGATTGGAAAGCCGTTCGGCCCATTTTAAAGGAAGGAATCGTGCTGTCTTCCATAGGTGTTCTGTTGACGGCCGTGACCTTGGGAACTTTCGTGTACTACGTAACAGACTTCACAATATACGAAAGTCTGCTTTTGGGAAGTATCGTTTCCTCAACCGATGCCGCCGCAGTATTCTCCATATTGCGGTCAAAAAACTTGGCGCTTCGCACCAACCTGCGACCGACCTTGGAATTGGAAAGCGGGAGTAACGACCCCATGGCGTATGTATTGACCATTATGTTCCTCGGATTGGTAATGAATCCAGAGAAGAGCATAGCATCGATGATTCCCGTATTCTTACAACAAATGATATTGGGAACAGTGGCAGGGTTTGCCTTCGGAAGAGTGAGTAAAATCATTATCAACCGCATAAAATTAGACTTCGAAGGACTGTATCCCGTTTTGGTGATTGCCTTGATGTTTATCACGTTTTCGGTAACCGACTTCTTTGGAGGAAATGGCTTCTTAGCGATATACATTTGCGGATTGTATTTAGGAAATAAATACATCATCCATAAAAAGACAATTCTGAGAATGTACGACGGATTGGCGTGGTTGATGCAAATTGTTCTTTTCCTTACCTTAGGGCTTTTGGTATTGCCTTCACAAATTGTTCCTGTCATCGGAATTGGATTGGTCATTTCTTTGTTCTTAATGTTAGTGGCAAGACCCGTGAGCGTTTTTATCAGCTTGATGTTTTTCAAAATGCGCCTGCGCCGTCGGGTATATATTTCTTGGGTCGGCCTTCGCGGTGCAGTACCGATTGTGTTTGCAACCTATCCCTTATTGGCAGGAATTGAAAAAGCCGATATGATCTTTAATATCGTGTTTTTCATTGCTCTTACCTCTATCCTTGTTCAGGGAACATCCCTGGGAGTCGTTGCAAAATGGCTGAAAGTGAGCAGACCGGCGGAAGAAAAAATACTGACTCCTTCGGAAAAGTTTATGGAAGAACATCCAAAAACTGAAATGCGGGAAATAGGTATCGGAGATTCTAACAAAACTGTTGGGAAAAGAATTGTGGATTTGGAATTCCCAAGCTCTGCCATTATCGCGATGATAAAACGGGGAGAAAAATACATCACACCCGACGGAAGTACCGTCATAGAAGCAGGCGACGTCTTGATCGTGCTTTCCGATTCGAAAGAAAAAATGAAGGACGTTTACAAAGCCTTACGCGTTAAGTCGTATGCCGTTTAGAATAATTTGTTTTTAAGCATATTATTTTTTAAACTTCAGTAGAGAAATCTACGATAAATCGATTCTTTAAAAATATCCATTATGAAAATAGTTATATCCCCAGCGAAAAGTTTAGACTACGAATCAGCATTGCCTACAGACCGGTTTACACAACCTAAGTTTATGGAGGAGGCTGAGGTTATAAACAACAAGTTGGCGCGGATGAGTAAAAACGACCTAAAAGACCTCATGAATATCAGTGATAAACTGGTCGATTTAAATTATCAACGGTACAAAGAATTTGCCACACCTTTTACTCAAGAAAACGCCAGACCGGCAATCTATGCATATTCAGGGGATGTCTATACCGGATTGGATGCCTACACGCTTCCCGTAGAAAAATTAGATCAACTTCAAAATACGCTTAGAATATTGACCGGAATGTATGGCGTCCTTCGACCGCTCGATTTGATGCAGCCTTACCGCCTGGAAATGGGAAACAAGCTTTCGGTCAATCGCAAAAAGGATTTGTATGAGTTTTGGAAAGAAAAGATCACGGACGAATTGAATAGCGAATTGAAAGACGATGAACTTTTCCTAAATCTCGCCAGTGTCGAATATTTCAAAGCGGTAGATGAAAAGAAACTCAAAGTACCTGTCATTTCTCCTGTATTCAAAGACTTTAAAAACGGAGAACTGAAGATTATCGCATTTTTCGCAAAAAAAGCCCGTGGAAGTATGACCCGTTATGTGATAGATAAAAATATAGACACGCTGGAAGGTGTTTTAGGATTTGATTACGACGGTTATGGGTATAGCGAGGAGTATACTGAAAAAGAAAATGAACCTGTTTTTATACGGTAGTTATGCATACTATCAGAAAAACGACAATACTTTTATCTGTACTCTTAATTTTACAACTGAATCTTTCTTGTAAAACACAGGAAGCGACAATTGCATTGAAAAACAATTTTACTACTGAACAAATAGTTGATTTGAATAGAATAATAGATTTTTTCAAATCAGAGATATGTGTATATCAGAAAGATGATTTTAAAACATGCTTTCTACAAATACCATTTAAATTTACAGAGACAAGTAATAATAGTTTTTGGACAACCATAAACTTTGAAGAGCAGAAAAGGTTATACCAGCAAATTTCTGAATCTACCTTTGATGAAATATGGGGGTTTTGTAAATCCACTTATTTTCCAAGTCAAACTACAGCAATGGATATTTGTGCAATAACCAATGGGAAATATCAAAAATATTTATCCGATTTAGCGAAGACAAATCCGAGAGTTGCCGAATATTTGAAGCGAATTGAGGCATCTGGTGATTTCAACAACTTTGATATCCAGTATGAACAAATCCTTAGCGATAAAAAATATTTTGATTTAAAGGATAAGAATATTCAATTGATAATAGCAATACATTATTTATCAATGAATGATCAGTTTAAAAGAAATGCTCATTTAATGAATCAAAAAAGACCATAATAGAATGAGTTTACAGTCTTTGTATCTGTTTCAATTCCTAGACATAAACTAAAAATTATTTATCAATAAGTTGATTAAGTAGAGTTTTGTTTCACCACGTACATCCATATCCGCCTTACATTCCCGAGAATGCTACCAAGCTCATTGTCGGCACCTTGCCTCCGCCACGGTTTTCTACTGGCGAATTAAAGGAAGGTGATGTCGATTTTTGTTATGGCAGTCGCGATGGTCAGTTGTGGCAGATCTTAGATCGTTTGTTCGATTTGAATTTAAAATACGAAACTACAGCCGAGGCCATCGCACAACGCGAACACTTTTTGCAAATCCACGGCATCGGAATCTCCGATATGGTCGCTTGGGCAAAACGCGAAAAAATCGATGCGTCGGATATCGGAATCGGTAGCTATCAACTTCGCGATTTAGTTGAGATTATTCAAGAAAATCAAAAGATAGAGACGATCCTATTCACGGGGGGAAACAGCAAAAACGGACCTGAATACTTCTTCAGAAGAAATCTAAAAGAGTATGGATTGAAATTGAAATCCATTACGACCAAGATGCCACGCATTCATCAATTTCAACTTCCCGAAGATGGTCGTGTGATAAAAACGGTGTCGCTTTTAGCGCCATCGGGTGCGGCAAACCGAGCCATGGGAAGTCTTCCACTTTACAAAAAAATGAAAAAGGAAAATCCCGATTTAACGGCAATTGATTTTCGGGTGCATATGTACCGACCGTTTTTCTAAAGTTATTTCAATTGTTAAATTACTTGTATATAGGGAACTGTAAAGCAATTACCCTCAATTTGCGTATATTTGCACCTTAAATTAAAAATCAACTTAAATATGAAACAAACAATAACATTTTTAGTGCTTGCTGTTCTGTTATCTGCGTGTAACGATTCTGAAAAAAAGACTGCTAAAGATGATACCACTATGGAAGACAACCCTTTCTTGGTAGAGAGCACACTACCGTATTTCGCTCCTGACTTTTCAAAGATAAAGAATGAGCATTATCGCCCTGCGTTGCTTCAGGGAATTGAAGAGAAGAAACAAAACATTGAAGCCATTGCCAACAGTGAAGAAGAGCCAACTTTCGAAAACACGATTGTGGCGATGGAAAAGAGTGGTGATTTGTTGACGAGAACACAACGTGTTTTTTACGCGATGAGTTCGGCTGACACTAACGAGACCATTCAAGAAATATCGGAGGAGTTAGCGCCGAAGTTTTCGGAGTTGAACGACGGTATTTATTTAAACGACAAGTTGTTCCAGCGCATCAAAACCCTTTATGGGAAGAAAGACGAACTCGGCTTGGATGCTGAGTCGATGAAACTCCTCGAAGAGTATTACAAAAACTTTGAAATCGCCGGAGCAAATCTCTCGGAAGAAGACAAGGAAGAACTCAAAAAATACAACGCGCGATTAGCGACGCTGACAACACAGTTCGGAAAAACGTTGTTGGCTGCTAACAATGATGGCGCTGTAACTTTTACAGACAAAGACCAACTTGCAGGACTTTCAGAGGAGGCATTGAATTCCTACAAAAATGAAGACGGCGAAGGATGGACTGTTCCACTTTTGAACACAACCCAACAGCCGTTGTTGCAATCGATGGACAACCGAGATAGCCGCGAAAAACTATTCACTTCTGGGTGGATGCGCGCGGATGGTGGCGACAATGATACCCGTGGTATTGTAAAGGAAATTGTCGAGTTGAGAGCAAAAAAAGCGGCTTTGTTAGGATTTAACAACTACGCAGAGTGGAGCTTGCAAACGACAATGGCGAAAAATCCTGAAACAGTTCAAGACTTCTTCGCTCAATTAATCCCGGATGCGATTAAAAAAGCACAGGCCGAATCGGATGTGATTCAAAATATGGTTGCTGCCCAAGGTGAAGATTTTACGATCGAACCGTGGGATTGGAACTACTACGCAGAAATGGTGCGTAAAGAAAAATACGACTTAGATGAAGAGGCGGTAAAGCCTTACTTCGAGATGACGAAGGTATTGGAAGACGGTGTTTTCTATGCCGCTAACAAACTTTACGGAATCAAGTTTAAGAAGCGTACAGATATTCCTGTTTACCACGAAGATGTAATGGTTTATGAGTTGTTTGAAGAAGATGGTTCTGAACTTGGATTGTTCTATGCAGATTTCTTCGCACGCCCGAGCAAAAGAGGAGGAGCTTGGATGTCTAACTTTGTTGGGCAGTCTAAACTACTCGACAAAAAGCCTGTAATTTATAACGTGTGTAACTATCCGAAACCATCCGAAGGAAATCCAGCGTTGCTCACTTTCGACAACGTGATAACGATGTTCCACGAGTTTGGTCACGCACTACACGGATTCTTCGCCAATCAGCAATATCCATCACTATCTGGAACGGCTGTATCTCGTGATTTCGTAGAGTTCCCATCACAGATTAACGAAAGCTGGGCACTTTATCCAGATGTTTTGAAGAACTATGCAAAACACTACGAAACTGGCGATCAGATTCCTCAGGAATTAATCGATAAGATCGTTGTATCGGGTACGTTCAACCAAGGCTATAGCTTGACTGAAAACTTGGCGTCGTCTAATTTGGATATGGAGTGGCATACTATCAGTGCATCTACGAATATCGACGATGTTGATGCTTTTGAAAAAGAAGCGCTAAACAGAACGAAATTAGATGCGGTCCACGCTGTACCACCAAGATACCGATCAACTTATTTTGCACATATCTTCTCAGGAGGATACGCCGCAGGATACTATTCCTACCTATGGACAGAGATGTTGCACCACGATGCTTTCAACTGGTTTGAAAACAATGGAGGTATGACACGTGAGAACGGTCAGCGATTTAGAGAAATGATCTTGTCGCAAGGAAATACACAAGACCTTGACGAAATGTACAAAGCTTGGAGAGGAAGCGAACCTCAAATCGACCCGCTACTTAAAGCGAGAGGACTTAAATAAAACGAGTCGCCATTAGCAATACGCTAGCAGCGAATCTAAAAGTAAAAGCCCCAAAATTTCAATTGAAATTTTGAGGCTTTTTTTATAACCGTTCGAAGTCGTTGAGATTACTTCTTTTCCTGACTTCCGTGAATTTTTAAAACCTAAAAGATCTTAATATGCTAAACACAGAATTACAGAGCGCTACTGCTAAGATGTTTTACATTTTGGGTGTCCTGTAATACTTTTATTTTTGATTATAAACTTAAAGTGTTGAACTCTTCCAGAGTTCTACATAAGGACGGTTTCCTATTTCCTCGAATAAAACCT
>Ga0209075_1003638_pt1 | contig 12670 bp, 9 predicted proteins | sample Stecom2011_FD_187523 | JGI IMG/M metagenome (GOLD analysis project Ga0209075, IMG submission 187523) | Agricultural soil microbial communities from Utah to study Nitrogen management - Steer compost 2011 (SPAdes) (version 2) | ecosystem: Environmental > Terrestrial > Soil > Agricultural land...
AGCTGCGAGAGGAGTTCTTGGAAAATGGGATGAAAGCCGAAGTAAAAACCTTTGAAAACCCCAAGCGCATCGAAATCACCCTTGCCTACGACCGGTTGAACAATTTTTTATACGGCGTAAAGCTCGAGTCGCAAACGGTCTCCAGTTTTATTTTGGAAGAAGAAACCCTGCCCGAACCCGAAGAAAACATGCGCTATTTTCCTGAATGTTATTTTGGCGATCGACGCGATGGGTACGACGTGCAGTACTTCACCAAAAACGAACTCATCTCCGACGTGCTCAAACACTACGAACGCTTTTTAGAAATTGGCGCAGAAGAAGAAAACGAATTGTTTATGAGCAGCAATATCAATAAGCGGATTTATTGAGTTTGATTTAATTAGGGGAGAAGGGTTTTAACTCAAACAACTTGAAATATAAAAACTACTAGCTACCGATTCAACTCCAACAACTCCTCCAACGTCTTGCGGCTATTGGATAGGCGGGGGATTTTGTGCTGGCCGCCCAATTTGTTTTTCTGTCACAACCAATCGTAAAACAACCGCTCTCTCGCCACGTTAATCTTCAACATATTCAATGTGGTGTTGTTATTTCGTTTGGCTTCGTAATCGCTGTTCCGCCGTGTAAGGCAAAACATTTTTCTTTGGCTACCTCAGGTAGTACGGATAATAATAAGCGAACCTGATTTTTATAATTAGCCATTTTCGAATGTACTTGGAACCGTTATTTTATATTTTGGAATATAGACGCCATTTTTTACTATTTGACGCTTACCACTTCCCAAATCTATTTTATCAATGTCTATAAAATCCATCCATGCATGTCCAATTTTTTCGGCTGTGTACAGAAAAAGACGTTTAACCTTAATAGAAGTACAAACTTCTAAAAGCTGTTGAACCGGTTGGGGGCGCAAGTTGTTTAACCCTTCCATAAGTTCATAACATTCCTGCAAATCCTGATTTTTAGGAGCGAGATAAAAACATTCTAACATGGCTCGAACAGCACCTGATATTTTAATGGAAAAACCATTTGTCTCATAATTCACTAATCCGATATTTGAAGGCAAGAAGGAAGTTGAATAGTAGTTAATAGATGTTTTCCAGTTATATTTGAGAAACCACGAGGGTAATTTTTCCGACTCAATACCAAAAAGGGTATAGTTTTTGGTTGAAAACTCTAAATAATGTGCTCGACCTAATAAGTTTAGAGCTGTTTTACCTCCAGGATGGATTTGCTGTTTTCCTTGTTTTTGGATGGTAAATAAAGCTCCTTCCAAGGAAGCTTGATCCCCCGTTTTCATTACAGCACCATGACCGATACTTGCTATCCAATTGCTCTGCTTATATCGATTTAATAGCTGAGCGGAATATCCTTCTTTTGCTAACCATGAGGTGAGGTAAATCGCATTTGACGGCCATTGGGTAATAAGTTGGTTTATTTTATTGTCGGGTTCTAAACTCATAGTTTAGTTTTAAAGCTAAATATAAACCAAATATAATAAATAGTTTATAATTAATAGCAAACATAAACTATAAGTGTATTTTTAAGTGTAATTTTAAACTAAACTGATTCTTTAGATCATCCAAAATAGTCAATCCGCATTATTATCGGTTGATGCCAATGAAACCCATTCGTGCATTAGTGGCCTATTGATAGTTGCCAAGAATTCACGAATTAAAAGGTTTGTGCATTAGTGGTTTGTGAATAGGTTGCCACGAATTCACGGATAAAAAGATTCGTGTATTAGTGGCCTACAAATAGTTGGCACGAATTCACGAATAAAAAGGATTCGTGCATTAGTGGCTTATAAATAGTTGCCACGAATTCACTAATAAAAAGATTCGTGCATTAGTGGTTTGTAAATAGGTTGCCACGAATTCACGGATAAGAGTGTTCGTGCATTAGTGGCCTATAAATAGTTGCCACAGATTCACGAATAAAACCATTTGTGCATTAGTGGCTTGTTAATAGTTTGCCACAGATTCACGAATGAAAGGATTCGTGCATTAGTGGCTTGTTAATAGTTTGCTCCGAATTCACTAATAAAAAGATTTGTGCATTAGTGGCCAACAAAATAATTTGCCACGGATTCACGAATGAAAAGGTTTGTGCATTAGTGGCTTCAAAAAAACAGCCACGAATTCACGAATAATAGAGTATCGTATCTAAAAATCCCAATTATTCCCTATTTTTAAACCATGTCCAATTTCAGAAATATCAAAGAACTCCTTACCGGGCTTTATCGCGGGGAAAAGCTTTTGGATGAACTGTTTAAAAAACGGCAAACCGCAGCTTATAAATACGAATATGCCTTAGATTTATTGGACCAAGATGAAAAAGTGATTTTGTTTCTGATTGAAATGGAAGTGGTTCGAAAAAACGGAAATCGGCTTGAAATAGACGAGGAATATTTGCAGTTTTTTGAACGGATTCTCGAAGCCAATGAGGAGATAAACACTTCGTATATCCACGAGAATTTAGAGAAAATCCGTGAGAATATCGGGTATTATTTTAACGAAGACAACGCCAAACGCCAGTACAATTATTTGAGGATAATAAAAAACACGCTTCGAAAAATCGGGTACATCACCTTGAGAAATCTCATTGATTTAAAACGAAACATCGATCACACCTATAAAACCGAACCCAATTATAGAAATAAGATTTCCAAGCTCAAAAATTTAGAAAAAAAAGCGGTCAATATCAGAACCTTGATTCACCAAACCGAGGAATTGGTCAGAACCGATGAAGCCACTTTCTTCAAAAATGCGCTGGACGAAGAGCTGAACCAAATTATTGTAGAGCTCCGAAATATATTGAACAAATGTGGTCATAACTTAATTGAAATCGAACGGCAGGTTTTAACCTATCTCAACCAAATCGAACATCAGCAGGATCTGATCCAGAAACTTCGACGGATAAAATATCTGAAAGACCAGTTTTTATTGGAGGCCGAAACTGATATCCGCGAAGTTTTGGCAAGAAACAACGCCGTAATTTTTGAGCCGAATCCAAGTTATTCGATCAAACTTTCCCTATCGCATTTGCAAATAGATGATCTTGCTTTTGAACTCATACAAAAAGTTGCCAAAGAGAAAAAGCGAAAACAAAACCTTCATCTGCCTGAGGCCGATAGTATTTCTACAGAGTTTCTGGAAACCCAGGTTCAAGAGGAAATCCAATTGGATCTGGTCGAAATCAAAAACAGTTTTCTGGCCGGAGGTCGTGATTTGTACAGTTTTCTAAAAAGCTATAAATTTCCGAAAGAAATCAGTTTTGAAGAGAAAATCACCATTTATTGTCAGTTAGTTTCACAGTATGATATTGAATTTGATATCACCGATCAGATTTTGGAAAGTGATGAGATGGAATTGGCTTTAATTTATCCGAAATAATATGAAAAATCTTCCTACACAAACCGCCGAAATTTTCAAGCGTCTGAGCCGCGGAGAGTTTATCAACGCCGACAGTCCAGATCGGGAAGTTCGCCAACTGTTTACGGTGATGGAAGAAGAAGTGAATTTTGAATTGTTGGACGAGTATTTTCGCCATCTTCAATTTCATTTGGAAAGAGGCGAAGGCTATTTTTATTTTAGTCGTCCCGAAACCAGAGCCAATTTGGAGCGCAAAATTGAGCGTGCTTATGAATGGATCGATTTGCTTGATTTCTTCAAGACGTTCCACACTGCTTTTGGTTCGGGATTTCGGTTTTCACCAGCTGAAATCTTGACAGAATTAAAAACCAATGTCGATTTGGAGAATAAGCTTGAGGGATTAAAAAGCCAAACTGGAAAAGAAACTCATGCCGATATTTTGGAGAAGGTCCTGAAAAAAATGCGCGATGATTGCTTTATCGAAATCGAAAATTCCATCACAGGTCAATATAAAGTGCTTTCCTCCTTTTCGTATCTGGAGCAACTGATTCTGGCCATTCACATTTCAACCCCTGAAGAGGATGAGATACCTAAATAAAATCATATTTATAAACAGTGCCGGAAAATCGTTGCCTTATGCCGAGATTCAATTGGACGGAAACGTTCATTTTATCGGAACTCAAGGCGTAGGGAAAAGCACGCTGTTGCGATCGATTTTGTTTTTCTATACGGCCGACACCCAAAAATTGGACATTCCAAGAGGAAATAAGACCTATTCTGAATATTATTTCCATTATCCGAATTCCTATATCATTTATGAAGTTATCACCGAAACCGGTCCGTATTGTGTGTTGACTTATAAAGACCAAGGTCGGGTGGCTTTTCGGTTTATTAATACGGCTTATGATTCACGCTTTTTTATTGACAGTGAAAACAAGGCTTACAGCAGTTGGGGCAATATCCGTGATGGATTGGGAATGATTCGCTATACCAAAAAAATGTCAAGCTATGAGGAATATCGCAATGTGCTCTACGGAAACACCGCCGGAATGAGCGCTGAATTCCGAAAGTATGCTTTACTCAACAGCAAGCAATATCAAAATATTCCGCGTACGATTGCCAATGTTTTTCTCAATTCAAAACTGGATGCGGATTTTATCAAACAGACGATTATCCAATCGCTGAACGAGGAGGAAATTAATATCGATTTGGAAACGTATTCGCAAAAACACTTGGTCGATTTTGAGAATCAGATCAACGATGTTTCCAAATGGTTGCAAAAAGACAAACAAGGCAAAAATCAACTTATTGAACAAGCCAAAAAGGTAATTGAACTGTATAGGCAATACAATTTCAAGGAACAGGAAGAGCGAAGTCTTTCCGAAAAGTTGGGTTGGGCAATGTATCAGATAAAGGAAGAAAAACCCGAGTTGATCAAAAAAGAAGCAGCGCTTTCCGAGGAAGAAGAAAAACTACAAAAAAGAAGGAGGAATTTTCGAGAAGCCTTTCAAAAGAGAGAAAAAAAGTTGGAGGGAGAAATCGCTATTCTTGAGCGAAAGCTCAAAGATTTGGCAGAGCGAAAGACAAAATACGAGCAACTTCAAATTACCGGTTTATTGGCGCGAGTTGCTCAAAAAGATCGTTGGGAAAAAGAAAAATTTAATTTGGAGCAAGAAAAAATCACCTTAAATGCCCAGTACGCCGCGATTGAGGATAAATACAATAACTTGATTGAACAAGTAAAAAACACGCTCGAGAATTTTAAGAATGAGATAAACGCAAAGAAAAATGAGCTGACCGTACAGCAATTTACTTTTCAACAAGAAGTGGAAGAATCCTATGCCAAAATTATTTCCGATATCGAAAAGCAGCATCAAGAAGAACTCAACTTGGCTGAGGAAGAAAGAAAGCAAAAAGAAAATCAAATTCACGAAAACAAAATCAAGGCTACAGAAATCAAGCACAAACGGTTTTTTGAAAAGGAAATAGGGGATTTCAAAACGCAACAACAAAACTTAATTGCTGAAAATTCAGATTTAAAGAATGCGGCAAAAGAAGCTTCGATTGAAAAAAGCGGATTGCAGAAAGATTGGGAAAGGGAAAAAGAAAGAATGGTGTTGGATGCTAAAAATCTTACCGAAAAAGAAACTCAAAAAACAGCAGATCTGCAGAATAGCCTTGAGAAAATCGATGCTAAATTAGCAAAACGAAGCGGCTCGCTCTACGAATGGCTCAACCAAGAAATGCCGAATTGGGAAGAAAATATCGGAAAAGTAATTGATGAAAATCTACTGTTTTACGACAAACCGCTTTCTCCTCAAAAAACTGAAAGCGATATACTTTCTTTTTACGGAATAAAAATCGATAACGGAGCGATTGATAAAAAAGTGCAATCCGAAACCGATTTAACCGAAGAAAAAACGAAGTTGGAAAATGAAATCGGTGAACAGAAAAAGAAGTTGGAAAGACTTCAAATTGAATTACAAGAAGATTTAGGGCGGTTAGATCGCCGCTTTAAACCCAAAATCAAGGTTTTATCCGACGAAAACAAAACTCGGGATTATCAAATTGGGCAAAATGAAAAGAAGCTGGATGAAATTATAATCGACTTAAAAGACTGGGAAGAAAAAGCCCAGGTTGAAAAATCAAAACAGAAAAAGGTAAACAAAGAGCAACTTCTTCATCTGGAAAAAGAAAAGGAAGAAATAGCAGATAAGATCCGAAGAATCAACAATCGGATTTCCAGAAAAGCAGCTGAAAAGAACCGAGAAAAAGATGAGAAACTCGGAGTTGAGGAGCATCGAATTCGTCTGGAAACAGAAAAATTGGATGCCGATTTTAAGCATCGTCAAAAAGAATTCATCCTCCGAACGAAAGAATTGGAACGCCAGAAAAACCAAAAACTTCAAGAAGATGGTGCAGATATGAAGCGTTTGGCTGAAATTGATAAAAACCTGACTGAAATCGAATTGGAATTGGATTTTATTGATTCCAATCGTGATACGGTTGTAGAATACCAGAAAGACAAACGAGAGCTTTTCGATAAGGAAGACGAATTTAAAAATGAACGTTACGTTCATAAAAAAGATTTGCAGTCCGAAGCCGAGCAGTTTCACCTAAAAGATGAAGAATATAAAAGTGAGCTTGAAACCGTTCAAAAAAAGAAAAACGAACTGGACAAAAAGCTGAATTCCATAGAAAACCAACTCAACGATTATACAACTTTTTCCCAAACCGAATTGTATAATGAACTAAGGGAATTCATTCACATAGAAGCTTCAACTGAAATAATTTCAGAAAACACCAGTAATTTAATCAACCAAATTGTAAGGTCTAACAATACTAAAATTCGTAAATTCAATGGATTACGAGAGGATATTCATTTATTTGTCGGCAATTTTCAAGTTGAAAATATTTTTAGATTTCCGGTTAATTTCTTGACCAATGCCAATTATTTTGAATTTGCAGAAAACCTTGAGGAATTTATAGAGGAAGATAAAATTAGGGAATACAAAACAAGAGTAGAAACCCGCTTTGCGGAAATCATCAATCACATTGGTAAAGAAACCGGAGATTTGATTGCCAAAAGCGGTGAAATCAGTAAGGTGATTCGCGATATCAACAGCGATTTCAAAGAACGAAATTTTGTGGGCGCTATCGAAAGTATTCAACTGCAAATCGGAGAAAGTAAAAACAAAATCTTCCAACTTTTGGTGACTATCAAAGACTTTAATGATGAACAACGAATGAATTTGGGAGGAATCAATCTTTTCAGTACCGACGACAATTCGCATCAAAACCAAAAAGCTGTCGAATTGCTGAAAGACCTGATTAAAGAAATGCGCCTTTCGCGAAAAAAAGAAATTGTACTCTCCGATTCTTTTGAATTGCTGTTTCGTATTGTCGAAAATGAAAACGATTCGGGTTGGGTAGAACGATTGACCAACGTTGGTTCGCAAGGAACAGACGTACTTGCCAAAGCGATGATCAATATCATGCTTATCAACGTTTTTAAGCAACGGGCTGTAAAAAAATCGGGGCAGGATTTTAGACTGCATTGTATGTTGGATGAAATCGGACGTTTGCACCCGACCAATGTTCAGGGAATTTTGCGTTTTGCCAATGACCGTAATATTTTGTTGATCAATGGATCGCCCACCACCTATAACGCGGCCGATTATCGGTACACGTATTTACTTACACGAAATGCCAATAATAAAACTAAGGTAACCCAATTGGTCAAAAAGAAAACGGCGATAAAATCAGGTATAGCATGAAGAAAGTTTCTTTAAAAAATGCCAATCTGCTTTTGCGTTTACGCAGCGGTGAGATCCTGACGGGAAGCGAAGCGAAATCCAGGTTGATTGAAAATTTGATTGCTGAAGGAATTTTATGGCGAACCGGAAGAGTGCAAAAGAAAATTGGATTACAAGATGCCGATTCCTTAAAAAGTTATTTAGAAAACAAATATGGAATCGCCGACTTGGAAGTTTATATGCAATTGCTTCAAAATAAATCCACTACTCGAAGTGATTTGGTAAAAGTTGCATCCGATTCGAAATTGAGAAGAAAACGAAGTTTTAAAGGGTTTTTAATCAATCATTATCAGCCGATTAAAGTAGAATTAAACGGAGAAATCACGATTTTAAAACCTTTGCTGGGAAGCTTTCGGTTTATCTATGATTTTGAAAATTTTATTCCGTCGGAAGAATTGACGATTGTAGGTGTGGAAAACGCAGAAAACTTCCGGTTTATCGAAAAACAGAAGCATTTATTTACTGATATCAAACCTTTATTTGTCAGTCGCTATCCGCAATCGCAACACAAAGATTTGATTCGGTGGCTTCAAGAAATTCCGAATCCGTATTTACATTTTGGTGATTTTGATTTGGCAGGAATTGCTATTTATTTAAACGAATATAAAAAGCATTTAGGCGATCGAGCCCATTTTTTTATTCCAGAAAATATAGAAGAATTGTTTCAAAATTTTGGCAATCCATCTTTATATGACATACAAACCAGTCAAACGCAAGTAGCGTCGGAAGAATTACAAACCTTGATTGATCGAATTCATTATTATCGAAAAGGAGTGGAGCAAGAAGTGTTGATTCGGAGCTCAATTTGGCCTAGAGAATTTTTTTCGGTTATAGTAATTTTAATTTGTTGTGGTTAATAAGTCAGCTTAGTTTGATCAATAGGGGGGTAAACCAGATATGCCAAGGGTATCGGCAATTTTGCGGTTGCTTACGTTATCTATGTGGAGGCCGATAATTTGTTTTAGGTCCAAGGAATCAAGTGAGTTTGCCATTGCTTGTCTTTTTTATTTAGAGAAGCCTACTCAATCTTCCAAAATGGCACAAATCAAACCGTAATAGCCAGATCAATCGCCACTGATTCACGGATAAAAGATTCGTGCATTAGTGGCTTCAAAAATAGTTGTCACGAATCCACGAATAATAGGTTTCGTGCATTAGTGGCTTATGGATAGTCGCCACGAATTCACTAATAAAAAGGTTTCGTGCATTGGTGGCTTATGAATAGTTGCCAAAGATCCAGGAATAAAACCATTCGTGCATTAGTGGCTTCAAAAAAAATAGCCACGAACCCCAAAAATAAAAATCACATCGTGAGTAATTGCAAATGGGCTTGTTGGGCGTTGGCTATTTAGATTTATCGTCAATTTTCTTAATTATCTTATCAAAATCACTTTCTCCTATCAGTTTTCGTCGTTTATTTTTAAACTTATCATATTCTAATTCTGCATTTGCTTTGCCCAATTCGTGAGAAATACTGCCTGCATTGGTTAAGGTTTCTCGGTCATTCAGTTGAAGAAAGCCGATTTTTCATTTTCATTTAAATAGTTTTTGGCAATAGAAACATCTGACTTCCTAATTCTATCACCACGCCAGTTCGTTAATCCCATATTCTGTTTTGTGCTATCTGCTCTGCTATTGATAATTTCAGCTGCTGTTTGACCAGAAATTGCCCAGTGCAATTTATTTTGGACTGTCTTGAAAAATTCTATACTAATATCAAATATAGGGTCATAATCTACACTTGTTGCGTATATATCTGTAATTTGGCGATAAAAACGTTTTTCTGAGGTCCGAATATCTTGTATGCGTCTTTCTAGTTCCTCGAAATAATCAAATGGTAAATCTGGGTTTTTTAACCGTTCATCGTCCAAAACAAAATCTTTTACAATGTATTCTTTTAGTTGATGTGTTGCCCATTGCTTGAACTTTGTAGCAACGGGTGATTTAATTCTATATCCTACAGAAATAATTACATCAAGATTGTAAAATTTTAGTTTCTTTTGACTTCTCGGTTACCCTCTTTTTGAACTTGTAAGAAATCCTTACAAGTTGATTTTTCGTCCAATTCTCCTTCTTCAAATATGTTTTTTAGATGAATTGTTAAATTTTGAGAAGTCGTTTAAAACAATTCTGCCATCATTTTTTGAGTTAACCAAACGGTTATGGTTTAGCCCCTATTATCCTAGAGTATTATTCTACTTTTCATAATAATCTTTTAAGCAACCTCTTTCTTCCTTAAAATGAGGTGTTTATCCATGTTCCATTTTTCCATCGGAGTAATCTTTCCTAATAATCCATGTAGTCTCTCATTATTGTAGAAGTATATGTATTTCTTAATAAGAAGCTCTGCTTCACCAAAAGTAAAATATTCATACTTATCAAAAAGATCTCTCTTTAAAATCCCATGATATGCTTCTATATGTGCATTTTCCTCTGGGGTCGCGACATGAGTAAACTCTTGATCTATACCTACAATCTTTAAGTACTCCCTCAGCTTATTAGCTATAAATTGACTTCCATTATCACTCCTTATTACTATATTTTCTGGATAATGATAATCCTCTAATAGACTCGACATTAAATCTATAACTTGGTCTTGTTTTATAGTATAAGAGAAGTAATCTTTAAGTATTCTTCGCGTATGAACATCCATAATAGATAAAAGATAAGCATTCTTTCCTGTATGCGGTATCCAAACTACTTTAATGTCCATTTCTAGACATTCAAAAGGTCTTGTTGTTTCAACCTTTCTGAACTTTACATACTTCTTACCTGTATGATTTCTTGGCACTTGCTGCTGTAATAGTTTTGTCTGCTTCATTATTCGATATACTTTTTTGTGATTTATAAGATATCCTTCTCGTCTTAAATAAGCAGTCATAATCTTAAATAAGCAGTCATAATATGATAACCACAGTCTATAAATGGCCTAGATAAAATCTTCTTTATGCTTTCTATGACCGTATCTTCCTCTACCCAGCCATGTAGTTTATTAAAGGTATATCTAGAAGGTTTATTGCCTTTTCTAGTCTGTTTTGCTTTATAATAATAACTGCTTGATGCCAAGCCTACCCATTGCAAGAGCTTGGATTTACTGTACTTATATTTAGCATAGAACGCATCTACTAAATCTTTCTTGGATCGCTTGTCCCAAACTTTTTTTTTAGAAGCTCACGTTGAATTTCTAACTCTATTTCTCTATCACTTAGCAGTTTGCGTAGCACTCTATTTTCCTCTTCAGCCTCACGAAGCTCCTTACTCTTCTTCTGATAAGTGGTTTTTAAACCTGCTACTCCTTTTTGGTCAAATTTCTTACGCCAATTATAATAGTTGCCGGTGCTTACAGAGAACTTCCTGCAAGTCTCTACTACACCAAACTCTTTGGCTTGTTCTAGAATTTCAAGCTTCTCTTTCAAGCTCCATCTCTTGTATTTCATAATTCAAAATTAAGTGATTAAATTTGAAATAACACTCCAACTTATTAGGGGGCTAAGATAGGAACAACCCTTTAATCAAAATCGTTTATCCAGCTTTGCGATAGACTGACTGTTAAAAGTTGTTTTCATTCGAAAAGATTTATTATTCCTGTAAAATCAATCCCTATCTTATCTTCTTTAAATATAGGATTCTCCGATTCAATTCCATTTGAAAATACAATCCCTGCAAGTAAAAGATTTACATTTCTTTTTTGACAACTTCCAACATATCCCTGGATTTCATCATCAGTGAATATTTCTTTTAGTTCAAAGGGGTGTCGTTTTACTTTTGTATATAGAAAATAAATTTTGTTGTTCTTTTCAAGTATAAATTGTGGGACAAAAGGTGGTTCTTGGTATTGAATTATTTCAAAATTCTCTCGCAACAATTTTTCTCTAATATAATGGATGCCCATTCTAAATAATTCACTATCATCAATTTCAACTTTTGCAAGTTTTTCAAATTTTGGATTATCATAGTGTCCAAACTTTTTAGTCAGCTTACTTAAATATTTTTCAGGACTTGGATAGTTCCAAGATACATGCATATGAGGGTTTTCTTGATAAAACTTTCTAGCCTGTTTTTGAAAATGTTCCAATTCGCGATTGTAACTCGTTATAATATCTCTATTAAAAGGATAAAGTATATTGAACCAACGATGAATTAATTCTACTTTTTCTTCGTCACTAAACTTGTACTTGTCATTATTTAGGCCAAATTTAGACCATAAAACTTCCAAGCTTTTCACCTTGTCCGTTTTATAATCGTCAAAGCTAAATACTTTATTTATTAGTCTTGATAGAAGATTTTTATTTCGCTTTTGAAAAAATTGTTCAGAAGCTTTTATTGCTTCAAGTTCTTTTTTTGTTGGTTCCATTTTGTTAACTATAAAATTGTTTACAACAAGTATATATCAAACATTACGTTATCATATCTTTTATGAACATCGTTTAGCTTTAAGTAAGAGAGGGGGAGATAAAGCAAAAAGCCTCAATCCCAAACATAGTTAAAACATGGTTAATCCGAAAGTGTTAAGTCCGAATTAAAAGAAGTGGGAATTAAAGGGTTAAGACAGATTCCCTATTGCAACAAACAAGGTTTGGTTTTTGGTAGAAAGAAAAACCCACAACGACATTTTTTATTGGTTAAGCGCCAACAACTCCTCCAACGTCTTGCGGCTATTGGATAGGCGGGGGATTTTGTGCTGGCCGCCCAATTTGTTTTTCTGTCCCAACCAATCGTAAAACAACCGCTCTCTCGCCACGTTAATCTTCAACATATTCAATGTGGTGTTGTTATTTCGTTTGGCTTCGTAATCGCTGTTTACGTCTTGTAGGGCAGAGTCTAATAATTGGGTGAAAACATCGAGGTCTTTTGGAGGCGCTTTGAATTCGATGATCCATTCGTGAGCGCCTTTTTCTTTGCCTTCCATAAAAATAGGAGCCACCGTATAGTCGATGATTTCGGCATTGGTGAGCTGCGAAGCTTTTCGTAAGGCTACTT
>Ga0209075_1003639_pt1 | contig 12669 bp, 10 predicted proteins | sample Stecom2011_FD_187523 | JGI IMG/M metagenome (GOLD analysis project Ga0209075, IMG submission 187523) | Agricultural soil microbial communities from Utah to study Nitrogen management - Steer compost 2011 (SPAdes) (version 2) | ecosystem: Environmental > Terrestrial > Soil > Agricultural land...
ACCAGGCATGATGGTATCGGCTTCGCGCTCGGCCAGGTCCAGCAGGCCGGCCTGCAGGCGAGCCAGCTCTTCGGCGATCACGTCGATTTCATCGCGCAGGTACAGGCGAATGTCGGTGGCCACCTGGTCATTCCGGCTACGACCGGTGTGCAGCTTCTTGCCGGTGATGCCGATGCGGTCGGTCAGCCGGGCTTCGATGTTCATGTGTACGTCTTCCAGGCTTACGGACCATTCGAAGCGACCGGCTTCGATGTCTTCCTTCACGCCTTTGAGACCCTCGATGATCTGGTCCCGCTCGGCATCGGTGAGCACACCCACTTTCGCCAGCATGGTGGCGTGAGCAATGGAGCCGGTAATATCATGATGGTACAACCGCTGGTCAAAACCGACCGACGCGGTAAAGCGCTCGACGAAGGCATCGGTGGGCTCGCTGAAACGGCCGCCCCAGGGTTTTTCGGAGGTTGTGGTCTGGTCAGACTTTTTCTGATCCGTCATGGTCTATCTTTCCTGCTGACAGCCCGGCAACATCGTGGCCGGTAATAGGTAAGTGAAAAGTGGCGAGAGTATAGCATTCCGACCCGGGTTAAGGAGACACCCCTGAAACCAGACAAAGGCATGAGCAAACGGGACACCGCCAGCTTCTACGTACCCGATCTGTGCCGGGTACGTGCGGTATTCATGCTGCTGATCACCAGCGAGCTTCTGGTGCTGGTGCTGGCCATCGTGCAGGCCGAGCGTAGCTGGATTGACTGGAACTACTTCGGCCTGCTGTCGCTCTTTGTGCAATGGACCACGCTGACCAGCGCCGCCCTGATCTGCCTGCTAAGGCCCTGGCTGGCACGCCGGAGTGTTGCCCATGCCACCCTGACCATCATCGGCATTGTGCTGATGGATGTCCTGGCCTTCAGCCTGTTCGCAGACAGCGTACTGCATCCTGAACCCGGGATAGCGCTGTGGCAGAGCATCGCCAAAAAGCTGTTGCTGGCGTTGTTGATCTCGCTGATGGTGCTGCGATACTTCTACCTCCAGCATCAGTGGCAACAGCAGCGAGAAGCGGAAATGCAGGCACGACTGACCTCACTGCAGGCCAGAATCCAGCCGCACTTTCTGTTCAACAGCATGAACACCATTGCCAGCCTGATCGCCAGCAATCCGGAGCAGGCCGAAGACGCGGTTCTGGATCTTTCCGAACTGTTCCGCGCCAGCCTGCGCACCGATGACCAGCTGGTCCCCCTCAAGCGGGAGCTGGACCTGTGCCATCGCTATCTGGCTATTGAGGCGCTGCGGCTCGGAGAACGCCTGGCGCTGCAGTGGGATATACAACCCGGTCTGGATCAGCAGGCAATTCCCCCGCTGACCCTGCAGCCCCTGGTGGAGAACGCTATCTATCACGGCATTCAACCCCGGCCAGAGGGCGGTACCGTGCGCATTGAAGCCTACGCCAAAGCGAATTTTGTGTATCTGGTGGTGCAGAATCCCAAACCAGACACGACCGAACGGCAGCACCACGGCAACCAGGTAGCACTTGCCAATACCCGCGCCAGGCTACAGGCGCTGTTCGGCGAGCCCGCGGTCCTCAAGCAAAGCCAGCAGAACGACACCTACACCGTGACGCTCCGCCTGCCGCGCCGCACGGTCAGCCACCTCAGCCAACCCAAAAGTCACTGAACAGGGTCACCATGAGCACAGAGCCACAGCGTATCCTGATTGCCGACGACGAACCTCTGGCCCGGCAACGAATCCAGCGGCTACTGGAGACAATGCCGGAGTACCAGGTTTGCGGGGAAGCCTCGGACGGCAACGACGCCCTCCAAAAGGTAGCCGAACTGGAACCCGACATTGTTTTACTGGATATCCGCATGCCGGGCATGGACGGCATGGAGGCGGCAGAAAAGCTGAGCCAATTGAAGAATCCACCGGCTGTTATTTTCTGTACCGCCTATGATCACTACGCCATTCAGGCCTTCGAGGTTCGAGCCATCGCCTACCTGCTGAAGCCGGTGCGCAGGGAAGCCCTGACCGATGCCCTGGCGCGCGCGGGCAAGATCAACCGGGTACAACTCCAGGCTCTGACCCGCGAGGCAGACACCGGCAGCGGACAACTGGCGGTACGCACACACCGGGGCACAGAACTCATCGATCTGACCGACATTCACTACTGTGAGGCCGACCAGAAATACGTAACCCTGCACCACACCCGAGGCGAGACCGTGTGTGATTACACCCTCAAGGAGCTGGAACAGGCTTACCCCGAACACCTGCTGCGAATTCACCGGCACACGCTGGTGGGCGCTCGCTTTATTCAGGCACTGCGCCGCAGTCCTGACGGCCAGAGTTTTCTTGAACTCAGAGGACTGCCCGGCCCCCTTGCCGTCAGTCGCCGACACGCCAGCCATGTGCGTCAGTGGCTGCAGGAACATCAGCCCTCCCCCTGACGGGGTACAGAAGAGGTACAAAACGGCCTCTCGCGGGACTTTTTTTCTGTCACAAGGTAACCTTGGGGCACATTTTTCCGAACGACAGTGAGTGCCATGTCCAAACGTATCCTTCGCATCGCAACCCGCAGCAGTGCCCTGGCATTGTGGCAGGCAGAATTTATCAAGTCCGAGCTGGAACGGCTTCACAGCCATATCACCGTCGAGCTGATCAAAATCAAAACTCAGGGCGACAAGATCCTGGACGTTCCTCTGGCCAAGATTGGCGGCAAGGGGCTGTTCGTCAAGGAGCTGGAAGAAGCCATGCTCGACGGCCGTGCAGATCTGGCTGTTCATTCCATGAAAGACGTACCCATGGAATTCCCGGAAGGCCTTGGCCTGGTTGCCATCTGCGAACGGGAAGACCCGACCGATGCCTTCGTAAGCAACCAGTACGACAACCTCGACCAGTTGCCACAGGGCGCAGTGGTTGGCACCTCAAGTCTTCGCCGTGAAACCCAGCTTCGGTCCAATCGGCCAGACCTCGAAATCAAAATGCTGCGCGGGAACGTCAATACCCGCCTGGCCAAACTGGACGCCGGCGAGTACGACGCCATTGTGCTGGCCAGTTCAGGTCTCAAACGCCTGGGCTTCCACGACCGAATCCGCTATTGCATGCCCGATACCCTGTCGCTGCCCGCCGTTGGCCAGGGTGCCCTGGGCATCGAATGCCGTGTTGCCGACAGCGAACTGCTGAAGTTACTGGAGCCGCTGAATCACGCTGACACCGCCGACCGGGTCAAGGCCGAGCGTGCACTGAACCGGCGTCTGGAAGGCGGTTGCCAGGTCCCCATTGCGGCTTACGCTCTGCTCGAAGACAACGACACCACAGTGTGGCTACGCGGCCTGGTCGGCGCGGTTAATGGCAGCCAGATTTTCCGCGTTGAGGGTCGCGCACCCAGAGCCGAAGGTGAACGTCTGGGCAGGGAACTGGCAGAACAACTGTTGGCCATGGGCGCCGACAAGGTACTGGCTGAAATCTATGGCCATACCCCGACCTGACGGCCAGCTGCCTTTGCCGGGACTTAAAGGTCGCCGGATATTGATCTGCCGGCCGGAACCCGAGGCTTCGCGCCTTGCCACGGCGTTCCGGGCAGCGGGCGCAGAGTGCCGGACGATGCCTCTGCTGGCACGGGAACCGCTTCCCGAAACCCCTGAAAGACGAACCGTGCTGCAGGAACTGGATAACTTTCAGCACGTGATTGCGGTCAGTCCTTTTGCTGCACGTTTGTTGCTGGATGAGATAGACCACTGGTGGCCTCAGATTCCCGTGGGCATCCAGTGGTACGGTGTCGGTTCCGGCACGGCAGCCATTTTTATCAGCCACGGACTCAGGCCGCAGCAGCCCGATCAGGGCTGGACCAGCGAAGCCTTGTTGGCCCTGCCCTCTCTGCAGCACCTGTCAGGTGACAAGGTATTGTTGGCCCGTGGTGACCACGGTCGAGAGCTCATTCGCCAGACCCTTGAACAACGAGGTGCCCGGGTGACGGTTCTGCCCCTGTACCGGCGCACCCAGCCGTACTATCCTCCAGAACAGGTGAGGGAGATTTTTGACAGTTTCCAGCCAGAGGTGATGATTGCGCTTTCCGGCGAAACCCTGAACAATCTCAACGACACAGCACCCGGTTATCGTCAGAGTCTGAACAACGCATTAGTGGTGGTGCCGGCTGAACGTATAGCGAAACAAGCCCGGTCTGACGGCTACGAGAACCTTCTTGTTCCCGACGGTCTGGACGATCAGAGCCTGGTGGCCAGCGTGGCTTCAAGGCTGTCGGCGGAAGCCGGTAACAACGGATAACCCAGTAAGGATGCCCGTGACTGAAACAACAAAACACTTACCCGCCCCGGTGGAGCCGGCAACATCCCCCAAGCCACGCCTTTGGCCGCTCTGGGTTGTCGCTGTCATTGCCCTGATTCTGGTTCTTGCTCTGGCTGCCTGGAACTGGCAGCAATGGCACGCCCAAAACGCAAGCATCCAGGCTATTGAGGACCTCAGACAGGATACAGCGCAACTCGAAAACCTCTATGGCAGCCGTGGTGGCGAGCAAAATCAGCGGCTTCAGGCTCTGGAAAACAAGCTGTCCGAGCAGCGCGAGCTAATCGCCACCCAGCAAAGGCAGATTGATCACACCGCCCGGGAGCTTCTGGAAGCCGGCAACCGCACACGCACCGACTGGCTTCTCGCCGAGGCCGAATACCTCCTGCGGGTTGGTAACCAGCGCCTGATGATTGAAAAAGACATTCGCGGGGCACTCTCGGCACTGGAGTCCGCCGATGAAGTCCTGGCAGAGTCTGACGATATTGGTGTCTACCCGGTCCGGCAGCAACTGGCCAAGGAAATTCTGTCACTCCGGAGTATTCAGGGCGTTGACCGCACCGGGCTCTACCTCAAACTGGAAGCTGCCATTGCCAGCATCCATGAGCTGACTGACCAGGCTCTGGTTCACGACCAGGCCCCGGGTTTCAATATGGCCCAGAACCCGGACGCGCCGGAAGACGGCAGCAACATGTTCACCCGGGGCTGGAATCGATTTGTCGCAACGCTGAAAGAAGTAGTTGTGGTGAGGCGAATGGACGAACCGGTCAAACCGCTGCTCTCGCCCGATCAAAGCGCCTGGGCCCGACTGAATCTACAACTGATGCTGGAAGAAGCCGAGATGGCCGTGCTTCGGGGCAACCAGCCACTGTACGAACGTGCGCTGAACAAGGCGAAAAAGACGGTGAGTGAATGGTACGACGCCAGCAACCCCGCTATCCGGGGCGTAACCGATACCCTGAATGAGCTTTCCGGCAACAACGTCGACCCCGAACTGCCCGACATCAGCCAGTCCCTCAGCCTGCTGAAGGAACGCCTGGCGGGCCGCCTGGCAACCGAGAGCGAACCAGCAACAGGCACCAGCGAGGGCAATGACTCATGATTCGCCTGCTGCTGATAATTCTGGTCGCCTTGCTGATTGGCACAGCACTGTCTCTGGGCCTGACTTACGATCTCGGCTACATCCGCATCAGCCTGGGCAATTATCTGATTGAAACCAACTTCTGGGTCGGGCTGGCATTGCTCGTCGCACTGGTCGCCTTGAGTATCATGGTGATCAACACCATCAGACGCTTCCGTCACGGCACCGGCCTGGTCGCAAGCTGGGTAGCCCGGGGCAATGAACGTCGCGCCAGGCGCCGCACCACTCAGGGCCTGCTTTCGCTCGCTGAGGGCAACTGGCCCAGGGCAAGGAGGTTGCTGTCCAACTCTGCCAGCCATGCCGACACCCCGCTGATCAACTATCTGGCCGCCGCTCAGGCCGCGTTTGAATCCGGCGACCACGAGGGCGTGGACGATCTGCTACGCAAAGCCTTCGAAAGCACACCCGGCTCCAGCCTGGCCGTTGGCCTGACCCAGGCCCAGCTGCAGCTGGCGGGTAACCGCCTGGAACAGGCGTTGGCGACACTGCTCAGGCTGCGGAAGGAGTCCCCACATCACCCTTTTGTTCTGAAGCTGCTGAAAAACACTTACCTGCGACTGGAAGACTGGCGCGAGCTCTCGAAACTGATACCGGAGCTGCGCAAGCGCAACGTGCTGTCTGAAAAAGAGCTGGATGATCTTGAACGCCAGGTGTGGCATAACTTGCTCGAGCGAGCGGCGGGAGACTGTGAACGGCAGCTCAAGAGCGATCCCGACGCATCGCTCGAACCCTTGACTCGCCTGTGGGACGAGCTGCCTCGGTTCGTGCGCAAGGACGAATACACCATTCGCGATTACGCGCGCCTTCTGGCCCGGCTGGGTGACGAAGCACAGGCGGAAACCCTGCTGAGAAAAGTACTCCGAAATCACTGGAGCGATGAGCTGATCAACCTCTACGGACGGCTGAAAGGCCATCAGCCCGAGGAGCAACTGCTGGTCGCCGAACAATGGGTGAAAGACCGCCCCAACAACCCGGAACTGCTCTTGGCGCTGGGCCGCCTGTGCTTGCGCAACGAACTATGGGGCAAGGCCAGGGAGTACTTTGAAACCAGCCTGAAGCTCAAGCGCAGCCGCGAAACCCTGGCGGAGCTGAGCCGACTGAACGCCCACATGGGGCATGAAGAAACCAGCGTTAAACTGATCATGCAGGGTCTTGAAGCGGACAACGGCCTGCCCGAACTGCCCATGCCCAAGGCCTGAGAACTCAGGCCCTTGGGGCATACTCCAGAACGTCAGAGAAAAACGCGCCTTCGGGAAGGCCTTCTTCAAGTAACGCATCCATCAGGGTGTACACCATGGTCGGCGAGCCACTGGCGTGAACTTCCACATTGCTCCAGTCCATGCCTGAGGCCAGAACCGCCCTCACCAACTGGTCATGGTGGCCACCCCAATCGTTATCCTCGTCATCGCCGACCACCGGCACAAAGGTAAACGCTTCCCACCCGTCGTGCCATTGCTGGGCCAGGGTACGAAGGTACATATCCCCGTGCTTACGCACACCCCAGAACAGCTTGACGCTGTGATTGAAACGGGTTTCCTTCAGATACTCCACCAGACTTTTCATTTGCGCAAAGCCTGTGCCCGCAGCCACCAGTACCAGCGGCTTTTCGGGGGCTGCCGCGAGGCACGCCTTGCCGTGGGGCAATTCCACCGTGACATCCTGACCAGAGGTCAGCGCATCAATCACTTTCTGCGCCGATACCCAATCCGGAGAAGCCTGAATGTGCAACTCGATATGGTCCTCCGCCGGACTGCTGGCGATGGAGAAATAACAGGGATCGGCATCCGGCAGCAGTACTGACAGGTATTGCCCGGCATGGAAAGCCACGTCACGGCGCCGGGGCAACTGCAATTCCACCCGATACACGTCGTGACTGATGGAACGGACGTCCACCACTTTCGCCTGATACTTACGGGGCTGATACTTTCCTGTTGCCATAACGGCAGGTATCTCCAGTTCTAGATCGGAAAGCGCCTGAGTCCGACACATCATCAGGGGCTCTCCGGTTGGTATGAGTTGCTGGTTTCGGGTATTCAGCGCTTGCCCGCACATTAATCGGGCTTCACAAATTCCACACACGCCGTTGCGACAGGCTGCCGGCACACGGATACCTGCCGCAGTAGCCGCGGACAGCAGGTCATCATCGATTGCGACCTCGTAGCTCAGTCCTGCTGGAAGCAGGCTAACCCGATGCAAAACGCTAACCCCTTACTCTGGGGTCTTGCCGGGAATTTCAATCCCCAGGCTGCCCCAGATTTCGTCCACCCGCTGTCGCACTTCGTCAGTCATAGTGATCGCAGTACCCCACTCCCTATCCGTCTCGCCTGGCCACTTATTGGTGGCGTCCAGCCCCATTTTCGAGCCCAGGCCAGAAACGGGTGAAGCGAAATCCAGATAATCGATGGGGGTATTTTCCACCAGCGTCGTGTCCCTGGCTGGATCCATCCGGGTAGTCATGGCCCAGATCACGTCTTCCCAGCTGCGGGCGTTCACATCGTCATCGGTGACGATCACGAACTTGGTGTACATGAACTGTCGCAGGAAAGACCATACGCCCATCATCACCCGTTTGGCATGGCCGGGGTACTGCTTTTTCATGGTGACGATGGCAAGCCGGTAGGAACATCCTTCCGGCGGCAAATAGAAATCCACAATCTCCGGAAACTGCTTCTGCAGTATCGGGATAAACACCTCGTTAAGGGCCACCCCGAGCACCGCTGGCTCATCCGGCGGCCGGCCGGTGTAGGTACTGTGATAGATCGGGTCTTTACGGTGTGTGATGCGCTCAACAGTAAACACCGGGAACTCATCCACTTCGTTGTAGTAGCCGGTATGGTCACCGAAGGGACCCTCCGGAGCCATGTCATCCGGGTAGATAAAACCTTCCAGCACAATTTCGGCGCTCGCAGGCACCTGCAAATCACTCAGGCCAGCTTTCACCAGCTCGGTGCGGGCACCACGCAGCAGGCCGGCAAAGGCGTATTCCGACAGACTGTCCGGCACCGGGGTCACCGCACCAAGAATGGTGGCCGGATCAGCGCCCAGAGCCACAGCAACAGGATAGGGCTTGTCGGGATTGGCCTTACGGAACTCCTGATAATCCAGAGCACCGCCACGGTGGCTCAGCCAGCGCATGATTAACCGGTTACGGCCGATGACCTGCTGCCGGTAGATGCCCAGGTTCTGCCGTTCTTTATTGGGGCCACGGGTGATCACCAGGGGCCAGGTCACCAGCGGGCCGGCGTCCCCGGGCCAACAGTGCTGAACCGGGATCTGATACAGATCGACCTGATCTTTTTCGATCACGACGTCCTGGCAGGGTGCGGTGCGGAGCACTTTCGGGCTCATGCGCATCACCTGTTTGAAGATCGGAAGTTTGTCCAGCGCGTCTTTGAAGCCTTTGGGGGGATCGGGCTCTTTGAGGAAGGCCAGGAGCTTGCCAACTTCACGCAGTGCCACGACATCATCTTGCCCCATACCCAGAGCCACCCGTCTGGGCGTACCAAACAGGTTGGCCAGCACGGGCATGTCATAGCCTTTCGGGTTTTCAAACAACAACGCTGGCCCACCGGCCCGCAGAGTGCGGTCGCAGATTTCGGTCATTTCCAGGTGAGGGTCGACTTCTACACTGATGCGTTTGAGCTCGCCCAGCTTTTCCAGCTGGTCGATGAAGTCTCTGAGGTCGTTGTATTTCATGCTGTGCTCCGTCTCTGGTCTACGGTACTACGGAGTTCGGGTGGTTCTGGACTGCCTCTTGGCATTGGTCAGCCCTGGCTCTGGAGTTGGAACGAGGCTGGGAGCCCTTCAAAATCAGCGCGCGCAAATACTCTGGACGGCGTTGTCGGGGCCTCCTCCGGAGACCGTGCCTTGCCAGGGATGGCAAGACCGAGCCCCCAGGGATGGGGTCACGGCGTGTCTCCGGAGGAAGCCCCCGGCAACGCCCGCCCCCGAAAGTCAGAAGCGCATAGAAACCAATATCAACGACGCTTCATGGACTGGAAGAATTCATCGTTGGTCTTGGTGTCCCGCAGCTTGTCCAGCAGGAATTCCAGTGACGCAGTGTCGTCGTCCATGGAGTGCAACAGCTTACGCAGAATCCACACACGCTGGATGTCCGCTTCGGTCATCAGCAGGTCTTCACGGCGAGTACCGGAACGACGGATGTTGATGGCCGGATAGACGCGCTTCTCAGCGATCTTGCGGTCCAGATGGATTTCCATGTTACCCGTGCCCTTGAACTCCTCGTAGATCACTTCATCCATCTTGGAACCGGTATCAACCAGCGCCGTGGCCAGGATGGTCAGGCTTCCGCCTTCCTCTACGTTACGGGCTGCACCGAAGAAACGCTTAGGCTTCTCCAGAGCGTGGGCATCCACACCACCGGTGAGCACTTTACCGGAGGACGGGATTACGGTGTTGTAGGCACGAGCCAGACGGGTGATGGAGTCCAGCAGGATGATGACATCCTTCTTGTGCTCGACCAGACGCTTGGCCTTTTCAATCACCATGTCCGCCACCTGAACGTGACGGGCCGGCGGCTCGTCAAAGGTGGAAGCGATGACTTCACCGCGCACGGTGCGCTGCATCTCGGTCACTTCCTCCGGGCGCTCATCGATCAGCAGTACGATCAAATGACATTCCGGGTTGTTACGGACGATGGACTGGGCGATGCCCTGCATCAGCAAGGTTTTACCCGCTTTGGGCGGCGATACAATCAAACCGCGCTGGCCCTTGCCGATCGGTGATACCAGATCGAGCACCCGCGAGGTCAAATCTTCGGTGCTGCCGTTACCCGCTTCGAGCACCAGGCGCTCATCCGGGAACAGCGGAGTCAGGTTTTCAAACAGAATCTTGTTACGGGCGTTGTCCGGTTTGTCGAAGTTAATCTCGTTAACTTTCAACAGAGCAAAGTAACGCTCACCGTCTTTGGGTGGCCGGATCTTGCCTGAGACGGTGTCACCCGTGCGCAGGTTGAAACGACGGATCTGGCTGGGGGACACATAGATGTCATCAGGGCCCGCCAGGTATGAGGCATCGGCAGAGCGAAGGAAGCCGAAACCGTCCTGCAGAATCTCCAGTACACCATCACCGTAAATATCTTCGCCGCTCTTGGCGTGTTTCTTCAGGATGCTGAAGATCACATCTTGCTTGCGCGAACGGGCGAGGTTCTCGAGGCCCATTTCTTGCGCGATTTCGAGCAATTCGGGCACAGATTTCTGCTTGAGTTCAGTAAGGTTCATAATTTGTAGGATTTATCAGGAATGGAAGTAAACGACGGTTGAAATGACAGGGATGCCCCTGAACGCGTTGATCAAAAAAAGTTGAAACAAGGTGCTGGCAGATGGAGCAACCGGTGCAGATGGAAGCCGGATATGTTTGCTGAAGCCAGAGAGTGGGAACAACTGTTCGCCGGGCAGTCCGCATAATCGACCACCTTGAAGGCGCATGTCAAGCCCCCTGTCCAAAATTAAGCCAACCCATGATCCCGATCATGACTTTTTGGCGTCAGGAGACTCCTGTATGGTCTGCCCTACTTCCCATCAGCGCCGCGGATACGGATACTGGACCTATAACTATCATTTGCACCATCCGGAGCCTTGCCATGAGCAGTCATACTACCGGCGAACTCAAGCCACTGAACATCGCCATACTGACGGTTTCTGACACACGCACAGCCGACCAGGACACCTCCGGGCAGTTCCTGGAGGACAGTGCCGTTGAAGCCGGCCACCGGCTGGTATCCAGGCGCATTCTTCCCGACGACATTTATCTGATTCGCGCCCTGATGGCCCAGTGGATTGCCGATCCGGCCATCCACGTTGTAATCATCACCGGGGGAACCGGATTCCACGAGCGGGACAGTACTCCGGAGGCGGTAACGCCCCTGCTGGACAAAACCATTGACGGTTTTGGCGAGGAGTTCAGGCGCATATCGGCAGACGAGATCGGCACGTCGACCATTCAGTCGCGGGCCTTTGGTGGCCTGGCCAACCATACGGTCATTTTTTGCCTGCCCGGTTCCACCGGCGCCTGTCGCACAGGCTGGAACGGCATCCTCAAAACCCAGCTCGACAGCCGCCATGGCCCCTGCAACTTTTCAGCACTCGTGCTTCGCAAGCCGGCGCGGGACTACAGCCGGGTCAACGAAATCATTGGCGACCGAGCCGAACGGTAATCAGGAGGTAAAATGGCCAGCCCGAACCTGACATCGGTAGACGACGCCCTGGCGCACCTGCTTGGGCAGGCAGCCGTGATCACCCGCACAGAAACCGTGAGCCTTGCCGACAGCCTTGGACGGATTCTGGCCGAAGACCATTTTGTCCCGGCAGATGTCCCCCCGGCAGACAACAGTGCGGTAGACGGTTATGCCGTCTGCCAGATTGACGTTGCCCCCGGCCAGCCACTGACCGTCTCTGACCGGATACCGGCCGGGGTCGCGCCCCGCCCGCTCCAGCCAGGCACTGCGGTGCGAATCTTCACTGGCTCAGAAATCCCGGCGGGAGCGGATGCCGTAGTGATGCAGGAGCGGGTCGAGCGCGCTGGCGACGACATATTCATCCAAGCTTCAGTCGAGCGAGGGCAAAACATTCGCCGCCGTGGCCAGGATCTTTCCCGGGGTGACCTGGCGCTGGCCAAGGGCACCCGGATTCGCCCCCAGGAAATGGGCCTGCTGGCCTCCATGGGGATCAGCGGGGTACCGGTTCTGGCGCGCCTGAAGGTAGCCATTCTAACCACCGGAGATGAACTGGTGGAACCGGGAGAACCCCTCGCTCCCGGGCAGATATACAATACCAATCGCTTCACCCTGCTGGGTCTGTTGGCGGAAGCGGGCTGCGAGGTGGTGCAGTGTGAAACGCTGGAAGACACCCGCGAAGCCACCTGGAATACGCTCAAGGCCGCGGCGGCAAGCGCTGACCTGATCATCTCCAGCGGCGGCGTGTCAGTCGGAGAGGAGGATCACGTCCGGGCGGTGTTGGAGGCGTCTGGCAAGCTGTCGCTCTGGCGGCTGGCGATCAAGCCGGGCAAGCCCCTGGCTTTTGGCGATGTCGACGGTACTCCGGTACTCGGCCTGCCAGGCAATCCTGCGGCTGTGCTGGTCACGTTTATGGTGATCGGCATGCCTTATATCCGCAAGTGTCAGGGGCGACCGGCACTGCACTCCACCGGCGAGCAGTTACCTGCGGACTTCGAGGTCGCTTCGCCGTCCATACGCCGGGAGTTTGTCCGGGGCCGCAAGG
>Ga0209075_1003641_pt1 | contig 12662 bp, 11 predicted proteins | sample Stecom2011_FD_187523 | JGI IMG/M metagenome (GOLD analysis project Ga0209075, IMG submission 187523) | Agricultural soil microbial communities from Utah to study Nitrogen management - Steer compost 2011 (SPAdes) (version 2) | ecosystem: Environmental > Terrestrial > Soil > Agricultural land...
GAGCCTCTGCTCGGCCGGGTGGTCTGGCGCGATCTGCCCGCCGGTACGGTATTGAATGAGTCCAGCTTCGAGACCGGTGGCCCGCTGGCGCGGATGATCCGCCCGGAGGAGCGGGCGCTGGCGATCCAGGTGGACGAGGTGATCAGCGGTGGCGGGCATATCCAGCCCGGTGATTATGTCGACGTGCTGCTGTTTCTGCGCGATGACGAGCGCAACAGTGACCGCACCGCGCAGGTGGTGATTCCGGCGCTGCGGGTGCTGACCGTGGGCAGCGCGCTGGGTGCCGATCGCAGCGGTGAGCCGCTGATGGCGCCGGTGGCGGAGGATGCGCAGGACAGCCGCGCCAACCGCCGGGTGGAGCAGGCGCGCACCGTGGTGCTGGCGCTGCCCGAGAGCCTGCTGACGCGCTTTATGCTGGCCAGTGAGGTGGGCAAGCTGCGACTGGCGGTGCGCAGCATCGACGAGAAGCTGCTGGCCGAGTACCAGGCCGGCAAGGCCCTGCAAGACAAGGTGGAAGACCTCAACCGCCAGCTGTTCCAGTTCGAGAAGCTGGCACTGCGCCAGGTTCAACGTCCGCAGCCGGGGTTGGTACCGGTGCGTCCTGCCGGTATCCCGGTGTATCACGGTAGCGATGTTTCCCGCCAATATCCCTGAGCGAGCCAAGGATGCAGATCATGCTGATCAAGAAGACCCAACGTACATTGTTCGCCCTTGGCACTCTCGCTGCGGTGCTGGTCAGTCCGCTGGCATTGGCTCAGGCGGCCACGGGCTGCGCCGCATTGGAGCAGGTACCGAGGACGCTGGAAGTGCGGCAGGGCCAGCATCAGCAATTGCAGTTGCCGGTGCCGGTGACGCGTATTGCGGTTGGCAACCCCGAGGTGGCTGAAGCCAGGTTATTGAACCGCGACAGCATACTGCTGTTGGGCAAGGGCTCGGGCGTGACCACCGTCAGTCTATGGACCCGCTGTGCCAGCACGCCGCATCAGAGCATGCTGTTTGTGGAGGGTGAAGCAACTGCTGCGCTGGCCCGCCCACTGCTGGCCGATAGCGCTGAGACAACGCTGCCCAGTCAGGTACAGACCGATATCCGCTTTGTCGAGGTCAACCGCACCAAGCTCAAGGAAGTCGGCCTGCGTATTTTTGGTACACAGTCGAATAACTTCCTGTTCGGCTCGCCGGGCACTGGACCGGGTAGTGTGCCTGTGGGTGGGGTCAGCGGGCTGACGCCGGGGGCGCAGGTGCCGCTGTCGGCGGATGGTTTCAATATCGTCTGGGGTGGAGGCAGCAGCAAGTTCCTTGGTGCATTGAATGCACTGGAGAACAGCGGCTTTGCCTACACCCTGTCGCAGCCCAGCCTGGTGGCGCTGAGCGGCCAGAGCGCCAGTTTCCTCGCCGGCGGTGAGTTTCCGGTGCCGATCCCCAGCAGTGGCAGCGACTCGCTGTCGATCGAGTACAAGGAATACGGTATCCGTCTGAATCTGACGCCGACGGTGATTGACCGCAACCGCATCCACCTCAAGGTGGCACCGGAGGTCAGTGAGCTGGACTTCAGTAATGGTGTGGTGATTTCCGGTACCCAGGTACCGGCGCTGAACGTGCGGCGCACCGATACCAGTATCTCGCTGGCCGATGGTGAGAGTTTTGTCATCAGCGGGCTGATCAATACCACCAACCGCTCGATGGTGAACAAGCTGCCGGGGCTGGGGGATATCCCGGTACTGGGTGCGTTTTTCCGTAATTCCGACATGCGGCGCGAGGAGAAGGAGCTGTTGATGATAGTGACCCCACGGCTGGTCAATCCGCTGGCGGCGGATGCTCATCTGCCTGAGCTGCCGGGTGAAAAACTGCGCAACTACGATCCTTCGGCGCTGGAAATGCTGCTGTTCGAGAATGGCGATTTTGATCGGTTCGATGGGCTTTCCTGGTAAACAGTGAGGTAATGATGCGAACGTTTCTTGCCTGCACTTATCAGGAAGAAGAAGTCAGCTGGCTGCAGGGTGCACTGGCTCCCATGGGGCAGGTGCTGCGTGTCAGTCCGCAGCTGGATGAGCTGTTCGGGCTGATTGATGCCACCGGGGCGACGCTGGTATTTGTCGGGATGGATAGGGACAACCTGTCCAGCCAGTGTGCGTTGATCGAAAGCCTGCTGGAAGCCAAGCCGCTGCTGGCGGTGGTGGTCATGGGTGATGGCTTTGATAATGAACTGGTGATCGCCGCGATGCGCGCCGGGGCCAAGGACTTTCTGACCTCGGGGCTGCGTACCAGTGAGGTCAGTGGCTTGGTGCGACGGATTACCGACCGCCTGCCGACGTTGCCGGTGCGCAAGGAACAGGGCCGACTGATTCTGCTGTTCGGTAATCAGCCGGATGCCGATGCAGCACTGATTGCCGCGCATATGGCGCTGCAGCTGCAACGTGGCACTCAGCGCACCCTGCTGGTGGATCTGGGGGTGCCCAGTGGTGAAAGCCTCGACGTACTGGGGCTGGAGGCCACCTTTGTGTTCTCCGATGCGGTGCGTAACCTGCGGCGCATAGACCGCAATCTGATCGATACCGCCTTTGTCGAACATGGTAGCGGTCTGCGGGTGTTGCCTGCCGATGTCAAGGATGACCGCCTGGATCACTACAGCTCCTCGGAGGTGTTTCTGTTGACCGCAACCCTGCGGCAGAACTTTGATCAGGTGCTGATCAACATGACCGGCCAGCCGGACAGCGAGATGCTGCGCAATCTGGTCGGCCAGGCAGACCAGCTGTGCTGGTATGTGGACCCCAGCGTCAGTTGCTGTCGGCGCAACCTTGAGCTGCTCAATCAGTGGCGCGGTGACGGGGTCAAGCTGGAGCATGCCCAGCTGCTGGTGGACCGCTACTACGATAGTGTCGCTCCGGCCTCGAAGGCACTCGGACGCACCTTCGAAATGCCGGTACTGGCGACCTTGCCCGCCAGTGCCGAGTTGCGTCTGCGTTCGCGTAATCAGCGCAGTCCGTTGTTCCATATTGCTCCGAGGGATGCCTTGAGCCGGGCGCTTGTTCAGCTGGTCGGGCAACTGGCGCCGGAGGGTGAAGACAAGGCTCAGGGCAGTCTGTTGCGCAGGCTGGCGAGGCTCGGTAAATGAATCGCTCATTGCACAGCGGGCAGGGTGGCGGGCAGCTGAAGGCACAGTTGCACCGTTACATCATCGAGCAACTGGAAGAGGAGAGCGACAACCTGCTGGAAGGGCCGCGGCCCAGCCTGGTGCGCTTTGTCGCCAGCAAGGTTGGCGACTACACCCGCCAATCCCAGTTCGCCATCTCCCGCTACGAGGCCGATCGTCTGACCGAGGAGCTGGTTGATGAGTTGGTCGGCTTCGGCCCGCTGGAGGTGCTGCTGCGCGATCGCACGGTGAGTGAGATTCTGGTCAACGGCCCGCAGCGCATCTTTGTCGAGCGCAACGGGGTATTGCAGCACAGTGACCTGCGCTTCATGGATGACCAGCATCTGTTGCGGGTGATCCAGCGGATTCTGGCTCCGCTCGGGCGGCGGCTGGATGAGTCCTCGCCGATGGTCGATGCGCGCATGCCCGATGGCAGCCGGATCAACGCGGTGATCCCGCCGGTGGCACTGGATGGACCTTGCCTGTCGGTGCGCAAGTTCAGCCGCGACATGCTCAAGAGTACCGACCTGCTGGCCTCACGCTCGCTGGATCAGGCGATTCTGGATTTCTTCAAGTTGATGGTCAGCCGCCGCTGCAACGTGCTGGTCAGTGGCGGTACCGGTACCGGCAAGACCACCCTGTTGAACATGCTCAGCCAGATGATCGACCCCCGTGAGCGGATCGTCACCATCGAGGACACCGCTGAGCTGCAACTCAAGCACGACCACGTGGTACGCCTGGAAACCCGCCCGCCGAATGCCGATGGACACGGTGAGGTGACTGCCCGGGATCTGGTGCGTAACGCTCTGCGTATGCGTCCGGACCGTATCGTGCTGGGGGAGATTCGCGGCATCGAGGTGCTGGATGTGCTGACTGCGATGAACACCGGGCACGACGGCTCGATGAGTACGGTGCATGCCAACAATGCGCAGGATGCCTTGCTGCGGCTGGAAACCCTGGTCGGGCTGTCGGGTATCCAGGTGCACGACCGCACCCTGCGCCAGACCATCTGCTCGGCGATTGATGTGGTCGTGCAACTGACCCGTACCAGTGATGGTCGGCGCTGTGTGTCCGAGGTGCTGGAAGTGGTCGGCCTGCGTGATGAGCAGTATGTGACCAATACCCTCTTCCGCCTTGAGCCGGGGGTGCATGGCGGTTTTGTCCGCGAGGCGCGGAACACTGCCAGTGAGAAGCTGCGTGGAGCGGGTATGCCTGGCATGCCGGGGCTGGGCGGGCGATGAATATCGCGCTGCTGCTGTGCCTGTTGTTGCTGTTTGGCGGGTTATGGCTGTTGCGTCGTGGCCTGCGCGCTGCGGAGACCGAGCAGGTGATGCAGCGACTGACCAGCGAACAGGCCCAGGCTGCGCCGGTCAGCATGGGGCGGCTGCAGCGGGAGTTGCTGCGCTCGGGGCTGAGCATGCCAGCCTGGGTCGTGGTGCTGTTGAGTTCTTTCTGGCTGCTGTTGGCCGCGCTGGGCGGGTTGCTCGGCGGCTGGCTGGCATTGCTCATGTTGTTGCTGATACCGCCGGTACTGTTGCGCCTGTACATGCTGTGGCAGGCCGGTCGGCGGCTGCAGCGGATGATCGAGCAGACACCGGGCCTGCTGGATCATACGGTACGCAGCCTGAAGTCCGGGCGCACCCTGGGGGATGGCATGCTGCTCAGTATGCAGAACGCCCAGGAGCCGCTGTACAGCGCCATGGAGCGTACCCGTAACGCGGTACAGCGGGGTATGCCGCTGGCCGATGCCATGACGGATTTTGCCGAGCTGTATGAGCGCAAGGAGTTTCACATCCTGGCCATGGGGGTGGCGGTCAACCAGCGCTACGGCGGCAACGCCAGTGAGCTGCTGACCAACCTGATCAGCCTGATCCGCGATCGTGAGCGGGCCGCCAGACAACTGCGGGCGCTGACCGGCGAGACGCGCATCAGCGCTATTGTGCTGGGCTGCATGCCGGTGGCGATGGCCGGTTATCTGTTCCTCAGTAACCCGCAGATGCTGCTCGGTATGTGGGAGCAGTCCGGTGGGCGCATGGTGCTGCTGGTGGCCTTTGGTCTGCAGATGATTGGCACCTGGCTGCTGTGGCGGATGATGAGGAGTATCACCCGATGAACCTGTTGCTGCTCAGTGCGCTGCTGTTGCTGATGGCCGGTGGGCTGCTGTTGTACAGCGCCCTGCGTGAACAGCTGGCCGCCCGGCGGATGATGGCCAGGCTGGGTGAAAACAGCCGTTCCGGCTCGGCGTTGCTGCAGCTGGGTGAACGCAGCGGCGCGGCCAGGCTGGGCAAGTCCGACCCGGAAACCCTGGTGCTGCTGAAGCAGCTGGGCTGGCGCAGCAGTCAGCGGCGCACGTTGTTTTTCTGCATACAGATCGGTCTGCCGTTATTGCTGACTCTGATTGCGCTGGTAGCGCAGACCAGTATGGACGAGCCGCCGACACTGCCCTGGCTGGCACCCTTCTTTGCCTTCGGCGTGGGCTATCTGATTCCTAAGCGGGTGCTGGCCGCGCAGGTGCGCCAGCGTCAGGAGCGACTGGCCGAGGAAGTTTCGCTGATGATCCCCATGCTACGCATGCTGTTTGACGTCGGCATGACAGTGGAACAGGCGTTGCGCGTGCTGTGCAACGAAGGTGGGCAGATTCTGCCGGAACTGAGCAAGGAGCTGCGCCTGGTGTTGGCACGGGTGGATGCAGGTCTGGAGCTGGGCGAAGAGCTGCGTGAGCTGGCGTACCTGCTGAAGGTGGATGATCTGAGCGACTGTTTTACTATTCTGGTGCAGCTGATCTATCAGGGCGGCGGGGCCATGGCCTCGCTGCTGTCATTGAAGGAGCTGCTGGACGACCGGCGCATGACCAGCCTGCAGGAGCGGGTGTCAAAAATGTCGGCAAAGATGTCCGTGGTGATGATGCTGTTTCTGTTCCCGGCGCTGTTGATCGTATTGGCGGGGCCGGGTTTCGTAGCGATTATTCAGGCGTTGGGGGATATGGGATGAGACGAGCCACAGCGGTGCTGCTATTGGCCGGAACTCTGGTCGGATGCGCCACTCACTCGGCGAACGAATCGCCATGGCTGGTGCAGCGTGACACCAACATGCCCAGGAGCTGCGAGCCTCTGACCGCTGATCAGGAGCTGGTGCTGGGGCTGTCGCAGGAAATGGCCAGTGCCGGGCGCCGGCACGCGGCGCTGGCCAACCTCGAACGGTTGCCCAACGAAGTGCCTCAGGTGCGCCTGAGCAAGGCCCGCCTGCTACGCGTACTGGGCCACGGCAGTGAGGCGGAGATGCTGTTCCACGGTCTTTTGAACAGCTGTCTGGCGGCCGATGCCAATCATGGGCTGGGGCAGATCGAGGCCAGCCGGGGTAACTATCCGCAAGCCCAGAGCTACCTGCGTACCGCCGCCAGCCTGTCACCGGCCAGCGAGGCGATCCGTAACGATCTGGGCGTGGTGTACATGAACCAGCGGCGCCTGTCCGAGGCGCAGTTCGAGCTGTTGACCGCCATGGAGCTGGGGGATCACTCCCGGCGTGCGGCAATGAACATGCTCACCCTGCTGGTGTACCAGGGCCAGTGGCAGGCCGCTCAGGAGCTGGTTGCTGCCAGGGGCTTGAGCAGTGCCGACTTCAAGCAGGCCGAGCAGCGTGCCCAGGCCATGCGCAGCCAGGATGCACCTGAAACAGCTGCGCTGGCTGCGCCAACGGCCATTGTGCCGCCGCTGGTCACGCCGGAGCCGGCGGGCACGGCAGCAGCAGTAGCCTCCCTGGTCACGCCAGTCACGCCAGTCACGCCAGTCACGCCGGTAGCGGCTGGGCAGCGCCCGCGCGCCCACCCCGACCCCGTGCCCGTTGCCAAGCCTGCTCCCATCCCGTTATCCGCCGTTCAGCCCGCTGCGCAGGCACCGGCGCGGACTTCTGCACCGATGCGCTTGTCGGATGCCGCCCGGGCCTGGGCAGTAGAGGAGGCACCGGCTTCCGCGGCAGCCGCAGCGCAACGCGAAGTGCAATCGAGGTCCTCTGCCGGGCGCCGTCCCATTGTGTGCCGATCGTCCGGGGAAGGTTCTCTGCGCCAGGCGATCATGGAGTGTCTACCCGAATGAAGGACGAGATGAATATGAGTACGCGGATACTGGCGGGTCTGGTGCTGGCGATGGGAGCCGCCACGCTGAGTGCGGCTGATGCAGGCGAACCCTTGGTGGCTGACCGACCCGGAACGCAGACGGAAAGGTGGCTGCAGTTGCAGCGCGACGGTAACGCCGCCTCCCGGCAGGTGCAGAGCGCCACCCCGGCGGAGCGGGAGCGCAGCATGCAGCGCCTGCTCGACAGTTACAGCCATCCGATCCCCGAATACTTCGGTGAGGATGACGGCGGCAGCTTCGAGCGCTGAGTTCAGAGCAGGATGATCAGGGCAGCCAGCAGGCCGGGGAATATAAACGGGGCGTAGGGCTGGGACTGCTTGTTGGCAGGATCGAGCATGCGCAGCCGGGTATGTACAGCGGAGCCCAGGCGGGGCCAGAGCCGGGGGCCGATAGCCGCCCACAGCAGCATGCCCAGAGCAGCGCAGGCAAAGCACAGCAGTACATGCATGGGACTGCTGGCCAGACCCAGCGCAGCCATCAGTTTGACGTCAGCGGCACCCATGCGGCCGCTGACATAACCCGGCAGCGTCAATGCCAGCCCCAGGCCCATCGCCAGCCCTGCCGCAGCGGCGCGAGCGCCGGTCAGGCTGGAGCCGCCGTACCAGAGCACCGCTGCTGCGCAGACCAGCATGCCCAGGGTCAGCCAGTTGCTGATGCGACGACTGCGTGCGTCTTGCAGGGCGCAAAGCAACCCCCACAGCAGCAGAACTGACGTTTCGATAAATCCGCTCATTGCTTCTCATCCATTGGAGGCTCGCGCATGATAGCAGCTAAGCCTGAAGACGCTCTTGAGTCATTTTTTGCAAATACATAATGTCGGCGATTCAGGCTGTCCATTAACATGATCTGTATGTTGCCTCTTTGGCCAAGTGACAGGAGTGAGTGATTTGCGGCGATTCTGGCGGTGCTTCATCAAGTCTGCAACGCCTGCGGGGAGTGACGGCGCAGGCGGTGAGTCCCGGCGGCAGGACGGCGGCTATTACATGCGACTTGATGCTGCTGGACTGGTGACGGAATTGAGCCCGGCCCTGCGTGCCATCCTGCCTGACCGCCAGCACCTGGGGACTGCCCTTGTTCTGGATCTGGCGCAGCCCCTCGGGAGCTTGCAAGGTTCGCCTGCCCAATGGCCACAGCAGCTTTCGCTGAGTTTCAAGGGGCGCAATGACGAACAGTGGCATTTTCAGGCCGGCTTGCTTGAGGGTGACGGCGAGTGGGCGCTCATGCTGCTGGACGTCACCGCCCACACCCTGACCCTGCGCTACGAAGAACGCCGCAGGGAGGTGATGGATTTCTCTGTCAGTCAGGCTATCAGTATGCGCCAGGCACCCCTGGAAGACATGCTCCGACTGACAGAGGACTGGCTGGAGGGGCTTCGGCTGCGCTTCCAGGTTCCCTGGCTGGGGTTGTTCATACCCGGCCTGAAGCATTGGCAGCTCTATGCGGCGTCCACCCAGCCGGGATACACGCCGCTCGGGTGGGATGACGTGGAGCTGCAGGAAGCATTCGCTTGCAGTAGCAGCCACATCGCATTTGAGTGGCAAAGCACTGCTACGGGGCGTCGAGCTTGGCTGGTGCCCTATTCGGAGCATGATGGTGTAAGGGTCTGGATGGTCATATCCGGCGCAGACATGCTGCGCCGTGTGCCGTTCTTCAACCAGGGTGACTGGCACAAGCTGCTGATGCCGTTTGCCGCACCCTTGAGCTCCGGGTTGCGGTATCTTGAGGTTCAGCGCAAGCTCCAGCGCAACGCTGTACTGGAGGCACTGCTCGACAGCGGCTGGTGGGAGTTGAATACGGTAACCCGGCGGCTGTCGATGACGCCGACGCTGGCGCAAAGGCTGGCCCTGGAGCTGAGTGCCGATGGCAGTATGTCCCTGGAGCACGGCCTGTCGGTGTTTGATCCACTGGATCGCGAGTTGGTCGTCAGGCGGCTGGAAGAGGCGGAGCAGTACGGCATTGCATTCAGTGATACGGTGATGATGCGTACCGTGGAAGGCGGCCGATGGTTCCGGCTCAAGGGCGAGATGATCCGCTCGCCGACGCCGCGTATCGTCGGTTACGCGCTGGACATCAGCGATCTGCGAGAGCAGCAGGAAGAGACCACCGCGGCCCGCGCCCGTCTGGAGGGGCTGCTGGACAATGCACCGGCCGTCATCTTCGTGCAGAATTACAGGGACGGCTGCCTGAGCTTCGAGTTCTGCAGCGCCAGTCTGGTCCGATTGCTCGGCTGGACGCTGCAGGATCTGCAGAGCACACCTTTTTCCTCTTTCGTGCATATGGAGGATCGGGACTTCTATCATGAGCGCACGCTGACTCTGCTCAAGACCGGCTACAGCAGCGGTCGCTATCGGGTGCGGGACAGCCGGGGAGACTACCACTGGATTCTGGAGGAATCCAAGCTGCTGCGTGACAGCAGAGGCCTGCCGCTAGAGGTCGTGGGGCTGATGATGGATGTGACCGACGCGACCGAGGCGCAGGAGCGGATCCGTGAAAGCGAGGAGCGCTATCGGGTTCTGGTAGAGGACTCCCCGGCGATTATCTGCCGCTACCTGCCTGACCTGACGCTGACCTACGCCAACCAGATGCTGCTTAAGTCTCTCGGCCAGCCGGATTTGGCTCTGCATGCCATCAATATCGCAGAGTTCCTGAGCAAAGAGGATCAGCAAGCCACCATCCAGCGTCTTGCAACGCTCACCCCGGAAGATCCGGTCAGAACGGTTGAATTCAGCCCTCAGACATCGCACGGCCAACGGGTGAAATGGCTGTGGACTGAGCGCGGCCTGTTTGACAGCACAGGCCAGTTGGTTGAGGTGCAAGCGGTCGGGCGGGATGACACGGCGCTCTATGAGGCGCGGGATCAGCTGTTCCAGAGTGCCAAGATGGCCACCCTTGGGGAGATGGCCACCGGCATGGCCCATGAGATCAACCAGCCGTTGACGGTCATGCGCATGGCGCTGACGAACATCTTCAAGCGCCTGAACAAGGGCGAACTGGAGCCCGAGTACCTGAAACTCAAGCTTGAACGAGTGGAAAATCAGGTATCCCGAGCCTCACGCATTGTTGATCACGTGCGTATTTTTGGTCGGACATCCGATGTCAAAGGTATCTGCTTCGATCCGTGTGAGAGTCTGCAGGCGGCGGTTTTGTTGGTTCAGGAAAGCATGGATAAGGATGGTGTCAGTCTTGAGTTGAATATGGAGCCAGTACCTCAGGTCGTAGGGCACCCGGACAGGCTGGAGCAGGTGTTGATCAATCTGCTTCTCAATGGCCAGTATGCGGCACAACACCGCAGCGCTAACGATTGTAGTGTGCCACTTGTCAAAGTTGGCTGCCGCCCGGCGGAAAACGGCATATTGATCTCAGTAGAGGATAATGGAGATGGTATAGAGCCGCGCATGCTCAAGCGAATTTTTGAGCCTTTTGTCACGACCAAACCGGTCGGGGTGGGAACAGGACTGGGCTTGTCCGTAAGTTATGGAATCATCAACCAGATGCGCGGCGAACTGACGGCAGAGAACACGCCGCACGGGGCGCGGTTTTCCATATTTTTACCGGCCTGCTCTGCCCCGGACTCGGACGAAGACAGCGAGGAGCTCAATTCATCGCCTGTAGCGTGACTACTGTTGCAGGTCCTGCAAGGAAGTATATAAAACAGTTAGCGAGTCCTGAATGAACAAGATTCTTTTGATTGATGATGATAACGACATCCTGATGGAACTGCAGGAGCTGATAACTGATCTGGGATTTACCTGCTTTTGCGCGAGCAATATCAGCGAAGCGATCACTGCCATGGAGCTCCATCCGGATCTGGAGTTGATCATTTCGGATCTGCGGATGCCGGATCAGAGCGGCTTGCGCTTGTTGCAGATTCTGGCTGAGAAGGATGAAAAGGCCGGGCGAATCCCGGTAATCATCACCTCCGGCCACGCTGACCGCGACGATGTGGTCAATCTGTTTCGAAGCGGCGCAGTGGATTTTCTACCCAAGCCGATCCATTACGAGCATCTGGTAACGCAGCTGCGGCGACTATTCCCTCTCCACCAGATGAGCTGACCGACGTTGGTCATGCTGTAATCCGTTCGGTGCTTGGGCAGGCTACAGCTATTGAGCCGTCGCCTGCCCGCTGGCTCAGCTGGCCGGCTGCCCACTCCACAGACTGGTCAGGGTACCCAGCAGCGGCTGGCCCACGCCCTGATTGCCGATGAATTGCAGCAGCACCGGGGTGAACTGGCTGATCATGCCCGCGTCCATACCCAGGTTGGAGAATTGTGCGGCAGCATCGGTCAGGCTCTGGATGTCGGCGGCCTGGGCCGGTTGTTTGGCCAGCGGGTTGGATTTGCCCAGCAGCCCGCCCAGCGCAGATGCCTGGCTGGCAATACCGTTGCCGCCCAGCTCCTTGAGCGCCGGTACTGATTGCAGCAGCTGGCTGTAGTCGGCGCCCGGCAGCTGGTTGCGAGCCAGTTCCAGCAGTGCGCCGGTGCCGCCAACCGCCTGCTCCGGGGTGACGTTGAGGGCGGTCAGCTTGTTGACCAGCTCGGCGGACTGGGCGGCGGCCGAGCCGGGCGCGGCTACGGCGGAGGTGATTCTGGCCGCGTCGCCAAGGCTGAAAGCCTGGGCCGTGCTGACAGTCAGGCCGAGGGCCAGGGACAGGGCAATACAACTGAGTTTGTTCATATTCTTGATCTCGTAAGGGTGCGGCCTTCAATGGCCGGGCTCCGGCTGATCTGATGCATGTCGGACGGCGGCAGTTTACCCCATCACCGGGGTCTATGACCCGCCATGCGTCGGGTCGGCCCCTGTTGTGCTTATACTCGCGCTATCTTTTGAGGAGAACCGCATGCCGACGATTGCCGAGGCCGGGCCGCAAAGTCGTTTCTATCATTCCCGCGGGCTGCGTCTGCATTACCTGGACTGGGGCAACCCCGATGCGCCGACGCTGATACTCGTCCATGGCGGGCTGGAGCATGCCCGGGTGTGGGATCAGCTGGCGCGGCAGTTACGGGCCGACTGGCATGTAGTGGTGCCGGACCTGCGCGGCCATGGTGACAGTGAATGGAGCGGTGGGGGTGCCTATACGATTGTCGATATGGTGCCGGACATTGCCGCACTGGTGGCCGAACTGGGCGAGTGCCAGGTCGCTCTGGTGGCCCACTCACTGGGTGGTAACGTGGCGATTCATTACACCGCGCTGTTCCCCGAGCGGGTCAGCAGGCTGTGCGTGATCGAGGGGCTGGGTTTCTCACCCGAGGCGCGGGCCAGGCGGGACCGCCGCAGTCGCCTGGAACAGCTGCGTCAGTGGGTGGAAAAGGCGCGTGAGGTGGACCTGCGCCGCCCCCGTGGTTACGCCTCCATTGCCGAGGCGGTGGCGCGCCTGCGCGAGCATGACCCGCTGCTGAGCCCCG
>Ga0209075_1003642_pt1 | contig 12662 bp, 12 predicted proteins | sample Stecom2011_FD_187523 | JGI IMG/M metagenome (GOLD analysis project Ga0209075, IMG submission 187523) | Agricultural soil microbial communities from Utah to study Nitrogen management - Steer compost 2011 (SPAdes) (version 2) | ecosystem: Environmental > Terrestrial > Soil > Agricultural land...
CCTAAATACTTAATTCTGAATTGCTCTAAATCCTCTTTGTTGTCTGCATCAAATGCATTAACCTCTTGAATGTGGTTTTTAATCTGTTCTATCATACCGTCATTGAATAATCATAGATGGCAAATTTAGAGAAAATAATTTTAAAGATGTGTGTTTTGAAAAGTAATTTATCAGGCGTAAAACGACTGATAAAAAGAAAAAGAGCTTAAAATATAAGCTCTTTTTCTAAAAAGTAATTAACCACTGCTTCTTTCATCAATATGGTTTGCTCTCCTGCTTTGAGCATTGGGAGTTGTTCTTTTATTCTGTAATGAGGCCATCCTTCCGCATCAAAAAAGTCAAATTCGTAATATCCATAAGGTTCAAGAAGTCTGCAAATAGCAATGTGCATCAGATTGACCTTCTCATCTTTTTTGAAAACCTGATGGGGCTGTCCGAGTTCCTGAATTCCGATGAGGTAGATAATTCCGTCAAGATCCAGAGGTTCATCATCAGCAAACTTACCCGACAACAATCGTACAAGCTCCTCCCACCTTGATTTTAATTTTTCGTCTCTTGACATTTTTTAATTAGTTTAAAGATTTTGAGTTCAAAGTTACACCTCTGAATCAAATCCAACAAAATTATCTTATAATGATTTCGTAAGGCATTATAGTTTGAATACCTTTACGAGAATTCATGTTTTTGATTTGTTGAATAATCTGATAACTTTCTTCTCCAATTTCTTCTTTAATCAAAGATTCTTTTGTTTTCATAAGCGGAAAAGGAACGTTTTCGGTAAAGTATTCTTCTAATGTCTTTTTGAAAACAGGAAAGTTTTCTAAATTATACTTTTCGGTTTTTCCTAATTCGGCTGCATGTGCAATCGCTTCTTCCAAACCTCCGATTTCATCCACAAGTCCTAGTCGTTTTGCGTCAGTTCCTGTCCATACACGTCCTTGAGCTACTTCGTTTACTTGCTCTTTGGTCATTCCTCTTCCGTCTGCTACTCTTTGCAAAAACGTATCATAGATAGTTTCGATACTTTCGGTGATTACTCCTTTGAAGCTCTCACTCATCGGTTGAAAAATACTGTATTCTGCCGAATTTTCGTGTGTAGAAACAATATCGGAATAAATTCCCATAGTATTAGTCAGTCCTCTAAAGTTAGGAATTGCACCGAAAACTCCAATAGAGCCGGTAATTGTAGTTGGTTCAGCGAAAATTTTATCTGCATTACATGAAATATAATATCCTCCTGAGGCTGCTAGATTTCCCATCGAAACCACAACCGGCTTGTGTTTTTTGGTCAATTCGATTTCTCTCCAGATAATATCAGAAGCCAAAGCACTTCCTCCTGGAGAATCTACACGAAGGACAATCGCTTTTATGTTATCGTCTTTTACCGCATCCTGAAGCGATTTTTTAACGTATCCTTCTCCGATTACCTGAGCATTTCCTTCTCCGTCAAGGATTTGCCCCTGAGCATAGATAACTGCAATTTTATCTCCTGATTTTTTGCTTTTTAAGGAAACTCCAACATTTGATGCATATTTGGACATCTCAATACTGTTGTAATCTTCATCCATTTTCAGACCTAAGGCTGTTTTGATACCGTTTTGGAATTGATCTTCATATACCACTTTGTCAATTAAATTTGTGGTTTTAGCCAATTCGGGAGTTCTTGCTCCCAATCTATCTGCGATTGCATTCAGGCTATCAACCGAAATGTTTCTGCTTTTCGAAATATCTGTAACAATGGTTTCCCAAGCCGAACTCAATAATTCTTGCATTTGCAAACGATTTTCATCGCTCATTTGATTTTCCAAAAACGGTTCTACCGCACTTTTGTATTTTCCGTGACGAATAACCTCCATTTTGATTCCGTATTTGTCCTGAAAATCTTTAAAAAACAGAATTTCGGACGAAAGTCCTTTAAAGTCTAATGCTCCTACAGGATTTACGTATATTGTATCTGCAACCGAAGCCAAATAATATTGACCTTGAGTGTAATAATTTGCATAAGAAACTACGAATTTCCCGCTTCCTTTAAAATCTTCTAATTTGTTTCTCAATGCTTTGGATTGTGCCATGCCTAGATTTGACTTTACGTTCAAAAGTGAGATTCCCTTGATTTTACTATCGGTTTTTGCATTTTCAATTGCATTCAGGACATCAATAAACCCGTCATAATTTTCTTGGTTAAAAATAGGAAAGTCAGTGATAATTGTTTTGGCAGAATGATCCTGAGTGATTCTATCCAAGTCTAAAATAATAATTGAATTATCTTTTACGTTGGTTTTTTTAGAATCGTCTGCACTTCCTCCCATCAAAGCTCCGACAATAACAAAACCGAAGAATAAAATTCCGAAAAACAAGAACAATCCGATGATTGTAGCTAATACATTACTTAAAAATTTCATATCTATAAAATTGTTTGATTTTCTAAATAGGTCGCAAATATCGAGATTATGTTACAGTTTATGAAAACAAATAAATGTACATTTATTTCTATTGTACACTTTTAATCTGATTTACATACAAAATATAACGTAATTATATATGCAAAAATCCCTTTCTACCTATACAGCAGAAGGGGATTTTTTACTATAAACTAATTTCAAAACTTATTTAAGTTTCTTTTTAACTTCAACTTCTTGGAATGCTTCAATGATGTCATATTCCTTAATATCGTTGAAGTTTTTGATTTGAATACCACAATCATATCCTTTTGAAACTTCTTTTACGTCGTCTTTAAAGCGTTTCAGAGCTATCAATTCGCCTGTGTAAATCACAACACCTTCGCGAATCAAACGTATCCTAGAGCTCCTGAATATCTTACCGTCCGTAACCATACATCCTGCAATTGTTCCAACTTTAGAAATTTTGAACAATTCGCGGATTTCGGCCGTTCCTGTAATTTCTTCTTTAAGTTCAGGCGAAAGCATTCCTTCCATGGCATCCCTAAGCTCATCAATTGCGTCGTATATAATCGAGTAGTTTCTGATATCAATTTCTTCTTTGTCGGCAAGTATTTTGGCATTACCCATCGGACGAACGTTAAATCCGATAATAATCGCATCAGATGCAGAAGCCAACAATACATCAGATTCTGTGATTGCTCCTACTCCTTTGTGAATGATATTGATTTGGATTTCGTCTGTTGACAATTCGGAGAACGAATCAGAAAGTGCTTCTACCGAACCGTCTACGTCTCCCTTAAGAATTACGTTTAATTCTTTAAATTGTCCGAGTGCGATACGTCTTCCTATTTCTGCAAGCGTAATATGGCGTTGTGTTCTTACCGATTGTTCACGAAGCAATTGTGTGCGTTTTGTTGCAATAGATTTTGCCTCTCTTTCGTCTTCGAATACACCAAACTTATCTCCCGCTCCTGGAGCTCCATCTAATCCTAGTACCGAAATCGGAGTCGAAGGTCCTGCTTCTTTTACAGAGTTTCCTCTTTCGTCATGCAGTGCACGTACTTTTCCATGATGTGTTCCTGCCAATACATAATCTCCTATTCGCAGTGTTCCTGCTTGTACAAGTACAGTTGACACATATCCTCTTCCTTTGTCAAGGAATGCTTCTACTACGGTTCCTATGGCTGGTTTATCCGGATTCGCTGTTAGTTCGAGCATTTCTGCTTCCAACAATACTTTTTCCAAAAGTTCTTTCATCCCCATACCTTGTTTGGCTGAAATGTCTTGTGATTGGATTTTTCCTCCCCATTCTTCTACAAGTAAATCCATACTTGCCAAGCGTTCTTTGATTTTATCCGGATTAGCTGTCGGCTTATCAATTTTGTTTATCGCAAAAATAATTGGAACTGCCGCTGCTTGTGCGTGAGCAATTGCCTCTTTAGTTTGTGGCATAATGTCATCATCGGCAGCAATTACAATAATTGCGATATCGGTAACTTGTGCTCCTCTGGCACGCATTGCCGTAAAGGCTTCGTGTCCGGGAGTATCTAAGAAAGTGATTTTCTGTTCATTGTCTAATGTTACAGAATAAGCTCCGATGTGCTGTGTAATTCCTCCGGACTCTCCTGCAATTACGTTGGCCTTACGTATGTAATCAAGTAATGAAGTTTTTCCGTGGTCAACGTGTCCCATTACCGTTACAATTGGTGCTCGCGGTTTTAAATCTTCTTCATTATCAACTTCTTCAATAATAGTCTCTTCAATATCGGCCGTTGTAAATTCAACTTCAAAACCAAATTCATCTGCTACAATAGTAAGTGTTTCTGCATCCAAACGTTGGTTCATCGTCACCATAATTCCCAGCGACATACAAGCTCCAATAATTTTATTAATCGGAACATCCATCATGGTTGCCACCTCTCCTACCGTAATAAATTCGGTAACTTTAAGAATTTTGCTTTCTTCGTCTTGGATACGTTGTTCGTCATCCATACGTTGACGATGGGTATCACGTTTTTCTCTACGATATTTTGATGCTTTGGATTTACTTCCTTTCCCTTGAAGTTTTTCAAGGGTTTCTTGAATTTGTTTTTTAACTTCTTCTTCGGTTGGTTCTACCTTAACAATTGGTTGGCGTTTTCCTTTTGCGAAATCCTTTCTTGCGCCTTGTTGACCTCCGGTTTGAGTTGTAGTACCAGGTTTTTGTCCTGGTTTGATTCTTTTTCTCTTGTTTCTATTTTGCGCATCAGAAGATGTACCTGCTGCTTTTTGCTCTGGTTTTTTCTCTTCTTTTTTCTTAGGCTTGGTTTGGAACTGAGATAAATCTATCTTTTGTCCTGTAAAGGTTGTTCCTGTAAGTTTTTGATATTGAGTTTCTATTTTTTCTTCTACAATCTCTTCAGGCTTATCTTCTTTTTTCTGTGTTTTTTCCTTAACAACAGGTTGCTTTTTAGGTTTTTCTTTAGTCTGAACAACTTCTTTTTTAGGAGTTTCCTGTTTAGGTTTTATTTCCTCTTTTACCTCTGCTTCTTGCGTTAGTTCAACTTTTGGCTCAGGTTCAGGTTGTTGTTCTGCTTTTGGTTCCTCTTTTTTAGGAGTTTCCCGTTTAGGTTCTTCCTTTTTCGGATTAAGATCTATAGAGCCTACTTGTTTAGGCCCTGAAAGCGTTGCCCTTGCCCGAATTATTTCGGCCTTTTTTGCTTCTTCTTCGAGTCTTTTCTGTTCTTCTTTTTCTCGTTCGAGTTTAAGAAGTTCTTTCTCTTTTCTCTTTTCTTCTCCTACTTCAATAGAAGCTTCTTTGCGATCTTTATCAGATGCAAATTCATTAAAAAGAACATCATAGACTTCTCCCGAAATTCTAGTATTCGGGTTTGAATCTACCTCAATTCCTTTTTCTTTAAGATAATCTACAGCTCTGTCTAAAGAAATGTTGAATTCCTTTAGCACCATATTTAATCTTGTTGGCTTTCTTTCAGACATATAATCCTTCTTGGTTGGTGAACCGTTTTTGTTTTTAGTCATCTACCAAAGTGGTAGATAGGTTTAACCTATAATTTTTTATAAATATACTATAAAATTTAGTCTTCAAATTCTTGTTTTAGAATTTGAATTACTTCCCGAATAGTTTCTTCTTCTAAATCTGTTCTTCGTACCAAATCGTTAATATCGTGTTTTAATACACTACGAGCGGTATCTAATCCTATTTTAGCGAATTCATCAATAATCCATCCTTCGATTTCATCCGAAAATTCTGTCAACTCTACATCGTCTTCTTCTTGTGCAACTCCTTCTCTGATTACGTCAAGTTCATATCCTGTAAGCATTCCTGCTAGACGAATGTTTTGTCCTGCTCTACCGATGGCTTTAGACACTTCTTCTAATTTCAAAAACACATCTGCTCTTTTGTTTTCTTCGTCTATTTTAACTGAAGAAACCTTTGCAGGACTCAGTGCTCTTGTGATGTATAATTGCGTATTAGTTGTATAGTTTATTACATCAATATTTTCGTTTCCGAGCTCACGAACAATTCCGTGAATACGAGAACCTTTCATTCCTACACAAGCTCCTACTGGGTCGATTCTGTCATCATACGAATCTACAGCAACTTTTGCTTTTTCACCTGGAATGCGAACCACTTTTTTGATAGTAATCAATCCGTCAAAAATTTCAGGAATTTCTTGTTCGAATAATTTTTCTAAAAATCGTTCTGAAGTTCTTGACATCACAATTTGAGGCTTGTTTCCTTTAAGCTCAACGTTTTCAATAATTCCTTTTACGTTATCTCCTTTACGGAAAAAGTCGGATGAAATTTGCTTTTCTTTCGGAAGCACGATTTCGTTTCCTTCGTCGTCCAATAAAATTACAACTTTATGACGTACGTGGTGTACTTCAGCAGTATAAATTTCTCCTATCAAATCTTTGAAATGCTTATACAAATTCGTATTATCATGTTCGTGGATTTTTGAAATCAAATTTTGACGTAAAGCCAAAATAGCTCTTCTTCCTAAATCGATAAGTTTCACTTCTTCGGAAACCTCCTCTCCTACTTCGAAATCTGGCTCAATTTTACGAGCTTCGGTAAGAGTGATTTGTTCGTTTTCGTCTTCTAAATCATCATCTTCGACAATCTCTCTTCTTCTCCAAATCTCCATATCTCCTTTGTCAGGATTGATAATGATGTCAAAGTTGTCGTCTGATCCATATTTCTTTTTCAGGGCTGTTCTGAAAACCTCCTCCAAAATTGCCATAAGCGTTACACGATCGATAAGTTTATCATCTTTAAACTCCGAAAACGATTCGATTAATGCAATATTTTCCATCTTTCTATTTTGTTTCTTTTAAAATACAATAATCACTTTTGCCTCTTTAATATCTGAATAAGGAACTTCAACATTATGTTTTACAGTTTCCTTACCTTTTCCGATTTGTTTAGGCTCTCTTGAGGTCCATTCCAAAACAATAAATTCATCATTAGCCTCTGTAATATTGGCTTCTAGAATACTTCCGTCTATTTTTTTAACTTCAAGTTTTCTACCTATATTTTTTTTGTATTGTCTCGGAAATTTAAGCAGAGATGTAGCTCCTGCCGAAGCAACCTCTAACGAAAAATCCTCTTCTTCTCTATCCAAATTATGCTCGATAGCTCTCGAAATGTCAATACAATCCTGAAGGGATACTCCGTTATCTCCATCTAAAGTTACTACGATTTTATTTCCTTCCGAAATGGTTAAATCTATCAGGAAAATAGAGGGGTTTTCCTCCAATCCCGCATTCAATAACTCTAAAACTTTATCCTTAAACATCTTCAATATATTCTAATAAAAGAGGCACGATAGACGTGCCTCTCATTTATCTTTCGGTAAATAATGTGCAAATGTATAACAAATAATTTATTCTACCAAATATCTCGGATTTAAGTGATTATATTTTCAAAGAATAGAGAACAAAAAATAAAACTTAGAATTTTATATTAAAAATTCATTAATTATAAAGATTAAAAGGTTTTTAATAAACTTTTTACTCCTCCCTTTTCGCAGAATCTCCTACAAAATTCTGTGAACTGTTCTTGAACAAAATATTAAACGTAGTCAGACTTCCATAGGAACGAGTGATGTATTGTTGCAACTCCACTTTTTCGTCTGCTGTTAATGTTTTATGAGCATTTATCTTTTGTTCCATCACCCGAAGTCGGTCTCTGAGCATCACAATTTTATGAAAAAAAGTGTCAATCGGAACTTCTTTAGAAGCGAGTATTTTGTCAGCCGGTTGCAAAATCATTTTTCCTCCTCGGTACTTTTCAGCAAGGGGAACAATTTCAGTAATATCACTCCATTTTTTTAGAATACGCATCAAACTGCTCTCAATTTCCGAAAAACTAACCGTATCAACTTCTTGATCAATGGCTTCAATTATTTCAAAATCCGAATCTACTTCGATGGTTTCTAATCCTCTTTCGACAAAAGTAATCCAATAATATTTCGAACTTACGTTGGTTACTACTCCAATTCCGTAATCCGGATGTTTGATTCTTGAGCCAATTCCTAAAATTTGTTTCATAGTATGATTTTTTATTCAACGATTGCAAATATAAATATTTGAGAATAAACCAAAAACTACTATTATCAACTGAATACTAAAAAAACTATCTTTGTGCTATGAAATTCGAAAACGTTTTAGGACAAAATTACCTTAAAAATCACTTGATCACTACAGCTGATTCAGGCAGGATATCGCATGCACAACTTTTTGTCGGAAAAGAAGGAAGCGGAGCGTTGCCACTTGCTATTGCTTATACTCGTTACGTTTTGTGTGGAACGGATAATTCGGCTTGTAATCTAAAAATGGATTCACTTTCGCATCCGGACTTACATTTTATTTATCCGACCATTACCACAGAAGATGTAAAATCAAAACCAAAAAGCACTGATTTTTTAACCAGTTGGAAAGAATTTTTAAAAGAAAATCCGTACGGAAATTTGTTTGATTGGTACAAAAAACTAGGCTACCTCAACAAACAAGGAGAAATCAGAGTAGAAGATGCCCAAGAGGTTCTGAAAACACTTTCGCTAAAATCATACGAAGGAGGATACAAAATATTGATTATCTGGCAAGCAGACAAAATGAATATTCCCTCTGCAAATAAATTGCTTAAAATAATCGAAGAACCACCACAGAAAACCTTGATTATTCTGGTTACAGAAAACGAAAAAAATATTCTGGAAACCATAAAATCAAGATGTCAGACCATTCATTTAGATGCGTTGAGCGAAGAAGTGATTGCAAATGCTTTGGAAAACAATTTTTCGGTTGAAGAAAATACCGCAAAAAAAATTGCTCATCAATCGCAAGGAAGTTTTACTAAAGCAATCGAAATCCTTACAGATGACAACGAATTTCCGTTTGATGAGTGGTTTGTCGATTGGGTTAGAACAGCTTTTCGAGCCAAAGGAAATCCGTCTGCCATTCACGGACTTATTTCGTGGAGCGAAACTATTGCATCAATAGGGAAGGAGACTCAAAAAAAATTCTTATATTATTGCACCGATGTTTTTCGTCAGGCTTTGCTTTTGAATTATCAAGCCAAAGAATTGGTGTATCTCGAACCGAATGTCGAAAATTTTAAACTCGAAAAATTTGCTCCGTTTGTCAACGGAAATAATATTCAGGAAATTTATAAAGAACTATCCGACGCAATTTACCATATCGAAAGAAACGGAAATGCTAAACTGATTTTAACCGATTTATCCATAAAATTGACACGTTTAATTCATAAAAAATAAGTTTATGAATAAACAATTTTCATATTTTTTATTCCATTTATGGTGTTTTTCAATCATAAAAATATGGTGTTTTTTATTTTTTTTAATCGCTATTTTTCTAATTAACAAACAGCCTTTTGGATTTATTGTTGGAACCTTAATGTTTGTATTTTTTAATAAAAATATAATCAATACAATAAGAAATTTACTTAGAAGTGTTACTAAAAAACCCTCCATAGAAATAAACGATAAATATTTTATTAATCATATAAATAACACAAAAATTCATTGGGATAATATTAATAAAATAAGTTTAAGTGGTGGAGGTTTAACTCAAGCGATTAGGTTCGATTTAAAAAACAGGGAAAATTATATCGAGCAAGTTAAAAGCCTTTTTGATAAATTCTTTTTTATTTTAGCACCTGATGTTTCACACATACAATTCCCTTTAATGTTTATCGAAGGAGATAACGATAAAATCTACGACGAAATAAAAGATTTCTTTATAAAAAAAGTAACTATTACTAATTAAAATTCAAAAACCCATGAACCATATCACAGAAATCATCATTTTAGTATTTTTAGCAATTACGTTTTTACAATCGGGAGTCGATAAAATATCAGATTGGAAAGGAAATGTAGAATGGCTGAAATCCCATTTTTCCAATACAATTTTAGCAAATAGAGTACCATTTTCCCTTAAAGTTATTTTAATTTTAGAGATGATTGCAGGGATTTTGGCAATCATTGGAATCTTGTCAATACTCATCAACCAAAATACCGAAATAGCACTTATAAGCGGAGTAATTTCGTGTATTACCTTATTGTTTCTGCTCCTCGGACAACGCATTGCTAAAGATTATGACGGAGCCAGAACCATCGTGATTTATTTAATTCCTACTTTGTTTTTAGTGTTTTTATTACAATAAAACATTCAAGCAATGAAGGGTGTTTTAACCATTGTATTACTTGTCATATCTAATGTTTTTATGACACTGGCTTGGTATGGTCATTTGAAATTTTCTGAATGGAAAGGTTTTCAGAAATTAGGTCTTATATCCATTATCCTAATTAGCTGGGGAATTGCTTTGTTTGAATATATGTTTATGGTTCCCGCTAATAAAATGGGATATCACGGAAATGGAGGACCGTTTTCGTTGCTTCAGCTAAAAGTAATTCAAGAAGTAATCACACTTGTAATCTTTGCTTTATTTACACTTTTGGTATTCAAAAACGAAACTTTTCGCCTAAATCATCTGATTTCGTTTGTGTTCCTTATTTTAGCTGTCTATTTTATGTTTAAAAAGTAACTTTTACAGCTTCAAAAAAACACTTGTTAATTGAATTTCACAAAACCTTAACTTTCAGATGATTGTGAATTAACATAGTTTGTTGATATCTTAAGGTAAAATTCAAGAAGTATTTTTTGTTTACATCGTAAAATTTACAAGAGAAAATCAGAAAATAAAATCCTAATTAATTTACAAGAAAATACTAGAATGTTATGGGTAGAAAACTAGGAGTTATTAACATTAAATTAATATTAACTTATTAAAAAATACAGACTGAAATAGGTTTTTAACGATTGTCAATAACATTTTTAAAACAGTTGATTTTCAAATCAAATTCACTGAAATCAGTTGTTAATTACTTTGTATAAATAAGCACATCTACAATAACAAGCTTTTAAAAAAAACTTATTCCTACTATTAACAGACTATACAACACACCATTTTTTAAAATTTTAAAATTTCTTTTTTGATTTGTTATTAATTGTTGTTGAAAACTCTTTTTTTAATTACGAATTTAAAATTACGAATTACGTCAGTTCGAGCGAATTCAGAACACGATTTCTGTCATTGTGAGGAACGAAGCAATCTAAAAATAATAAACAGAAAATATTTTCGTTCTTTCTATAAGAAATAAAATACTATGAAAAAAATTAACCATCTTTGGAATATTCCTGAATATCTGTTGCTTTTGGCTGTTTTACTTTATTGGTTACCTACTTCTAATCCGTTTAATTGGGTAGCGATAACTTTGGTTGCCATTCTTGTTTTTCAGATAATTTATAAGAATAAGGTTTTAGGAATTATCATTTCGAGCGTATTGATTTTAATTTGCTGTTATATGTATTTGGCTTTGTTTTCGGAGTTGAGGGAGTTTTCGACTTTTGATACCGATGCTAAACAATTATTATTTATAGGATTGTCTGTTTTTACGACAACTCTTGTGGTAGCAGGGTTTATGTTTTTTAAATATATGAAACAAATTGTAAAAGTTTAAATAATAAATTTATTGCACTTATGAGTTGAACACAGCTTTTTAAATCATTACTAACTAAAATTATTCAAATATTATGAAAAGAAAATTGTTGAATATCTTAACTGTATCTTTTATTATTACTACAATTGGTCTTATAATGGACGGAGATCCTGTAAAACCTAATATGTTAATGAGATTTATTGAATTTTTTGCGATGATAACAATCGTATTTTTATTAGTTTCGTTTTTCTACTTTACTTCAAAATTTGTATTGAAAAATATCAAGAGAGCATAAATTAAGTAATTAAAATACAGACTAAAAAAACCTTAAAACAATATAAAGTGTTTTAAGGTTTTTTTTATGTGATAACCGAAAAATTAAAAATCTGTGAAAATCCGTTTAATCTGTGGTTATTTTTATAAATTTATCGGTTATAAATAAATGTTATGTCGAGCATCAACCTGATATATAATAAATTAGAAGGTTTTATCCGAAAATATTACACCAATCAACTGATAAAAGGAGTCATCTTTTTTATCGGAATTGGGTTGTTATACTTTTTATTTACGCTTTTTATTGAATATTTTTTGTGGTTGAAACCAACAGGAAGAACAATTTTGTTTTGGTTGTTTGTGGGAGTAGAGTTGTTTCTGTTTTTACGATTTATTTGTTTTCCATTGTTTAAATTGTTTAAAATCCAGAAGGGAATCGGATATACTGAAGCTTCTAAAATCATAGGAAATCATTTTACGGAAGTAAACGACAAGCTCACTAACTTTTTACAATTAGCTGAAAATCAACAAAAATCAGAATTATTATTAGCTTCTATCGAACAGAAAGCACATAATTTGAGTCCTGTTCCGTTTACCAGTGCTGTTGATTTTAAAAAGAGCTTTAAATATTTGCCTTTAGCTATCATTCCTATATTATTATTTCTGCTGTTTTTTGTAAGTGGCAATTCGGATGTGATTAAAGATAGTATGACAAGAGTTGTGAATTATAGCGAACGTTATTCTCCTCCTGCACCTTTTGAATTTTTAATTCATAATCAAGAACTAAAAGTTAACCAAGGCGAAGATTTTATTCTGAACGTAAAAACGCACGGAAAAATAATTCCTGAACAAGTAATGATTGTTTTAGGAAACGAAAGTTATTATTTAGAGAATGTTGGAATAGGAGAGTTCCAGTATCGTTTTGCAAAACCGATGCGAAATACTGAATTTTATATTCAAGCCA
>Ga0209075_1003643_pt1 | contig 12661 bp, 14 predicted proteins | sample Stecom2011_FD_187523 | JGI IMG/M metagenome (GOLD analysis project Ga0209075, IMG submission 187523) | Agricultural soil microbial communities from Utah to study Nitrogen management - Steer compost 2011 (SPAdes) (version 2) | ecosystem: Environmental > Terrestrial > Soil > Agricultural land...
GTAACTTTATTCGCTACCAATTCACGCTCTAACGCTAATTTGCCGTTTTCAATAAGCATGGCACGATTTTGATGATTTAAAAATGCTTTGATTTTATGTTTTGCATGACTACTTTTCGCAATTTTTAACCAAGCATCGCTTGGTTGAGCTGTTTTTGAAGTTTTAATTGTAATAATGTCGCCAGTGTTAAGTTCATAATCAAGTGGAACAATTTTGTTATTAACAAGTGCGCCTGTCATTTTATGGCCGACATCTGTATGAATACGATAAGCAAAGTCAATCGGTGTTGAACCCTTCGGTAATTCAATAACTTCACCTTTTGGTGTAAAAACATAGACGTTAGCCTCTAAAATATCACCTTTAACTGTTTCAACAAATTCTTTTGCACCTGCATCGGTTTCATCGGTATCTTCACTCATTTTAAGTAATTCGCCATACCACTTAAGTTTTTGAGCAATTTCAAATTGTTCTTTTTCCTTTGAGTATGTTTTGTTTTCTTTATATGCCCAGTGAGCTGCAACCCCGTATTCGGCAACTTTATCCATTTCTTCCGTACGAATTTGCACTTCAAATAATGTACCATCATCTGCTAAAACAGTTGTATGAAGCGACTGATAAAGGTTTGGTTTTGGTACGGCAATATAGTCTTTGAATCGTCTTGGTATTGGTGTAAAAGTTGCATGAATTAGACCTAAAGCTTGGTAACAATTCTCAACTTTATCAACGATGATACGTACAGCTAGCAAATCGTAAATATCTTCAAATGAACGATTGTTCTTAACCATTTTTTTATAGATACTGTAAATATTTTTGATTCGACCCTTAATTGAGAAATTATTTAAGTGATTCTCATCAAATAATTTTTTGATTCGCTCGATAATATGATCAATGCTTGCTTCACGTTCAGCCTTTTTAGATTGAATTAAATGTGAGACTTCATAATACATCTCAGTATCAACATATTTAAGTGAACGGTCTTCAAGTTCTGCTTTAATTCTAAAAATCCCCAGACGATGTGCAAGTGGCGCATAAATTTCTAAAGTTTCCATTGCAATCTTATATTGTTTTTCTGGAGCCATCGCGTCAAGTGTACGAATATTATGTAATCTATCCGCAATTTTAATTAAGATTACGCGAATGTCTTTTGCCATAGCAAGCAACATTTTTTGTTGGTTTTCTGCTTGTGTATGAACAGTCTTAAACTCTAGTTTACGTAATTTAGTAACACCATCTACAATTTGTGCAACATCAAGACTAAACATATTTTCTAAGTCTTGTAAGGTTGCGTCTGTATCTTCTACTACGTCGTGTAATAATGCAGCGATTAATGTATTGGGACCAGCACCAAGCTCAGCTAAGATTTTCGCAACCGCAACCGGATGCGTAATATATGGCTCCCCTGTTTTACGTACTTGTCCTTCATGTTTTTCTTTCGCCCAAAAATAAGCTTTTTCAATCAAAGCTTTATCCTTTTCTTTATGTATGTAATTTTCAAACGTTTTTTCTAATGAAATATAGAGCGAATCCTTCATTCAATCACCTTTAGTATTTTAATAATGAGAATACTTCGTATCCTTTTAATTTTTCTTTTCCATTTAATTCTTCTAATTCAATTAAAAATGCACAACCCACAACTTCGCCACCTAACTTTTCAATAAGTTTGATGGTTGCTTCTACTGTACCACCAGTAGCAAGTAAATCATCCACGATTAATACTTTATCACCTGGTTTAATAGCATCACTATGTAGACATAGTTCATTACTACCATATTCTAAATCATATTTAACTGATACGGTTTCTCTTGGTAATTTCCCTGGTTTTCTTACAGGTGCGAAACCAATCCCTAAGTTAACTGCAACTGGACAGCCAAAAATGAAGCCACGAGCTTCAGGTCCTACGATTAATGTTGCTTTTTTTTCTTTTGCAAAATCAGTAAATAAACTTGCTGCATAACTGTATGCTTTTCCGTCCAACATTAATGGCGTAATATCTTTAAATAAAATACCTTCTGTTGGAAAGTTTGGTACATTTGCAATATATTTTTTTAAATCCATGATAGCCCCCTATTACTCACATCTTATGAAAGATGTCACTTACATATTCTATATCAAAACGAACTTTTTTTCAATGATTACATGTTATAATACAGGTAAAGGAGTTGATTTAGATGGAACCATTAGCACATCGTATGCGACCAAAATCATTTAGTGATATTTTTGGGCAAGATCATTTGGTTGGAGACAATGGTATACTTACAGCAATGGTTAAGAAAAATCGGCCAATGTCAATGATTCTTTATGGACCTCCAGGTACTGGGAAGACGACAATTGCTGGATTGTTTTGTGAATCCTTTGAGATGGATTACTACTTTTTTAATGCTGTAACTGATAATAAAAGTCGTTTAAAGAGTATTATTGAGACAATTAACTACCATAATATTTTGCTAGTAATTGATGAAATCCATAGAATGAAAAGTGATATTCAAGATTACTTGTTACCTTTTATTGAAGAGGGCAAAGTTATCATTATTGGTTTAACAACAGCCAATCCATTTCAAAGTATCAATATAGCCATTCGATCAAGATGTCACTTGTTTGAAGTTCATAAACTAACAAGCGATGACATTCGACAAGTATTAAGTCGTGCGATCAAACTATTAGATGTTGATATTAAAGTTGAATTGAATGCTTACGAAACTATTGTGAGATACTCAAATTATGAAGTTCGTACGGCATTAAACATTTTAGAAAGTGCATCACTTCTGTTAAACGATGGCGATACATTGACTAGTGGACTTGTTACAAAAGTTGCTGGGAGAATCAAGCATGAACTTGATGCCGGAGAAGACCATTTCTACGATTTGTTAAGCGCCTTACAAAAATCAATTCGTGGCTCTGATGTTGACGCATCAATTCATTATCTTGCAAGACTGCTCACACTAGGCGATTTAATATCAATTGCTAGACGTTTAATCGTTATTGCTTATGAAGATATCGGTCTTGCAAATCCAAACATGGGACAACGTGTGTATTTTGGTTGTGAGGCGGCACTAAAGGTTGGGCTACCTGAAGCGCGAATTATTTTTGCAAACCTTGTTATCGATATGGCTATTTCACCCAAATCAAATACAGCATATCTTGCTATTGATAACGCATTAAAGGATTATGAGTCCATGGATACTGGTGACTTGCCAGATCATGCAATCAATCGTAGAATTCAACAAAATCCAAGCATCTACTTATATCCACATAATGATAAGAACAGTATAAACAGTCAATTATATTTGCCAGAAAAGATTAAATCTAAAGCTTACTATTTGCCAAAGGTAGAATCTAACTATGAAAAAGCCCTTGCTGAGCGCTTAAAACTTATTGACAAGATTAAAAACAAAACCCGTTAAAATTATTCTATTGACAAAGAATCACACCTTGTTGTATTATTATAGTGATACAAGAAAGGTGTGATTTTTATTTATCATTTTAAACCAAATAACAATGAACCCATTCATAACCAACTTGTCGTTCACATTAAACAGTTAATTTTATCTGGAACTTATGCTTCTGGTGAAAAATTACTTCCAGTACGAGAATGGAGTGAGGCTTTAAAAATTAATCCTAATACACTTCAAAAGGCGTTACAAGTTTTAGAAGATGAAAAACTCATTGTAACAAAAAGTACAATTGGTAAATTTGTTACAACTGATGTTGACTTAATTCAATCAAGTATTAGAAATGTGTTTGATGAACTCACAAAAAAATATTTGTGTGATATTAAATCAATGCATATTTCAAAAGATGAGCTCATAGAAAGGATAAAGAAACAGTATGACAAAGATGATTGTAACAATTAAAGATGTCACGAAGACATATGGAGATGTCGTTGCTGTAAAAAATGTTTCATTAAACATCGAAAAAGGTAAAATCATTGGTTTACTTGGACCAAATGGTAGTGGTAAATCAACCTTAATAAAAATGATTAATGGACTTTTAACACCAACAAGTGGAGATGTTTTAGTTTACGGCAATACTGTTGGTGTTGAATCAAAAAAAGTAATCTCCTATTTACCTGAAAGAACATATTTAAACTTAGAATACAAAGTATATGAAACACTTGAATATTTCAAGGATTTTTATGATGATTTTGACATTGAGAAAGCTCGAAGACTTTTAGATGATTTGGATATCAATATTGATAAACCAATAAAAACATTATCTAAAGGTATGCGTGAAAAAGTCCAACTAATTTTAGTTATGAGCAGAAATGCAGATCTTTACATTTTAGATGAGCCAATTGGTGGTGTGGATCCAGCAAGTCGTGATTACATTTTAGATACGATTTTAAATAACTTTAATAATGGATCAAGCATTATTTTATCTACTCATTTAATTGCTGATATTGAGCGAATCTTAGATGAAGTAATTTTAATTGACCATGGCAATGTTATTTTAAATGGAAATGCTGATGAACTTCGACAAAAACATAACGACTCCATTGATGGTATATTTAGAAACATGTTTAAATATCAGCATAAACCTTATACACGTAAGGAGGATAATAATGCGTAAACTATTCAAATACGATTTCAAATCCCTTCTTCGACCTCACATCATAATGTATGCACTTATCTTAACTTTATCACTAATGACTTTCATTTTTGACTTACTAAGTGCAGATGCTTCACCATATCCGTTTAGTATCTTCGTTTTGTTTTATCAAATTTTTAGATTCTTTTCAATGATTGGTTCAGGTATATTATTCGCTGGTTCTATTGTATTAGTCATTATAAAGTTTTTTAAATCCGTTTTAAAAGATGAGGGCTATTTAACCCATACACTGCCATTAACTAAACACGAAATTTTAAGAACAAAGTTGCTTAATGCATTTGTGTATTTACTGATGACTTTTGGTGTAGTTATAATAGCTACTCTCTTACAAAACGCAAAAAACGGCATTGATTTCGGATTAATTTACGATGCATTCATAACATCTGCTAGTCCATCTGAACGTGGCCATTTATATGCATTTTTAGGTCTTATTGCATTAACGGGCATCATTGTTTATATGGCTTATGTTAGTGTTGTATACTTAATTTTTAGTTTAGGTTATTCATCAAATAAAAATAAGGTAACGCGTACGATTGCTTATGGCGTCGTTGCCTATGTTTTAAATCAAATTATTGGCGTAATCATTATTGTTTCTATGTTTATATTTGCATTTAATGAAGTTACAAGTATCACACAGTTTTATTGGATTTTTTTAATTGTCGATGTTATTTATATTGCTGTTTTTATAATAACCTACATTTTTACGGAGAAGACATTGCGTCTAAAATTAAATTTAGAGTAACAAAAAAGGTGCCTAAGCACCTTTTTTTTATTCAAGTTCTGTTGAAATAATTACCGGGATTGTAATTGGACTTCTGCGTGTTTCTTGATAGATATATTTTGAAATCGCATTACGTGCATCCTTCTTGTAATCGTTCCAATTAATGTATTTCCCTTCAAAATGCTTTTGACTTGTTTCATTAAATGTCTTTTTGATTTGCTCAATAATATCTTCAGCTTCCTTAACATAAACAAAGCCTTTTGATATAACCTTGATATCACCGATAATTTTCTTTTGTTTAGCACTCACATGAGCAACAATTAAAACAGCGCCATCTTCAGCAAGTAATTCACGATCACGCATGACATAATCGTTAACATCACCCACTGCTGTACCGTCAATTAAAATTTCACCGACACTTATATCACCTTTAGCAATGTATGGTTCATCATCAAATGTTAAGACATCGCCATTATCAAGTAAAAATACATTTTCATACTTATAACCAATTTCCATAGCGAGTTTTCTTACCATATATTGATGACGGAAATCGCCAATTGTTGGAATAATGTATTTTGGTTTTAATAAATTAATCATCATCTTAATTTCTTCACCGGTTGCATGCGCTTGAGTAAGTAGTCGTTTATCGATAATTTTAACATTTGCATCGCTACGATATAAAATATCAAGTGTGCGCGCAGCCATTTTTTCAGTTCCTGGAACAGGTGATGTCATTAAAATAATCGTGTCACGATCAGTAATGTGAATTAAGCGGTCACTACGTTTACACATTCTTTGAAGCATATAGAATGGTTCATGACGTGAACCAGTGACTAATGCTACGATATCATTATCATCGTTTTTTTGTTTGTCATCGATATATTTTAAATTGATGAGTGATTCTTCAGGAATGCTTAAATAACCGGATTTGATTGCGATATCAACAATTCTTTGAGCTTTACGACCTATGATTGCTATACGTTTTTTATGCGCTAATGAAATATCGATAATACGTTGAATCTTCAATAAATCAGATGAAAATAATGAGACGATAATACGTCCATTTGCGTTTGCATAAATGCTGTTTAGTCGATGGTTAAGTTCTACAGAAACACCGCCATTTTGAACAAGTGATGAACCGATTGATTCAGTCAGTAATGCAAGAACATGCTTTTCTGACAACTCGTTAATTTTTTGGAAATCCGTTTGATAACGAACATCTCCACTTTGATCGAATGTAAAATCACTTGTGTAAACAATGGAACCCTTTGTTGTATGAACCGCAACACCAACACTCTCAGGTATCGAGTGTGTTGTATTAAAAAATGTAACCTTCACATTACCAAACTTAATAATTGAATTTTGATTGATAACATTTAATGATAATTCATTAAGATTATATCCAGCGTCCAATAAACTATCTTTGACAACATTCATTGTAAAATTCGTTGCATACACAGGCACGTTTAAATCCTTTAAAATGTGTTGTAATGCTCCAATGTGATCTTCATGCGCATGGGTTAAAAAAATCCCTTTAATACGTTTTTTCGCACGAATTAATACTTTATAATCCGGAATAATTTCATCGACACCATATAATTCTGAACTTGGGTACTTAATACCGGCATCTAAAATAAAATATTCTCTATCTACTTCTACGACATACATGTTTTTTCCGTTTTCGCCTAATCCCCCTAAGGCAAAAAATCTAACTTGACTCATATTACCACTTCCTTTATGTATCGAGAATTTATCTATATGAATTATATCATAAAAACAATTAAAAAATCATTACATTTACATTATATACAATTAAAGTTCTATCAATCTTGTGATAAAATGTAAATGGTGATTACAATGATTAAATATCCAAACATGCGAAAGCAACAAGAAAAAATGAATAATTACGCAAATCTTGGGATGACACTTGAAAGTGATATCGAAATAACAAATCAATATTATTTAGATCGAAATATCGCTGTCATCCATAAAAAACCTACGCCAGTTCAAGTTGTTAATGTAAGTTATCCAGCACGTAATAAAGCTAAAATTATTGAAGCTTATTATAAGACACCATCAACAACAGACTTTAATGGTATTTATAAGGGCAAATATATTGATTTTGATGCTAAAGAAACAAACTCAAGTACTTCAATGCCTTTAAGAAATATTCACAGTCATCAAATCGAGCATTTAAGTCGTGTTCATGAACATGGTGGAATTGCATTTTTAATTGTTCATTTTAAAAAACAAAACCAGTATTTTTTATTGCCTTTCGAAGTGTTAAATCGCTTCTGGCAAAATCAAAATACTGGCCGTAAGTCTATACCTTATGAAACTTTTGTAACTGAAGCATATGAAATTAAATTCAGTTTCCAACCAAGGCTTGATTATTTAAAAGTTCTTGATACATTTTATAACATTTGACTTTCATCTAGGATATCATTAAGTTTTTTTCGAATCAATAAAAGTATAACCGCGGATATAAAAGTTGTTGCTGCCATGTAAGGCAAGTTATACAAAATAAACGAATAGAAAAATGGTGTTTTTCCTGGCGGCGTATAATCCGCATATATAATAACACCACTTAAACCGTGGATTATGTATCTTAAAAACCCTGCGAGCATTATTGCAAAAAGTGTTTGTTTCCAACTTTTAAGTCCACCTTTGAATAATCCTGATAAACCGATAATGCCAAACGCTACGACATAATCAAGCAACAGTGATGCCCAGTGAAACCCGTAACCATCAAGTAAAAAGTTAACAAATCCAAAAATCACACCACCAATAACACCATAGGGTATGCCATAAATTAAGGCGATAATAACTAATGGTACCATCGATATACCAAATGGCGAACCACCATTAGGCATTGAAATATTTAAACCTGGTGTGTATCTAACAATAAGATCAAATACAACCGCAACAGCAACCAAAATTGAGGTTGTTGTTATTTTTTTTATACTTTGATTATTCATCTTTCTTCCTCCTTTAGAAAATAAAAAATTTCTTTAGGGGTACCAAAAGAAATAGATGTTCAAATGATTCATTTGCTTACTATTCCTACGCTGGTATTACCCAGATCAGGTGTTCGGGTCGATAAATAAATATCCTCTCAGCTTTCGCTCCCCGTAGTGATCACTTATATTGTATCATACACATTTTTGATATAACAATGATATGCTTATGATTAAAAATATATCAAAAATAATTTTTTATAATTTTATGTTGAATTTATAAATATTTCGTGTATAATAAAAGTATAAAGGAGGTAATTTTATGGCTATTATATGGTTCAATGAAAAACCTAAAGAAGGCGTTGTTACAATCGCACAAGGCCATTTGACGTTAAATAAACCTGCAACGACTTTTTTCGAGTCTGCATACAGTGTCATGCTAGGCATCGATCCAGATGATAAAAAAGTTATTATCAAACCACTAGATAAAGCTACAGCTTTACGTCACGATATTCCTGATACGAAAAAATATCGAATCACTGTAAGAAGTTCATATAGTCGTATTACAAATAAAGCGTTTGTTGAAAAAATTACAGGCTTGTTTAATTTAGATTTTAAAAACGAGACAATTAAATTTCCGGCAGAATGGGATAACAAACAAAAAGTACTTGTAGTTAATATGAAGGAGGAAATAAAATGAACGAAATTTTAATTTGGGTATGGGTTGGATTATTTATACTCGCAATCTTTTTCGAATTTTTAACATTAGATCTCGTTAGCATTTGGTTTGCATTAGCAGCCATACCTGCGTTTATTTTGTCCTTATTTAGTGTAGAATGGTATATCCAATTTGCTGTGTTTGTTATTTTAACGTTAGTTCTTTTCTTATACACAAGACCAATTATTATGAAGTATTTAAAAACGAACGAAATAAAGACAAATGTTGATGCTATTATCGGTAAAGTTGGTTATGCAACAAGCGATATCGAACCAGGTGTACCAGGAACAGCTAAAGTTAACAATCTTGAGTGGACTGCAATTAGTCAAGATACTGTAAAACAAGGGGAAGCCGTTCGTATCCTCGATATTGAAGGGGTCAAACTTATTGTAGAAAAAAATGAAACTAAGTCATAGGGCGTTATGCGCAGTTTGTATGAAGTACACAATTATTTTAAAAGGAGAGATTTATGAAAAATTTTATTAGACCAAACATTTTATTATCAACAGAGTTAACGATTATATTAATTATTTTAATTGTTGGTGCGTTAATTATTATCGCTACACGTTTCCGTTTAGTTACACAAACTAAAAAATATGTAATTGAACGTTTAGGAGCATACCATCAAACTTGGGGTGTTGGAATTCACTTTTTAATTCCTTTTGTGGATCGTATTGCAGCAGTTGTAACACTTAAAGAACAAGTTCGTGATTTTGAACCACAGCCTGTAATTACAAAGGATAACGTTACAATGCAAATTGATACAGTTGTCTTCTTCCAAATTACGGACCCTAAATTATATGCTTATGGTGTTGATAATCCGCTCTCAGCTATTGAAAACTTATCAGCAACTACTTTAAGAAATATTATTGGTGATTTAGATTTAGACGAAACATTGACTTCAAGAGACTTAATTAATACAAAAATGCGCTCAATCTTAGATGAAGCTACTGATGCATGGGGTATTAAAGTTAACCGAGTTGAAGTTAAAAACATTGTTCCACCAAAAGATATTCGTGAATCAATGGAAAAACAAATGCGTGCAGAGCGTGAAAGACGTCAAACAATTTTACTTGCAGAAGGTGACAAACGTGCAGCTATCTTGCGCGCTGAAGGTGAATCTGAAGCGATTATTTTAAGAGCTGAAGCCCAAAAACAACAAGCAATTCGTGAAGCTGAAGGTGAGGCTGAATCCATTAGAAAACTTAAAGAAGCTGAAGCGCTTGGTATTAAATTAATTAAAGATGCAAAAGCAGATGCAGCCGTTCTTCAAATTAAAGCATTTGAATCATTAAATAAACTTGCAGATGGTCAGGCAACAAAGATTGTTGTACCTACAGATTTTAGAAACATCGCTTCTACACTTTTAGCTAGTGCTGAAGTTATGAAAGATGTTAATAAAGTTGATAAATAAGTATGGGAACATTCATACGAGTAAAAGTACTAAATAAGGAACAATATTTAGTTATAAACACAAAACACATTGTATATGTTTACAAAAAAGTTAACAAAAAAGGTGTTGAAACATACAACATCATGCTTGAGCAAGACGGTTTTGATATGAACGGCATTTACTATGTGGAAATTGATAAGAAAACCTATGATTTACTACTTAAAAAATTAGATTATATTGACTTAGTTGATGAGATTTTTGACATATAAAAACAAAGAAGCCATTTTTGGCTTCTTTTTTGTAATTACTGAATTGTTTTTTTAATTAAATCGATTGAAAGTTTATTAGGTCCTACATTTACTGCTTCCTTCATTAAAGAAAGGGCTTCATCAACACCTTTTTCATTAACATAGAGGGTTGCAATAACATCACCCTTTTGAACACGATCTCCAATTTTTTTATGTAAATCGATACCTACAAATAAATCAATAATATCTTCTTTGGTTTCTCTTCCGGCACCAAGTCTTGAAGCAGCTACACCAATTTTTAATGCGTCAATTGTTTCAATATATCCATTTTCAGTAGACTTAAACTCAACCGTTTTATTACTTAATAACTCTTCTTTTCGTTCAATAATCGATGGATCACCGTGTTGTGCAACAATAAGTTCTCTAAATTTATTTAATGCCAAACCATTATCTAACGTATTATGTAGTTTTTCTTTAGCAACTTCAAAACTGCTTTCTATCTTTGATTGAACAAGTAAGTGCGCGCCAATTTCAACAGTGACATCCACTAGATCCTTAGGACCTTTACCACTTAGTGTTTCAATTGCCTCATATACTTCAAGACCATTACCAATTTTATGTCCTAAAGGTTCATCCATGCCTGTTAAGATAGCCGTCATTTTCTTGCCAGCTAATTTACCAATATTTACCATAAGTTCAGCTAGGTTGGTTGCTTCTTCAACAGTTTTCATAAATGCACCATGGCCAACTTTAACATCTAAACAAATTGCATCAGCACCACTTGCAAGTTTTTTAGACATAATGCTTGCAGCAATAAGTGGAATTGAATCAACAGTTGCCGTAACATCGCGTAATGCATACAACTTTTTGTCTGCAGGTGCTACATCGCCACTTTGACCAACGATTGCTAAACCTATTTCAGATACTTGCTTTTTAAAATCCTCCACAGATAACTCAACTTGATAACCTGGAATACTTTCAAGTTTATCAACAGTACCTCCAGTATGTCCTAATCCACGTCCACTCATTTTCGCTACTTTAGCGCCATGATAAGCAAGGAGTGGTCCAAGTACTAAAGTTACTTTGTCGCCAACGCCACCTGTAGAGTGTTTATCTACTTTAACACCCTCGATACTGTCAAGATTGAAGATATCACCAGAATCACGCATGAAAAGTGCGAGATTTGTTGCTTCTTCATTTGTCATACCTTTAAAATAGATTGCCATTAAAAGGGCACTTATTTGATAATCTGGAATACGTCCTTTTGTGTAACCTTCAATGAAGAACTTGATTTCTTCGGCAGTTAAAATACCGCCATCACGTTTTTTTGTAATGATGTCAATAATATGCATATATCATTTCTCCTTTGTTTAATTATATTTTACCATATTATGATATAATACATAAAGGAAAAGAGAGGTAATTGCATGATATTAGCTATGGTTAGACACGGACAAACAGATTTTAATAAAAATCGACTCGTGCAAGGTCGCATCAATAATCCTTTAAACGAAACTGGAAAAAAACAAGCAAAAGATACGGCCAATGAACTAAAAAAAGCAAAAGAGACTTTTGACGTACTTGCTTCTAGTCCTTTATCAAGAGCATTAGTTACTGCAAATATTATTAAACGTAGATTCAACTTTAAAGATCCAATTTACATCGCACCTTATTTTGTAGAACGTGATTTTACACCATTTGACGGTGATACAATCGAACACGCGTTTCCAATAATAGGTGATGCAAACTTTCATCATCCAATGTTTGAAACGGATGAAATGTTAATTGAACGTGCTAAATATGCTTTAAATCTTTTATATGAAAAATTTAAAGATAAAAAAGTATTGTTAGTTGCACACTCACACATTATTAAAGCACTATTAATATCTGTAGATCCAAAAAAGTTTGATTTTATTAAATACTATGTAGACAACAGCTCTGTTCACTATATTGAAGTAACAGATGAAGGTATTAAATTTTTAGGCGCTAGAGGACAAGTGAGTTCTTGATTTTAAAAAA
>Ga0209075_1003645_pt1 | contig 12657 bp, 11 predicted proteins | sample Stecom2011_FD_187523 | JGI IMG/M metagenome (GOLD analysis project Ga0209075, IMG submission 187523) | Agricultural soil microbial communities from Utah to study Nitrogen management - Steer compost 2011 (SPAdes) (version 2) | ecosystem: Environmental > Terrestrial > Soil > Agricultural land...
GGAGATAAGGTTAAACTCGAAATGAGTCCTTACGATTTAACAAAGGCAAGAATTACTTATAGATATTAATAAATCCTTTGCTGGAGATATTAAACAATTAGTACCAAAGAGATGATGTCATTTGATTTCATCCAACTTTAAAAAATAGAAGTAAATAGAGATGAAGTCGTAAGATGACATTTCACCTTTAAAATGAAAATACTAAAGAGATGAAAGTAAGAGCATCCGTAAAGAAAAGAAGTGCCGACTGCAAGATTGTTCGCAGAAAAGGCAGATTATATGTAATTAACAAAAAGAACCCAAAGTTCAAACAAAGACAAGGATAAGTTATGGCAAGAATCGCAGGTGTAGATATCCCGAAGCACAAAAGGGGTGTAATCGCGTTAACGTATATTTTTGGAATCGGTAGAAGCCGTGCCCAAGATATTCTGAAAAAAGCCGGGGTTGACGAAGATAAAAAAGTTAGTGAGTGGAACGACGATGAAATCGGCGCTATCCGTGAAGCTACAGGATCTTTCAAAATCGAAGGTGAGTTACGTAGTGAAGTTCAGTTGAGCATCAAACGTTTAATGGATATTGGTTGCTACAGAGGTATTCGTCATAGATCGGGTCTTCCATTGAGAGGACAACGAACTAAGAATAACTCTCGCACTCGTAAAGGAAGACGTAAAACGGTTGCTAACAAGAAAAAAGTAACGAAATAACAGTAGTTAGTCGTGAGGTTAAATTGATTTAATTCAGTCTAAACTTTCACTACACTATAAATCACTAGATTATGGCAAAGACAGGTCAAAAAACTACAAAAGCAGTTAAGAAACGCAAGTTAACAGTTGAAGCAGTTGGAGAAGCACATATCTCAGCTTCTTTCAACAATATCATTGTGAGCTTAACAAATAAAAACGGAGATGTTATCTCTTGGTCATCGGCTGGGAAGATGGGGTTCCGTGGATCAAAGAAAAATACTCCTTATGCTGCTCAATTGGCAGCTGAAGATTGTGCGAAAGTTGCACATGATGCAGGTTTACGTAAAGTAAAAGTTTATGTAAAAGGACCAGGTAACGGAAGAGAGTCTGCAATACGTTCTCTACACAATGCTGGTATTGAAGTAACAGAAATCATTGACGTTACTCCAATTCCACATAACGGTTGTCGTCCTCCTGCAAGAAGAAGAGTGTAATAACTTATTATTATGTGCGATTCCTGATCCTAATTCAGTAATCGCACATATTTAATTCTACAATAAACAAAAGTATCAACTGAAGAAATAAGAACTAAAGGATTAACGTAAGACCTTAATTTAGTTTTTCTTCAAAACCTCAAATTAGAAATGGCAAGATATACTGGTCCAAAAACTAAAATCGCCCGTAAGTTTGGCGAAGCAATCTTCGGAGCTGACAAATCCTTCGAAAAAAGAAACTACCCTCCAGGGCAACACGGAAACAACCGTCGTCGTGGAAAGAAATCGGAATATGCTATTCAGCTTAGCGAAAAGCAAAAAACTAAATACACTTATGGTATTTTGGAGCGTCAGTTCCGAAATATGTTTAAGAAAGCTAACGCTGCTCCTGGAATTACAGGTCAGGTATTGCTTCAAATGTGTGAATCTCGTTTAGACAACGTTGTTTACCGTATGGGTATTTCACCAACACGTGCTGGTGCTAGACAATTGGTTACTCACAGACATATTACTGTGAATGGTGAAAAGGTTAACATTCCTTCATACCAATTAAAGCCAGGAGACGTAGTTGGAGTTCGTGAAAAATCTAAATCCTTAGAGACAATCACAAACTCTTTAGCAAACGCTAATAATGTATATGAGTGGATCACTTGGAATGGTGAGAAAAAAGAAGGAACATTCGTTTCTGTACCAGAGCGCCTTCAAATTCCAGAGAACATCAACGAACAGTTGATCGTTGAATTATATTCTAAATAATTTTAATACAGCAATTCAATTATGTCAATATTTAGTTTTCAGAAACCTGATAAAGTTATAATGGTGAACTCCACCGATTTCGAAGGCAAGTTTGAATTCCGCCCTTTGGAACCTGGTTATGGGCTTACCATTGGTAACGCATTAAGACGCGTACTGCTTTCATCATTGGAAGGATTCGCTATTACTTCGGTTCGCATCGAAGGTGTAGATCACGAGTTTTCTACAATTGCTGGAGTAGTGGAAGACGTTACTGAAATCATCTTGAATCTTAAACAAGTTCGCTTTAAAAGACAGATTGATGAAGTAGATAACGAAACCGTTACGATCTCGGTTTCTGGTAAAAACCAATTGAAAGCAGGAGATTTCCAAAAATTTATCTCAGGTTTTCAAGTGTTGAACCCAGAATTGGTTATCTGTAATATGGAATCAAAAGTGAATCTTAACTTTGAGATCACTATTGAAAAAGGGCGTGGTTATGTTCCTGCAGAAGAGAACAAAAAAGCAAATGCCCCTCTTGGAACTATCTTTACCGACTCTATCTACACGCCAATTAAAAACGTGAAGTATAGTATCGAAAACTTCCGAGTGGAACAAAAAACAGATTACGAAAAATTAGTTTTCGAAATCATTACAGATGGTTCTATTCATCCTAAAGACGCTTTAACTGAAGGTGCAAAAACATTGATTCACCACTTTATGTTGTTCAGTGATGAGCGCATTACTTTGGAAGCCGATGAAATTGCACAAACAGAAACTTATGATGAGGAATCTCTTCATATGCGTCAGTTGCTTAAAACTAAATTAGTTGATATGGACCTATCGGTTCGTGCTCTAAACTGTTTGAAAGCTGCAGAAGTTGATACTTTAGGAGATCTTGTAGTTTACAACAAAAGCGACTTGATGAAGTTTAGAAACTTCGGTAAAAAATCACTTACAGAGTTAGAAGAACTAGTAGGTGGAAAAGGTCTTGACTTCGGAATGGATCTTTCAAAATATAAATTAGATAAAGACTAGAACAGACTTGAGATATTAGACGTGAGACATAAGATTAATTAGTTTCATATCTCACGTCAATTTCTCAAATCTATAAAATTAACCCATCATAGTTTGCTCTCCGATGAACGGATGTGGTAGCAAGATGATGAAAATTAAAATGTCATGAGACACGGAAAAAAACACAATCACTTAGGTAGAAAAACAGCCCATAGACATGCCATGTTGGCTAATATGGCTAGCTCATTAATTGAGCACAAAAGAATCAACACAACTGTTGCAAAAGCAAAAGCATTGAAGCAGTTTGTTGAGCCATTAGTTACTAAGTCTAAAGAAGACACTACGCATAACAGACGTCTTGTTTATGCTAAACTTCGTCAGAAAGAGGCTGTAGCTGAACTTTTCCGAACTGTTGCTCCAAAAGTTGGTGATCGTCCAGGAGGATATACCCGAATCATTAAATTAGGTAATCGTCTAGGAGATAACGCAGATATGGCAATGATTGAACTAGTAGACTTCAACGAAATCTATAATGTTGGAAAAGCTACTAAAAAGAAAACTACTCGTAGAAGCCGTCGTGGAGGAGGTAAAGCAGGTGCTGCAACAACTTCAACAGCTAAAACGAATGAAACTAAAAAAGAAGAGGAATAAAATAAATTCTAATTCAATAGTCAACAAAGGGATAAGCGTTTTCGTTTATCCCTTTTTTATTTTTAGTAATATACGTAACCAATAAAATTTAAGACTTACTAAGGTTATAAAAGCCAAAGATCTATTTCATAAAGGCCTACTTTCAATTAAGCTAAATTGATTCACAAAATTTTTAATATTGTCGAATTTCAATGGTAAATAAAAAACTTTCATTCAATAAATGTATAGAAAACAACTCAATAACAACTTATATCTTTATTATCCGACTTCGGTATTTGCCATCATTAAAATCTATAGTTTAATTTTAAATAAGTGTAGAAAGGAGTTAGTTTAGATTCATTTTCAATATTGCTAATATCGGTAATTTGGATTTCTATCATCCCTTTTTCGTTAGTTAGATTATGGGTTTTAAGCAGTATATCCATTTTATTTTTTTTGATGATATATTTTGCTTCTAGGCTAATCAAATTATATAATCTTGTTTGCGATTTTAAATTTTTCATATATAGCTGATCAGTATTAACCTTGATTGATATCCTTTTTGAAAATTCCGACTCCAAATTCAGACTTGTATAATATTGGGTGTTCTCTCTAGAATAAGAAGATTGATTTATTCTGTTGTATTGGATTTGTCCTGAAAATTTCAGGTTAAATATTGGGTTGAATAGTGTTGCATAAACCAATTTTGGAGCAATCTGTTCATAATATAAGTTTTCACGAGCTCTTTCCTGAAGTGATATTGACGTTTTTCTATTCAGATAGCTGATTTTAAAACTGAATGAAGATTTCATCTGGGAAAGTATTTTATCAAACTTTATGGCAGCAGCAAGTTGACTTGTTTTGGGTATAACTGTTTTTGCTTGAAGGGTAATCAGGTCATTTTGTAGATATTCATAGCCATAACCATTTGAAATAATGTCATAACTAAAAGAAGAAGTATAAAATAATTGTTTTCGAAAATCTGACTTTGAATGTGTGAATGAAAATTTATGGGAAATTTGCTTTTCAATCACACCGGAACCAATACTAAATGTAGTGCTATTTGTGAGAATTGGATTTGTGTATAAATCTATAATATTAGGAAACTTTGAATTTAGAGCATACCCCCATCTCAATTTTCCGAATTCTTCAAATAATTTTGTAAAACCAATCGCTGGTTGAAACGACACGAACCTTTTTTTCTTGTTAATAGTATCTGTTCGGTAGTCTATTTCCATAAAGGATAACTCTCCGTATATAGAAACTTCAATATCACTGAATATTAAAAAGTTCAACTTTTTGTTAAGGTAAGCCTCGTTTTTACTATTTGTGATTCTATTACTCGTATTATATTGGTTTAAGTTCTCAATGTTTTTTATATCAGAATTTAATTCTTGTTTTTGAGTAATTACTCCAAAGTTCCATGCACCATGCTTTCCTAATAATGAAGAGATAAGTCCAAAACTTTTCATGGGATTATTGTATGCTTGTCTAAAATTTTCATAGTTAGATAAAGTGAAAGGGTTCGGTTCTATTGAAAAATCTTGCGGGTTTTCTTCTTTAATATAAATCAATCTGGAATCTAGTGCTTTGTTTTCAGACAATCGTATAGTTGAATTTATGTTTATGTAAAATTCTGTATTTCGTTCAGTAAACCTTTCTTGCCTTGTAAAACTATTCAGCAATACATCATAATTGTTCTCTCTTGAGCGTGAATCAATATTGCCTTCTACGGAAAAGTAGAATTTGTCATTTGGTTTATAGGAATAAAATAATTCACCGTCATAGATATCAGCATTTTGAAACACGTAGTAATCTATATTATTCGTGTTTTCAGTAAATGTAAAATTTTCAATGGTTCGTGTGGACTGAGAGAGATTATCAGCTCCTCTATTTAAACGCAACCTTAAATTTTGACTATTTCCAATCTCTTGAAAGATACTTGCTGAGTTGAATTGGGAAGAGTTTTCTGTAAAATATTCCTCGCTAATGCTACCATGAGTTTTCAATCTGTTAAGGTAAAGTAAGCTAGAGGATGCTTCCAGTTTGGTAAATATTTTTCTCTTTGGTATTAATGTTTCACTAGATAAATTTACATTGTTGATATTGTTTATGAGAAAGAAATTCAAGCCTGAACCTAAATTGAATATTGTTGCGTCAAGATCGTATTTTTTCGGAACGCCCAAACCTATTCCGGTTTTGGCGTATATTTTATTTCTCCTATTCTTTTTAAACACCAAATTCAAAGCAATGTCTTCACTAGTTAAAAATGACTTCAAAACTGGATTTTCCGAAAAATTATTGATTAACTCTACTTCTTTTACATCACTAGCGTCTATATTTTTTGAGGGTATTTTATAATCGGTATTGAAAATGTCTTTACCATCGATTGTTATTTTGGATATTTCCTTTCCGTTAACAGATATATTTCCTTTTTTATCTACTAATATTCCAGGTAGATTACTCAAAACATCCTCAATAACATTGTCTGAGTTTTTTTGAAATTTCTGAACGTTAAATACAACCGTATCTTGTTTGATTGTAACTTTACTGTTTTCTTCAATGATTACCTCGTTCAACCTTTCTACTGAAGGTAAAAGAACAACCTCAAAATCAATGTTTCGTTTTTCTTTTATTGTCTGATTTTCAATCAATAATTCTTTAGGTTCAAAGCCTAAGTGCCTAACTTCTATTTGTAAGGAATCTTTTAAATAATTAATTGTAGCATTGAAATATCCTTGGCTATTGGATGTGCCATATTTAATAAGGTTTTTGTCAGAGTCGAAAATTGTTATACTGGCATTTTCAATTTTCGCACTAAGGGTATCCAATACATTTATGTGTATGTTTATTTGCTTTTCCAGTGGAGTGGTTTGAGCAAAGGTTAGACACACAGAAAACATGAAAATTATGATAATACAATCTTTGCGCAAAATCTTAGACTAGTCTTTTATCATTATAGTATACTCTTTACTTAGTAATTTTAGTTGATCAGCCGAATATTCTATATTCACATAAGGTATAGGGGTTATGTCCTTTTGTATGCTCCCTGTGGCCTTTAGACCACGTTGGTTTTCAAGATATCTGATATAGAGGTTAAAGTTTTCATTTAAAAATTCATTAATAGATAGCTGTTCATTTTCCTGGGGCTTCTCTATTTTAAACTCTCCATTATAAGGGATTTGTATTTCTCTTAGCGTAATGTGGATGTTAAAATTGTCATCCATAACTTCCAGAATAAGACCTGGTAGACCATTGAATTTCCACGGGCCAAAAGAAACGGGAACTTCGTATGTAAACCAAGCTGTGTAATTCCGTCCTCTGAAATTTTGACAAGTGGCTTTGTAGGCTAAGAAGTTTCCAATATTTTTAGTTTCATTTGTTATTTTCCAGCTAAAGTCTATGTCTGACTCTGAAACCAAAACGGGATATCTTTCTGCTAAAAGTTCTCTACTTATTAATGTATTATCTTTTTTGTTGTAATAATATTGATATCCTTGGGGGTCAAAATTTCTAAAATAAATACCTCCATTTGAGGAGTTATCTCTATATGTAATATTTTTCTTGAAACTTTTTTTCTGCTCTAATTCTATTGAGTTGTAAATGAAAAAACTCTCATTATTACTGAAATATAACTCAGACTTGTATTTATAGCCTTCCACATAGTTATAAAGGTTAACGTGAAAATCATAAACTACTTTCCCTTTTATGTCTTGAGAAAACGAGGTGCTAAAAAACAGAAGAGATGCACCTGCAATAAAGATTTTTAAGATCATAGTGTTTTTATTTTAAAAACAACCTCCATAGTATATATAAACATGGAGGTTGTTAGTTTAGTACCCTATAGGTGCCGGATTATATCCGTCTCCGCCGCATTCTTCCAAGCTGTATATATTGTTTGCATATTCGTCGAATTCTGCTCTACTACACCATCCGTGGGTAGTTCCGTTATAACTACAACCTGCTCCTCCATTTATGGTATAGGATTGATTACATTTAATGGTCGCTTCTTTGGAAACTAAATTTCCATTTGTAAATGCCATTAATAAAAACGTGAAACTTAACATAATAGTACTTTTCATTGTTTAAAATTTAAAGATTAATATGTTTAAACATAAAACATAAAACATAAAACATAAAACATAAAACATAAAACATAAATTTATGAAATAATTAACACTTCTGATGGGTATGGAAGTTGATTTGAAGAAAAAACAGGTCCAAGGGAGGCCATAGAACAAATATGTTTTAGAATTTAAGGAAGAGGAGAAATAAAATGATTTATAATTCAATAGTCAACAAAGGGATAAGCGTTTTCGTTTATCCTTTTTTTTTATGCTATTTTTGCACTGCTTTTTAGAAATAATAATACTGATTAGTTTTATTTATTTACTAAAGTATTGAAATCAAATATTTGAAACCTGAAACCTACTTAAGATGAAATATCAAACACGAAAAAAAGCACTTATTTTATTGGCAGATGGAACTGTTTTCTACGGAAAAGCTGTCGGGAACAAAGAAGGCTCTGCCTTTGGAGAGGTGTGCTTTAATACAGGAATGACGGGTTATGAAGAGATTTTTACAGATCCTTCTTATCATGGGCAGATTATGGTTTCATCTACGGCACATGTTGGCAATTATGGAATTAGTAATAAAGAAATCGAATCTGAAGGAATCAAAATATCGGGTTTGGTTGTTCGCAATTTTAGTTATCATTATTCACGACCAGGAGCAGAAGGTTCTCTAGAGGATTTTTTAGATACTAACAATGTTTTAGCTATTAGCGATGTAGACACGCGCGCTTTAGTGAGTCATATTCGCGATAATGGAGCAATGAATGCAGTTATTACCACAGATGTTGATAGTTTAGAAGCTCTAAAAAAACAATTGGCAGCAGTTCCAAGTATGGAGGGGATGGAGCTAGCTTCAAAGGTTTCTACTCAAGAACCTTATCATTACGGTAATGAAAATGCTAAATACAGAATTTCAGCATTAGATGTTGGAATTAAAAAAAATATTCTAAGACGATTAGCCGAGAGAGATTGCTACATCAAAGTTTTTCCATATAACTCTACTTTTTCTGATATGGAAGCTTTCAGTCCTGATGGCTATTTTATTTCAAACGGGCCTGGAGACCCAGAGCCTTTAAAAAGCGCTATTGAAGTTGTGAAAACAATTTTAGATAAAGAATTACCTCTTTTCGGGATTTGCCTTGGTCATCAATTGTTAGCGTTAGCAAATGGAGTTTCAACCTATAAAATGCACAATGGTCATCGAGGAATTAATCACCCTGTGAAAAACCTTATTACAGGTAAAGGAGAGATTACTTCCCAAAACCATGGTTTTGCTATAAACAAAGAAGAGGCAGAAGCAAATCCAAATATTGAAATCACACATGTTCATTTAAATGACCACACAATTGCAGGAATTAAAATTAAAAACAAACCTGCTTTTTCAGTTCAATATCACCCTGAATCGAGTCCTGGTCCTAATGACTCTATTTATCTATTTGATCAATTTATCGAAAGTATTGAAAAGCATAAACTTCAAACACAATAAATTCCTATTTTAATGATTTGTTGCAATACTGTGCAATATTCATTGAAGTATTCCAAATAACTTAATTAACAACCATAATTATGAGCATGATTATAGACATTACCGCTAGACAAATCTTCGATTCGAGAGGAAATCCAACTATTGAGGTTGATGTAACTACCGAAAATGGTTTTATGGGTAGAGCAGCAGTTCCATCTGGGGCATCTACTGGTGAGCATGAAGCTGTAGAACTTCGTGATGGCGGAAAGTCATATATGGGAAAAGGAGTGCTAAAAGCTGTTCAGAATGTTAATGAAAAAATAGCTCAAACACTTTTAGGTACCTCGGTTTTTGAACAAGAATTGATTGATAAGATTATGATCGATTTGGATGGCACTAAAAACAAGTCGGTTCTAGGTGCTAACGCTATTTTAGGTGTTTCTTTAGCGTGTGCAAAAGCAGCAGCTCAAGAGTTAGGTATGCCTTTGTATCGCTATGTGGGTGGTGTGAGTGCAAAAACACTTCCAGTTCCTATGATGAACATAATCAATGGAGGATCTCATAGTGATGCTCCTATTGCTTTTCAGGAGTTTATGATTATGCCTGTTAAAGCAAATAACTTTGCTCATGCTATGCAAATTGGATCTGAAATTTTCCATAATCTTAAAGCGGTACTTCACGACCGTGGACTTAGTACTGCAGTTGGAGATGAAGGAGGATTTGCGCCTACACTAAAAGGAACCGAAGACGCTCTAGATACCATTGCAGAAGCTACAAAAAAAGCTGGCTACAAAATGGGTGATGAAATTATGATTGCTTTGGATTGTGCAGCAGCAGAGTTTTATGTAGATAAAAAGTATGACTATTCTAAGTTCGAAGGTGAGAAAGGAAAAGTTCGCACCTCTGAAGAACAAGCAAACTACTTAGCCGAGCTATGTGATAAATATCCAATTATTTCTATTGAAGATGGAATGGATGAAGATGATTGGGAAGGATGGAAGTATTTAACCGAAAAGGTAGGTGATCGCGTACAGTTAGTAGGTGATGATCTTTTTGTAACAAATGTTGAAAGACTTTCAAGAGGAATTTCAGAAAATATAGCAAACTCAATTCTTATTAAAGTAAATCAAATAGGAACACTAACCGAAACTATTGCAGCTGTAAACATGGCGCACAACGCTGGTTATACCTCTGTTATGTCTCATAGAAGTGGAGAAACTGAAGATTATACTATTGCAGATTTAGCTGTAGCTCTTAATTGTGGGCAAATCAAAACAGGTTCTGCCTCAAGAAGCGATAGAATGGCTAAGTATAACCAATTATTGCGTATTGAAGAGCAACTAGGTGAAGTAGCATATTTTCCTCAAAGGAAAGCATTTAAAATTTAAGCATACTTCTAAGTTAGATTGACTTTAGGAGAAATAAGTGAGTTTTTATAACTTTTTGTAGTTTTCTTATTTAAGGAATATTTAACCTACAAAAGAAGTTAATATGTTAAAAAGGCTCCTCTAAATTTTGTAATTTAGCAATTCTGAATAAAAATAATTTTTTAAAGTATATGACAAAGATAGCGACCCTCGAAATAGATGGTAAAAAATATGAGCTTCCAATTGTGGAAGGCACTGAAAATGAATTGGGAATAGACATCAAAAGCCTTCGATCTGCTACAGGAGGAGTTGTAACACTAGATCCTGGTTATAAAAACACAGGTGCTTGTGAAAGTGGAATAACTTTCTTGGATGGAGAAAAAGGTGTACTACGCTATCGAGGATATACTATTGAAGAATTGGCAGAGAAAGCTCACTTTTTAGAAGTATGCTATCTTTTGATATTTGGAGAATTGCCAACACAAAAGCAACTTGACAAATTTCATACAGATATAAAAGCACAATCTCATGTAGATGAGGATGTAAAGAAAATTTTGGATGGTTTTCCAAAAGCAGCTCACCCAATGGGAGTTCTGTCTTCTTTGACCTCTGCTTTGGTTGCTTTTAATCCATCTTCTGTCAATGTAGACAGCGAAGAGGATATGTATAGAGCTATCGTGAAAATACTTGGAAAATTTCCAGTGTTGACAGCTTGGACATACAGAAAACGTATGGGCCTACCGTTGGATTACGGTGGAGATTCATTAGGTTATGTGGACAACTTCATAAAAATGATGTTCAAAAAACCAAATGGTGAATACACTACAAACGAAACAGTTTTAGCAGCTTTAGATAAATTATTGATTCTACACGCCGATCACGAACAAAACTGTTCAACTTCTACGGTTAGAATTGTAGGTTCATCACACGCTGGCCTTTTTATTTCAATTTCTGCTGGTATTGCAGCACTTTGGGGGCCTCTTCACGGAGGTGCAAACCAAGCTGTAATAGAAATGCTTGAAGCTATTAAAGCTGATGGAGGAGATACAAAGAAATTCATGGCTAAAGCAAAGGATAAAAATGATCCTTTCCGTTTAATGGGCTTCGGACATAGAGTGTATAAAAACTTTGATCCTCGTGCGAAAATCATTAAAAAAGCAGCAGACGACGTATTAGAGAACTTAGGAATCGAAGACGATATTCTTGATATTGCAAAACAATTAGAGAAAGAAGCTTTAGAAGATAAGTACTTTGTTGATAGAAAACTGTATCCAAACGTAGATTTCTACTCAGGTATTATTTACCGTGCATTAGGAATTCCAGTTGAAATGTTCACTGCAATGTTTGCTTTAGGACGTTTACCTGGTTGGATTGCACAATGGAGAGAAATGCGTTTAAATAAGGAGCCAATTGGTCGCCCACGTCAGATTTATACTGGCGCTAATAAACGTGAATTTGTTCCTGTAGAGGATCGTTAATTATATCTTTTTTAAACATACTCAAAAGCACTTTTTAATCGAAGTGCTTTTTTATATTTGTTTCTATGATTAAGTTAAATATCAATGATGAGATTTCCCGCCTAAGGGTGGTTGTGTTAGGAAATGCAGATAGTAATGGTCCAGTTCCAAAACTTGAGGACGCATACGATCCAAAGTCTGCGGAACACATTAAAGCAGGTACCTATCCTAAAGATGAGGATATGGTGAAGGAAATGGACGCTGTAGCTGAAGTATTTAAAAAATATGATGTGAAAGTGTTTCGCCCACATTCAATTGAAGATTACAACCAGATTTTCTCTCGAGATATAGCATTTGTAATTGAAGATAAATTCATTATTGCAAATATAATTGACGATCGATCTAAAGAAATAGATGCTTTAGAACACGTTATAAAACAAATTGACCCTTCAAAAATTATAGAATTCCCAGACAAAGCTCATATTGAAGGTGGTGACGTAATGCCTTGGGGCGACTATATTTTCGTAGGAACTTACTACGGAGATGATTATTCTAAGTATATAACTGCAAGAACCAATATGAAGGGTGTTGAGCATCTTCAAAAGGTGTTTCCGCATAAAAAGGTGAAATCATTCAGCCTTAGAAAAAGTAACACTGTTGCTGACGAAAATGCACTCCACTTAGATTGCTGTTTTCAGCCACTAGGTAGAGGAAAAGCAATCATTCATAAAGAAGGATT
>Ga0209075_1003646_pt1 | contig 12656 bp, 8 predicted proteins | sample Stecom2011_FD_187523 | JGI IMG/M metagenome (GOLD analysis project Ga0209075, IMG submission 187523) | Agricultural soil microbial communities from Utah to study Nitrogen management - Steer compost 2011 (SPAdes) (version 2) | ecosystem: Environmental > Terrestrial > Soil > Agricultural land...
CCTTCGGAAGATGAAAAAAATCCTCACTTCTTTTTATTCACCCACGACAGGTTGTAGAGATCTTTGCGTCTGTCTTTCAGGTTTCTCACGGCTCCGAAAGTGTGCAATTCACGCAACAGATCAATATCGACATCGGCAAAAAGGATCATTTCGGTGTTGGGTGTGGCTTCGGCTTTAATTCCATTGTTTGGGAAGGCAAAATCACACGGCGTAAACACCGCCGATTGCGCATATTGGATATCCATATTATGGACTTTGGGCAAATTCCCGACACTTCCTGCAATGGCCACATAACATTCGTTTTCCACAGCGCGTGCCTGAGCACAGAGTTTTACGCGCGAATATCCGTTTTGCGTATCGGTGAGGAACGGCACAAAAAGAATATCCATCCCTTCATCGGCCAAAAGCCTCGACAGTTCTGGAAACTCCACATCGTAGCAAATTAAGATGCCGATTTTTCCGCTGTCGGTTTCAAAAGTCCTTAGCGTATTTCCGTTGACCATCCCCCAAACCCGTGCTTCATCGGGGGTGACGTGAAGTTTCTCAAACCGCTCAACACTGCCATCTCTTCGACACAAGTAACCAACATTATACAATTTCGAGTCAACCACTTCGGGCATACTCCCCGTAATGATATTGATGTTGTAGGAAATGGAAAGTTGTGCAAGCCGGTCTTTGATTTCTATGGTGTGCTTTGCCAATTCCCGTATGGCCTCGGCTTCGCCAAGATGGTTGTAGTCCGCCATTAAAGGCGCGTTGAAAAATTCTGGAAACAGCGCAAAATCACAGTGATATCCTGCTGTGCTATCGACAAAATACTCCACTTGCTCCATCAGATCCTCCATTCCTGCATAGCGTCGCATTTGCCATTGAATCAATCCCAATCGCACCACACTTTTAACGGTTTGGGGCGCAGCCTCTTCCTCGGGCGTGGTGTAGTAAATATTGTTCCAAGCCATCAAAACCGCAAATTCTGCCGAGTCTGTATCACCTTCTAAATAGCCTTTTAAGATGCGCATGGGATGAAAATCGTTAGAAATCTGAAAGTTCAAAACAGGATCGTGAATTTCTTTACTGCGCACTTTTTCGATGTATTGTTTCGGCGACAACGTATCGGCATATTGATGATACTGCGGCATACGGCCCCCAAAGACAATGCGTTTTAGATTCAGGTTTTCGCACAATTCCTTGCGGTAGTCATACAATCGTCTTCCCAATCGCAAGCCGCGAAAATCGGGACGGATGAAAATATCGATGCCATAAAGCACATCGCCCTTAGGGTTGTGGACGGAAAAGGAAGCATCGCCAACGACATCTTTATAGGTATGTTTTTCTCCTAATTTCTTAAAGTCCACAATGAGTGAAAGGGCACAACCCGCAATTTCGCCATCCACGACAATTACAACTTGACCTTCGGGAAATATTTCAAGAAGCCGCCCAATCTCCTCAAGTTTCCAATAATTGTTATCCATACCGCCATAGGACTGGATTGTTGCATTTTTTAGTGCTTCGTAATCTTCAAGCGTTAAATAACGCAATTCGATAGTGTCAATTTTTCTTGAATCCATAGCGCGGCGCAAATATTAAGTCAAATAAAAATACGGTTTTCTAAATATGTACATTCTAATTTTTTAGAAATCGTATCAAAAAAAGTCAGTGAAAAACAAAAAGGGAACTTCACAAACAAGACCGTGTTGCGAAATTCCCTTTAGGTACTATTGATTCGTTTGCGTTACATATCGAGGATGTAGGCAAAAACCAATGGTGCTACAATAGTGGCATCGCTTTCTATGATAAACTTTGGCGTGTCTATATTGAGTTTTCCCCAGGTGATTTTCTCGTTTGGGATGGCTCCAGAATAGCTTCCATAGCTTGTGGTCGAATCGCTGATTTGGCAGAAATAGCTCCAGAACGGCGTGTCTGTTCGTTCCAAATCTTGGTAAAGCATAGGCACGACACAAATCGGGAAGTCGCCCGAAATTCCACCACCGATTTGGAAAAATCCAACCCCGTTTTTAGAATTCTCAGTATACCATTCCGTTAAAAATGTCATATACTCAATACCACTTTTCATGGTAGAAGCTTTTAAACTCCCTTTGATTACGTTGCTCGCAAAAATATTCCCCAACGTACTGTCTTCCCAACCTGGGCAAACAATGGGCAGGTTTTTTTCGGCGGCGGCATACATCCAAGAATCTTTAATGTCGATTTCGTAGTGTTCTTCCATCACGCCACTCAACAAGAGTTTATACATGTATTCATGAGGTAAATAACGCTCTCCTTTTTCTTCAGCTTCTTTCCAGATTTTCTCAATGTGTTCTTGAATTCTTCTAAAAGCCTCTTCTTCCGGAATACAAGTATCGGTTACGCGGTTCAATCCTTTTTGCATCAAATCCCATTCGTCTTGCGGGGTTAAATCGCGATAGTTCGGCACTCTTTTATAATGGCTGTGCGCCACAAGGTTCATAATATCTTCCTCGAGGTTTGCACCCGTACACGAAATGATATGCACTTTATCCTGACGGATCATCTCGGCAAAAATCTTACCTATTTCGGCAGTACTCATAGCTCCCGCCAAAGAAACCAACATCTTTGCTCCGTTATTTAGTTGGTCTTCATAACCTTTTGCAGCATCTACAAGCGAAGCGGCGTTAAAGTGTAAAAAGTACTTTCCAATAAATTGCGAAATCGCTCCTTTGTTATTCATGGTCATTTTCTTCTGAGTTAATTTTTGTTTTTCCTTGTAACGATTGATCATCGCTAAATTCATCGAATTCCTCGATATCTGTAATTTCGTCTAAAAACTTATAGCTCAACATCTTATAGTAGAGTTTTGCTGCTAAAAAATCTGACGAACGTTCTGTTTTTTGCGGACATAATTCGACGATATCAAATCCAACGACATTTTTTTCATCGAAAACCCGCTTCAAAAATTCGAGAGTTTCATACCATAGCATTCCTCCTGGTTCGGGAGTTCCGGTCGATGGCATAATTGACGGGTCTAAAGCGTCTAAATCGAAAGTGATGAAAACGTTTTCGCCAAGTGCTTCGATGGCGTTGTCCATCCAAAAATCGTCTTCGGCCATTTCGTGCGCGAAAAACACTTTTTCGGCATCCATAATCGTAGTTTCGGTCTTATCCATACTGCGGATTCCTACCTGAACCAAGTTGGTGTTTTGGCTCGCTTCATAAACAGCACATGCGTGGTTGCAGGAACTTCCGTCGTATTCTTTTCGCAAATCGGCATGTGCATCGATATGAAGTACAGAAAGATTGTCGAAACACTCGTTGAACGCACGTATAGAACCAATAGAAATACTGTGTTCGCCCCCAAAAAGGGTTACAAATTTATTCCGCTTAATGTATTCTTTCGTGATTTTATGAACTTGGTCCACCATAGCCTCTGGCGAACTGTTCTCGGTTATGGCATCTGCCAAGTACACCCCTTGTCTGTAAACTTCAGTCTGGGTTTCAATGTCGTAAAGCTCCATATTTTCCGAAGCTTCTAAAAAGGCTTGTGGCCCTTTGTCTGCACCTTTCTGCCACGTACTGGTGCCGTCGTAAGGAACGGGAATCAGTACGATTTTTGCTGTTTCGAGGACCGCATATTCTTGCGGAATCCCGGCATAGGTAGTCGTTTTCATTTAAAAAATCATTAAAAGTTAAGCTGGATTACTCGTTATCTAAAATTTTATTTATAGCCTAAAATACTCAGCAATTGCTCACTGGTTTGTTGCGGGGCAAATAATTCGGTTGTCAAATCACCATTGTCATCGCGATTGATCAAAATGTGTTTTGGTGTCGGAATCAAACAGTGTTGCAGTCCGCCAAATCCACCAATGGTTTCTTGGTATGCCCCTGTGTTGAAAAATCCGATATAGAGCGGTTTTTCCTTCTTAAACTTTGGAAGGTATATCGCCGCTACGTGTTGTTCGCTGTTGTAATAATCATCACTATCACAAGTTAAGCCACCCAATAAGACACGTTCGTATTCATCGTTCCATCGATTAATCGGCAACATAATAAACCGACGACTAATCGCCCAAGTATCAGGTAGTGTGGTAATGAAAGACGAATTAATCATATTCCATTTCTCCCGATCGTTTTGTTGCTTTTGATAGAGTACCTCATAAATAGCACCGCCACTTTCACCGACAGTAAAACTTCCGAACTCCGTAAATATATGCGGAACAGGCACGTCGAACTCTTCGCAGATGAGTTTGATTTGATTGACGATTTCATCCACCATATACTGATAATCGTAATCAAAAGCCAACGACGTTTTAATCGGAAAGCCACCACCGATATTCAAACTGTCGAGAGTTGGGCAAATTTTCTTTAATCGCACATAAACTTTTAGACATTTTGACAACTCGTTCCAGTAGTACGCTGTATCGCGAATACCTGTATTGATGAAAAAGTGGAGCATTTTTAAATCCACATTTTCCTTGTGTTTTATCTGCTCTTCGTAAAACGGAATTATGTTTTTATACCCAATGCCCAAACGCGAGGTATAGAACTCAAACTTGGGTTCTTCTTCGGAAGCAATGCGGATGCCTACTTGAAAATCCTTGTCGATGTTTGCGGTTAGCAGATCGAGTTCTTCGTAATTATCGATAATCGGGATGCACTTATCGTGTCCGCTATTGATTAATCGCGTAATGTTTTCGATGTATTGATCGCGTTTAAACCCATTACAGAGCACGTATGTTTCTTTCGAAATCTTGCCTTCTGCCAATAAATTTTCAACAATATCCATATCGAAAGCCGAAGAGGTTTCAATGTGAATATCATTCTTCATCGCTTCGGACAACACGTGTTTAAAGTGCGAACTCTTGGTGCAATACGAATAGTGATACTCTCCTTTATAGTTGTGTTTTTCGATGGCTTCTGCAAACCATTTTTTCGCCAAATTGATGTTCTGTGAAATTTTTGGCAAATATGTAAACTTCAACGGAGTACCGTATTGCTCGACCAATTTCATGAGGTCGATTTCGTGAAATTCAAGCCCGTTATCACCTAAATTAAATTCCTCTTGTGGAAAATAATAGGTCTGGTTTATCAAATCAATATATTTTGTGTTCATGTTGCAAAATGTTTATTAAAAGTGGGGCGGTAAATAACACTGGGGCCGATTTCTTCTAAAGAAATGCATGCCGAAGAGGGACTAAATAATAAGCTAAAACGGTAGAATGATCATACCGAAGGTGACTATCCGACATCCATAAATTTGGGCGAATATCAGGTCATTACAATGATTTAAACGTTAGTAATAGTTTAAAGATCAGTTGCTAAATTGAGGATGCAAAAGTGGTGAAAATTATTTAATAAACAACGTTTAAACGAATTATTTTTTCGTCTATAACATGCTGAATGCCTGAAGGTCTCTCTCGTTGAGAAGGCGGTAACGACCACGTGGCAAATCCTTCTTTGTCAGTGGGCCAAGCGTTACACAATCAACACGGACCACATCATATCCTAGATGATCGAAAATAGTTCTAAGAACACTGTTTCCGGTGTGTTTAATCTTAAGACCAATCTCCTTTTTAGGCGCGTTGTCAACATAGTCTATTTCCTCTACAGCGATTTCCTTTCCGTCGATGGTAAGTCCACTTCGGATTTTCTTCAAATCCTCCATTTTCAAGTTCTTGTCCAGTTCGATATGAAACAATCTGGCAATTCCTTTTTTGGTGAATTTTTGAACGAATTCATCGTCGTTCGTAAACAAAAGCAAACCTGTTGCATTGCGACCTAGTCTACCAAACGGACGAACATTTGCAGTCGTGGCACTGGAAATTAAATCCATAACGGTCATTCCTTTTTCATTGCTTTCAGTAGTTGCAAACCCTTTTGGTTTGTTCAGTAACACATAGGTTTTTGGTTCAGGATTGATCCGACGGCCATCAAAACGAACATCGTCTGTAAGTTTTACGCGATATCCCATTTGGGTTACAGGTTCACCATTTACAGTAACCAAGCCCGCTGCGATAAACGTATCCGCTTCACGGCGCGAACATATCCCGCTATTGGCGATGTATTTATTTAACCGAATCTCGTTTGGATTCTTATTTGCCGATGATTGCGAACCTCCCTTTAGAGCATTCGATCGGTATTTCGTTCGAGGCTCGTGTTGTCTGCCCGTGCGTTTGCGTGGTGAATCAGATTTGAGCGGAGCGTTTCCTCGTGCATTACTCTTCTTCCGCTGGGTATTTCGCCCACGGCCAGAAGGCTTCTCATTTCCTTGATTTTTTTGTCTGCTCATAATTAAATTTTTGCAAAGGTATGAAATGGTTTGTTGCTAATCGATACACTTAGAATCAATTATAAAAATAGTATGTAAGTTTTAAAAACGAAACGAACAAAAACCCGGCAGTCTTACGCAACAGTTCGCTTTAAGAAAGTTCACGGAAGCTTTAGGTTTATTGCGCTATTTCGGTAAGTATCTTTAAGTAATCCGCTCGGTTTTGAATGAAATCCAAGTGGGAAACATCGATGACTTTGATGTTTTCATAGGGTTTTGTCTTGATAAACTCCAAGTATTTCCGATCGACATCCTGAAGGTATTCCAATTTTATATTTTGCTCAAAATCGCGTCCGCGCCGCTTGATATTTTCCATCAATGTTTCGGCATCTTGACGCAAATAAACATACATATCGGGTTTTGGAAAATCTTTATACATCACCTGAAAGAGTTTTCGATACAACATAAACTCATCTTGCGTCAAGGTGATTCCCGCAAAAATCAACGATTTATTGATTTCGAAATCGGCGACAATCCATTCTTTAAACATATCGAGCTGCGTGGCCTCTTCTACAATCTGCTGGTAGCGATCGACTAAAAAAGACATCTCCACCGGAAAGGCATACCGCGCTTGATCTTCGTAAAATTTAGGTAAAAACGGATTGTCTGCAAACCGCTCCAGCACCAACTTTGCGTTGAAGTCCCTCGCAATTCTTGTGGTCAAACTCGTTTTGCCAACACCTAAATTCCCTTCGATGGTCAGGTAGTTATATCGCGACAAATTCAGCTCCCGCATCGGGTTGCTCAACCATTTGGCTTGCTTTTGGGCTTCACCAGAATCTGAAGTCGTTTCCAACAATTCCTTCACCTTCGCATTCAAAACAGGATGGTTGTATTCCGAAGCTATTTCGCTCAAAGGTTGCAATACGAACTTTCTATTTTGGATTTCGGGATGCGGCACAACCAAGCGCTCCGTATTGATAATCGTATCGTCGGCAAACAAAATATCAATATCTATCGGTCGCGAAGCAAGGCGTTTGTTGGCACTGCGTTCACGGCCCATTTTTTTCTCTATCTGCAAAACATTGTCGAGAAGCACTGATGGTTCAATTTCAGTCTCCATCAGAATAACACAGTTCAAAAACGGATCGCCTTCAAAGCCCATCGCCGGAGTTTCATAAACCGATGAAATCTTGTGGACCGACCCAATTTCCTGAAAAACTCGATTGATTGCCTCTTGGAGATAGTCAAACCGATTCCCCATGTTGCTGCCAAGGGAAAGATAAATTTTATACGAAGGTTTCAGTGATTTCAAATTTTAACATTTATGACGAAATTAAGGAAAAGAAATGGCCTTCCCCTTAACTTTGTAAATCGCGGTAAAACTATAGTAAAAAGACCTGTTTAAAAAACTGGGAATCTCATTTTAAAAATATTTTTTGATTTTCTATGAAGAAAACATTTAAGATCATTGGCATTGCCTTAGCAGTTATAATTATTGCATTGATAGCAGCTCCTTTTCTGTTTAAAGGAAGTTTGGAACGGATGCTCAATCGCACGATCAATGAAAATTTAAACGCCACCGTGTCGTGGGACAAACTGGACCTAAGCCTATTGCGCAGTTTTCCCGACGCTTCCCTAAAAGTAGAAAACTTTAGCGTAATCAATAAAGCACCCTTTGCAGGCGACACGCTTGCCAGCGGAAAAAGCCTGCGCTTAGACATGGGCGTTATGCAGCTTTTTAAATCGGAAGATTTGCTGATTGATGCCATCCGTATCGATGGCGCCTTGCTGAATATTAAAGTTGATTCGTTAAACAATGCCAACTACGACATTATGCTTGCGGATGACGGCACGTCTGAATCCACCTCGGAAAGCAGTTTTAAAATGGCGTTGGATGTGTACGAAATCAAAAATTCTGAAATTCGGTATTATGACGATACACAGAAAATGAGTTTCGTACTGACCGATTTCCAACACAGCGGAAAAGGCGATCTGTCTCAAAACATCTCAAATCTCGACACCAAAACCGAGACGTTGGCCTCATTTAGTATGGACGGCACCGAATATCTTACCAACCACAAAGTTGCGTTGGATGCGATTCTTGAAATCGATTTGGAAAATCAGAAGTATTCCTTTTTAGACAACGAAGGAAAAATCAACGACCTGCCGCTTGTCTTTAATGGCTATGTGCAATTAAACGAAGACAATACCGAAGTTGATTTGAGTTTTAAAACCCCTTCGTCTGATTTTAAAAACTTCCTGGCGGTTATTCCAGAAGAATACGTCAAACAAATTAGCGACGTAAAAACCACTGGCGATTTTGTTGTCGACGGGAAACTTAAAGGCATTGTCGACGAGGAACACATCCCGACGATAGATGTTCAAATCACCAGTAACAATGCATCCTTTAAATATCCCGACCTGCCGAAGAGTGTCGATAATATTACCATAAATGCTTCCGTAAAAAATGAAACGGGATTGGTGAAAGACACGTATGTGAACATTCCGAAAATGACCTTCACCATAGATAATGAAGCGTTTAGCATGAACGGAAACATTAAGAACATCGCCGAAAATGCACTGGTCAATGTAGCGGTTCGCGGGTCTTTAAACCTCGCCCACATTAACGATGTCTTACCGATGGAATTAGACCAAGACCTCAGCGGTATCTTCAAGGCAGACATCACCGCTAATTTCGATATGAATTCTGTGGAAAAAGAGCATTACCAAAATATCAAACTCAACGGAAATGCTAGTCTGTCGGACTTTACATACGATGCTGGATTCAACAATAATTTTGAAATCAAAAACGCGAGTTTAACGGGGCAGCCAGGATTAATCACGCTGAAAGAACTCAATGCGAAAACGGGTCAGACCGATTTCCGTGCTTCAGGAAACATCCAGAACCTGCTTTCGTTCTTGATGGGCAAACAAGATTTAAAAGGACGATTCGCTGTAAACTCGAACACTTTCAACGTGTCTGATTTTATGGTTTCAGAAACGGAAAACACGGAACAGACTCAAAGCGCTGGTGGGTCTTTGACCGAAGAAGTCATCAAGATTCCAAGTTTCTTGGATGCCACTTTGGATTTCAATATCGCGACCGTACTTTATGACGACATCACATTAAAAAATGCCAAGGGAACGGCAGCCATTCAAGATGAAACCATCAGTATCCGTAACTTTACTTCCGATATTTTTGGGGGAGGCATCGCGCTTTCGGGGAACGTTTCCACCAAGTCGGCCACGCCTGTATTTGCGATGAATCTAGACTTGAACAACATCGATATCGACCAATCTTTTGAAGGATTGGATTTGTTCCAGTTTTTAGTTCCGATTGCAAAAGCCATGCAAGGAAACTTAGACATCTCCTTGGATTTAACCGGAAACCTAACGCAAGATTTCACGCCAGATTTAACCACTTTGGGCGGAAGCGCTCTGGCAAAAATTCTCACGGCAGAATTAGATCCCGAGAAAACCCCGCTATTGGCTGCGATAGGTCGTGAGGTATCTTTTCTGAATTTAGACAAACTAAATTTGAATAACCTCACCACCAACTTTTCTTTTGAAAATGGACGAATAGATGTAAAACCATTCGATTTAGACTTTAAAGGAGTACATGCAGATGTACAAGGTTCGCACGGGCTGGACAAGTCGATCGAATATATGGTAGCTATGGATGTTCCTGCCAAATTATTAGGCAAAGAAGTAACGAATTTGCTAAAGGACTTAACCGCGGAAGAAGCCGAGAATATGGTGCTCGACTTGCCGGTAACCGTCAAGGGAAGTTTTGACAATCCTCAAGTTTCAGTAAATACCAGATCGGCCATCGAGGAACTCACCCAGAAAATCATCGCCAAGCAAAATGAAAAGCTAATCGATAAAGGAAAAGGACTTTTAGACGATCTTTTAAACAAAAAAACCAAGAAAGATCCCGACACTACCGAAACCAAGAAAGTGGAAGCAGACAGCACACAAACTGAAACTCAACAAGACAAGTCTGACAAGCGAAAAGAAGAAACTACCGAAATGATTAAAGGCGCTTTAGAAGGCATTTTTGGCGGTAAGAAGAAAAAGGGAGAAGAATAAATCCCATCCCCCGCCCTTCCCTAAGGGAAGGGAGCTTATTGGGATAACAGGAAAATCACATTATAATCAACACATTAATAAGTTTTGATTATAATATTAATTCACCGTAATCGCCACCACATAGCCTTCATTGCCACGCACGTTAAAAACCGTATCGTCTTCAAAAATTAAATATTGCGCTTTGATTCCTTTTAAGACGCCTTCGTAATACGGTGATTTTTCGAGGTTCAGCGATTTTGGCTTTTTGGGATATTGCAGCACGGGAAATTCTAAATTGGTTTCGCCGTTGTCCTTAATAAAAAATTCTTTGGCCTCTTCGGGAATGTATTTTTCCAGTCGGTTTTTCCATTCCACTAAATCCTCATCCACCACATCGTTTTTCAGCATATTTCGCCAATTAGTTTTGTCGCTTACGTGCTCTCTCAATGCAATTTCGGTGATTCCTGCCAAATAACGGTTGGGCACTTCCACCACCTCAATGGCTTCGTGCGCCCCTTGATCGATCCATCGCGTTGGCACTTGGGTTTTGCGCGTAACGCCAACCTTCACGTCGCTGCTATTGGCAAGATAGACGATGTGAGGTTTGAGCTGTACTTTAGACTCATATTCCAAATCGCGATCCTCGATTCCCAAATGGGCTTGGCTCAATTCTGGTTTTATAATCCAATCGGCCGCTTGTGGGATGGCTTGAAAACAGTCGTAACAAAATCCTTGACGGAATATCCGCTTCTCCAATTCGCAATGCAAACACTGAAAACACAAAAAATTGATGCTGATTTTCTTATCCAACAGTTGATTTACGTTGAGATAGTCTTGATCGAGAATGAGATAATATTGAATAGGCGAACCGTTTTCGGTTAGCATCTTTTTTAGCACACCTTCGTATTTCATAGGAAAAAATAATATTTTTAAAAAATTATAAGAATCCCTAATTTGTGGTGGTTTTAAAACTAAGTTTGTCGCTGTTAGGATGCCCTAATTTCTGAAACGCTAGGTCCGATATCCACAAATTGGTTACATTTATAGCATAAAGATAAGAGAAAAATATGCCAATCCCGATTGTAAATTCAATTGCATCTTGGTTTCTAAAAAAACGCTTCCACCAAATAGATCTTTTCCTAAAGTATCCTATTGAGGTCCAGGAAGAACTGCTTTTAAACTTGCTTTACAAGGCAAAATACACCGAGATCGGAAAGAAGTATCAATTCGGCGCTATCGCGAATTATCGCGAGTTTGCCGATCGTGTTCCCATTACCACCTACGAAGAAATGGAGTCGGTTATTGAGCGATCGCGTTTGGGCGAAAACAATATTTTTTGGCCCACACAAATCAAATGGTTTGCAAAATCGAGCGGGACAACCAGTTCGAAAAGCAAGTTTATTCCGGTATCGAACGAATCGTTGACCGATTGCCACTATGCGGCGAGCAAGGATTTGCTGTGTATGTACTTAAACAACAATCCAAACGCTGCCTTGTTTTTAGGAAAAAGCCTGCGTCTGGGCGGCAGTAAGGATCTCTACAAAGAAAACGGGACGGTCTTCGGCGACCTGTCGGCGATTATGATCGACAATATGCCATTTTGGGCAGAATTCAGCAGCACGCCAAGTAGTGAAGTTTCGTTGATGGGCGATTGGGAAAAGAAAATGCAAGCCATTGTCGATGAAACCATCAAAGAAAACGTCACCAGTTTGGCAGGCGTTCCTTCGTGGATGCTCGTTTTATTAAATCAAGTCATCGAAACTACAGGCAAACAGAACCTCTTTGAAGTTTGGCCCAATTTGGAAGTGTATTTCCACGGCGGGGTGAACTTTAGTCCCTACATCGATCAGTACAACAAGTTATTGCCAAAAAGCGATTTCAGATACTACGAAGTGTACAATGCTTCGGAAGGATTTTTCGCCATTCAAGATCGCAACGACAACGAAGAGCTGTTGTTGATGTTGGACTATGGCATTTTCTACGAATTTATTCCGATGGATACCTACGACACCCCAGACGAAGTGGTCATTCCGTTGAGTGAAGTGCAGGAAGGAAAAAACTACGCCATCGTCATCACGACCAACGCTGGTTTGTGGCGGTATAAAATTGGCGACACGGTGCGGTTTACCTCCACAGATCCGTACCGCATCAAAGTAACCGGACGCACCAAGCACCACATCAATGTTTTTGGTGAAGAGCTCATTATCGAAAATGCCGAAGTAGCCTTACGAAAAGCTTCGCAGCTCACCAATGCCGAAATCATCGACTATACGGTGGCTCCTATTTTTATGGAAGGCAAAGAAAAAGGCGCTCACGAATGGATCATCGAATTCAAAGCGCCTCC
>Ga0209075_1003648_pt1 | contig 12651 bp, 9 predicted proteins | sample Stecom2011_FD_187523 | JGI IMG/M metagenome (GOLD analysis project Ga0209075, IMG submission 187523) | Agricultural soil microbial communities from Utah to study Nitrogen management - Steer compost 2011 (SPAdes) (version 2) | ecosystem: Environmental > Terrestrial > Soil > Agricultural land...
GCTTCTGGTGCTGAAACCTGTTGCTGGGCTTCGGCCAGGGCCTGACGGGCAGCCTCCACACGGCTCTTGTTTTTCTCTACGGCGCGTGTGAGCTTTTCAACATTTTCCGGGGCAGCATCCGCCAAGGCCTGCTCCATTTTGTGCAACTTGTCTTCCGCCTTGGCGAGCTGGACTTTAAGCTCCTCCACGCTGGGTGCCGGGGCTTCGTTGCTTGAAGTTTGCTGTCGAGCATCAGCCAGGGCCTGACGGGCGGCATCCACCCGAACCTGGTTTTTCTCCACGGCCCGGGTCAGTTTTTCCACGTTATCCGGATTGTTCTGGCGGGCATCATCCAGGGCCTGCTGCATCTTGGCCAGCTTGGCTTCGGCCTTCTGTAGCTGCTGCTCCAGCTCTTCCAGGGAGGCGGCCTGGGGCGCTGTCGCCGCTGATGTTTGCTGGGCACTGGCCAGTGCCTGTTCCGCTTCGGCCAATTTGGCTTGCGCGGCCTGGAGCGAGCTTTCCAATTTCTCGGCCCGCTCCGGATCCTCGGCGCGGGCGGCCTCAACAGCTTGCTGGATGGTCTCGACCTTATTGCGGGCCCGATTAACGGCCCGCTCTAGTTGGCCGATATCCTCGGCGCCGGCCGTAGCTGGCGGCGGTGTCGCTGCCGCGCCCCGGGCTTGTTCCAGGGCCTCTTGGGCCTGGCGTACCCGCTCTTCGTTTTTACGAACCGCATTCTCCAGCTTTTCGGTCTGCTCGGAATTGCCTGCCCGGGCTTCTGCCAGCATGTCCCGCATTTTTTCAAGCTTGGCTTGGGCTTTTTTCAGGTTGTCTTCCAGGGTGGCCAGATCCACAGCGGGAGTGGCCGCGGCCTGCTTCTTGGCGTTGGCCCGCTCCAGGGCGGCCTGAATCACGGCGGCCTTGTCCGGCGCGGCGCTGACCGCACTTTGCTTGGCGGCCTGCGCCTGGGCGGCGGCTTCGGCGCGCGCCTTGCGCTTGGCTTCCTTCTCGGCCAACTCCCGCTCCTGGCGCGCCTGGCGTTGTTCGAAGCGCTCCCGAGCCCGGTTGGCCTTCTCCTGTTCTTCCCGCTCCCGACGAACCTCGGCCTTGGCATGGCGGTAGTACTGCACCAACGGAATGTTGCTGGGGCAGACATAAGAGCAGGCGCCACACTCGATGCAGTCCATCAGGTTAAACTGCTCGGCCTTTTCCAGCTCGCCGGAGCGGGAAAACCAGTAAAGCTGCTGTGGCAGCAGCTCGGCCGGGCAGGCTTCGGCACACAGGCCGCAGCGGATACAGGCCAGAGCGGGCGCCGGGGGCGGTAGTTCCTGGGGAGTCACTGCCATGATGCAGTTGCTGGTTTTGACAATGGGCAGTTCCAGGCTGGGCAAGGTAAAGCCCATCATGGGCCCGCCCATGATCAGACGATTGCTACGACTGGCCTGGAAGCCGCACTGATCCAGCAAGAATTCAACGGGGGTACCCAGGAGCACCTCCAGGTTGCAGGGTTGAGAGACCGCTGCTCCGGTGATGGTGGTAATCCGGGAAATCAGGGGTTCGCCATGATAGACCGAGCGATAGACCGCGACGGCGGTGCCCACGTTCTGGCATACCACGCCAATATCGGCAGGCAGGCCGCCACTGGGAACTTCCTGGCCGGTGAGAATCTTGATCAGCTGCTTCTCGCCACCGGATGGGTACTTGGTGGGAATCACCACCACTTCAATCGGGGTGCCCGTACAGGCCGCCTGGAGGGCCTGAATGGCTTCCGGCTTGTTATCCTCAATGCCAATCAGGCACTCCTTGGGGTTGAGCAGGCGGGCAATAATCTGCAGCCCCCGCACCACTTCCTCGGCCCGTTCCCGCATGAGCATGTCGTCGGCCGTAATATAGGGCTCGCACTCGGCTGCGTTGAGAATCAGGGTTTCAATGGGCTTGCTTTGGGCGCTGGCCAGCTTGATGGAGGTCGGAAAGCCGGCGCCGCCGAGCCCGACGATGCCGTGGGCCTGAATATGGGCCAATAGCTCTTCTGGAGTATTTTGTTCCGGATTCGCCAAGGGCTGGCGGTCAATCCACTGATCCTGGCCATCGGTTTCAATCACGATACAGGTATCGGTCAACCCGGATGGGTGGGGCACCGGATAGTCGCCGATATCAACAATCGTACCGGAGCTGGGCGCATGAATCGGAGCGCAGAGCCGGTCTGCCGCCTCTGCAATCAGTTGCCCCTTGAGAACCTGATCGCCCACCGCAACCAGGGGCTTGGCGCCCGTGCCGATATGCTGTTGCAAGGGCAGCACCAGCCGCTTGGGAATACCCGCGAAGCGGATCGGCTGGGTGGTGGATTGGGCCTTGTTTTCCGGGGGATGGATGCCGCCGTGGAAATCCCAGATCTTTCTCATACTGTGGCCTCCTCACGGTCGGTGGCAATAATGGCCGGGTTCCGGTGGCTAGAAGGCTGGGGCAGCTCCCAGGCCCAGGTCTGGATGGACTCGGGAATCGGGTGAATTTCAATGCAGTCCACCGGGCAGGGCTCGATACAGAGGTCGCAGCCAGTGCATTCGTCGGCAATCACTGTGTGCATCTGCTTGGCAGCCCCCAGGATGGCGTCGACCGGACAGGCTTGAATGCACTTGGTGCAACCGATGCATTCTTCTTCACGAATAAAGGCGACGTGCTTAACGGGTGGCGCCTCTTCGGCATCCAGCGGCAACGGTTCTACACCCAGCAGGTCGGCGAGGGTTTGGATGGTGGAGTCACCGCCAGGAATGCATTTGTTGATCGGTTCGCCATTCGCCACTGCCTCGGCGTAGGGGCGACAGCCCGGAAAGCCGCACTGACCGCACTGGGTCTGGGGGAGGATGGCATCGATCTGTTCCACAATGGGGTTGCCTTCTACCCGGAAGCGAATGGACGCAAAGCCCAGAATGGCGCCAAAAATCAGCGACAGGGCTGCAAGGCAGAGAACAGCGGTCAGAATAATGCTCATAACAGTTACCGCAATCGCTTAAAACTTGACCAGGCCGGTAAAGCCAAGAAAGGCAAGAGACATCAGCCCTGCCGTGACCATGCCAATGGCGGAGCCTTTGAAGGGTTCAGGGACATCCGCAGCGGCGATGCGTTCCCGCATGGCGGCGAACAGGATAAGCACCAGGGCAAAACCAGCGGCGGCGCCAAAGCCATAGAGTACGGATTCCATAAAATCGTTCTGCCGATTGACGTTCAGCAGGGCGACCCCGAGGACCGCACAGTTCACTGTAATCAGCGGCAGGAAAATCCCCAGCACCCGGTAGAGCAAAGGGCTGGTTTTACGGACCACCATTTCCGTGAACTGCACCACCACGGCGATGACCAGAATAAAGGAAATGGTGCGTAGATAGGTTAGCCCAAGCGGTTCCAGCAGGTAGGTGTTAGTCAGGTAGGCGCACACCGAGGACAGGGTGAGCACGAATGCCGTTGCCAGCCCCATGCCGATGGCCGATTCCAGTTTGTTGGAAACTCCCATAAAGGGACACAGCCCAAGAAACTGAACCAGAACGAAGTTGTTCACCAGGATGGTGCTGATCAGGATCAATACGTATTCGGTCATCGACTGCCTCGCCGCACGCAGTGTTCAAAAACTAACCGGGTGCCCCCGAGAGGGGCGCTATTATCGGGAGATGTGCATATTTCATTCAAGCCAAAGGGCTTAAGTCTTTATATCTATTTGTTCTATCCTTAGAGCGGTGGCCGATGATTTGGCCGGACTTGCCTGAAGATTTCACCGAATCAGCGGGACTGGCTGCTGGTCCCGCTGTGGGTTCCTTCAGGGTGCGGCCACCGTGGCCGCCCATGGGTTAGCGGATACGCATGCCAGGTTGGGCGCCCTCCTGGGGCTCCAGAATCCAGATTTCCTTGCCGCCGGGGCCCGCTGCCAGCACCATGCCTTCGGAAACACCGAATTTCATCTTGCGGGGCTTCAGGTTGGCCACCATCACGGTCAGCTTGCCGATCAGCTGTTCGGGCTGGTAGGCGGACTTGATGCCGGCAAACACATTGCGGGTTTCGCCGCCCAAATCCAGGGTCAGGCGCAACAGTTTGTCGGCGCCTTCCACGTGTTCGGCATTGGCGATGCGAACAACCCGCAGGTCTACCTTGGCGAAGTCGTCAAACTCGATTTCATCCGCAATCGGATCCTTGCTCAACTCAGTGGGGGCTTGCGGGGCCGCGGTCACTTCCTTGCTGGCTTCCACCATGGCTTCCACCTGTTTCATATCCACTCGGGTGAGCAGGGGCGTGAACTCATTGACCTCATGGTCGAGCAGCAGCTGGGTGCGCTCGTGCCAGCCCAGGCGCACGTTCAGGTAGAGCTCTGCCTTCTGGGCCATGGCCGGAACCACGGGAGCCAGATAGGTGATCAGCTGGCGGAACAGGTTAAGCCCCACGGAGCAGATATCCAGCACTTCCTGCTCGCGGCCTTCTTCCTTGGCCAGCTTCCAGGGAGCCTTGTCGGCGATATATTGGTTGGCGGTGTCGGCCAGGGCCATGATATCCCGGATGGCTTTGCCGAATTCCCGTTGCTCGTAGTAGCGGGCGAGGGTGTCGCCGGCATCAATGAAGCGTTGTACTAGCTCCGGCTCGGCACAGGTTTTGGAGAGGCGGCCGCCGGCTTTTTTCACAAAGCCCGCGCAGCGGCTGGCAATGTTGACCAGTTTGCCGACCAGGTCTGCGTTGACCCGGTTGGCGAAGTCTTCCAGGTTCAAGTCCAGGTCATCCACATCGGCGGACAATTTGGCTGCAAAGTAGTAGCGCAGATATTCCGGGTCCAGGTGTTCCAGATAGGTGCGGGCCTTGATGAAGGTGCCCCGGGACTTGGACATTTTCTTGCCGTTGACCGTTACAAAACCATGGGCATAGACGGCAGTGGGGGTGCGGAAACCGGAGCACTTGAGCAGGGCTGGCCAGAACAGGGCGTGGAAGTTGACGATGTCCTTGCCGATAAAATGATAGAGCTCGGCTTCGGAGTTGGCGTTCCAGTACTCGTCGAAGTTGAGGTCGGCGCGACGGCTGCACAGGTTTTTGAAGCTGGCCATGTAACCAATCGGTGCATCCAGCCAGACATAAAAATACTTGCCAGGAGCGTCGGGAATTTCAAACCCGAAATAGGGCGCGTCACGGCTGATATCCCACTCCTGCAGGCCGGCGTCCAGCCATTCGGCCAGTTTGTTGGCGATCTGGGGTTGCAGGGTGCCGCTGCGGGTCCACTCCTTCAGGAACTCGGTGAACTCCGGCAGCTTGAAGAAATAGTGGGTGGATTGGGCTTCCACGGGCGTCGCGCCGGAAATGGCCGAGCGGGGATTGATCAGCTCGGTAGGTGAATAAGTGGCGCCACAGGCTTCGCAGTTGTCACCATACTGGTCGTCCGCCTTGCAGCGGGGGCAGGTGCCTTTGATGAAGCGGTCGGCCAGGAACAGTTTTTTCTCCGGGTCGAAGGCCTGGGTGATTTCCCGGGTGGCAATATGGCCCCGATCACGACATGCCTTATAGATGTACTCGGACAGCACCCGGTTTTCTTCGGAATGGGTGGAGTAATAGTTGTCGAACTGGACCAGGAAGTCGGCAAAGTCCCGCTGGTGGTCAGTGTTGACCTGTTCGATCAGCTCCTCCGGGGTGATGCCCATTTGCTCGGCCTTGAGCATGATGGCGGTGCCATGGGCGTCATCGGCGCAGACATAGGTACATTGCTCGCCACGCATTTTCTGAAAGCGCACCCAGATGTCAGTCTGGATATATTCCAGCATGTGGCCCAGGTGAATGGGGCCGTTGGCATAGGGAAGGGCACTGGTAACGAGAATTTTGCGTGGCTGTAATGACATAGATTCTGTCCGTTGCTTGTACTGCAGGGTTGCGATTGGCGGCGATTGACAAGGGCCGGCGAAAATAGTGGGCGTATGATAGCGCCTGGTCGGCTTTTTTTCATCTGGCATTGGTCAAGGGAGCGGGGTATTGTGCGCTGTCACTGCTGGAGATTGTGGCAGAAAGGCTGTCACTGAGCCTTTGTCAGCCGTTTCAAATAGATTACCAGACCGGTATACTATTCCGTCTGTAATCCTCCCATGCCTCAATGTTGCTCAACCTTTCTGGAGTTCAGTATGAGTCAACCCGAACGCCGTCAGATAGAACAAGCTATTCAGACCTACATCGACCCTTATTTACACAAGAGTCTGCTGGAGTTGAAGGCGGTCAGGAATATCCGTATTGAGGGTTCCCGGGTGGAGGTGGAGATCCGTTTAGGTTACCCCGCGGACAGCCTGAAAGGAGCAATCCGCCAGATTCTGACTCATGCCATTGAGGATCTTGATGGGGTCGAGCAGGTAGAGATCAAGGTTGATTGGGAAGTGGTACCCCACCGGGCTCAGAAGAATATGAAGAGCATGGAAGGGGTGAAGAACATTATCGCCGTGGCCTCGGGCAAGGGCGGGGTGGGCAAGTCCACGACCACCGCCAACCTGGCGCTGGCACTGGCCCAGGAAGGTGCACGGGTCGGGATTCTGGATGCGGATATCTATGGCCCGAGCATGGGCTTGATGATGGGGATTCCGGAGGGGCAGCGCCCAGGGGTGAAGGACGAAAAGTTTTTCATCCCCATCGAAGCCCATGGCATTCAGGTGATGTCCATGGCGTTTTTGGTCAATGACAAGACCCCCATGGTCTGGCGTGGTCCCATGGTCAGCGGTGCAATGCAGCAGTTGCTCACCCAAAGTCTGTGGAATGATCTGGACTTCCTGCTGATCGATATGCCCCCGGGCACCGGGGATATTCAGTTGACCCTGGCGCAAAAAGTGCCGGTCACCGGCGCCGTGATTGTGACCACGCCCCAGGATATTGCCCTGCTGGACTGTAAAAAAGGCATTGAGATGTTCCGCCGCGTCGACATTCCGGTGTTGGGTGTGGTGGAGAACATGAGCTATCACCACTGCAGCAACTGTGGCCATCACGAGCCCCTGTTCGGTGAGGGTGGCGGGGCCCGCATTGCCGATGAGTATGGCGTGGAACTGCTTGGCGCCTTGCCGCTGCATGTGACGATCCGCGAGCAAATGGATGCCGGCAAGCCGACGGCGGTGGCCGAGCCCGATTCGGAAGTGGCAATGATCTATCGCAATATCGCCCGCAAGGTGGGGGCGCTGCTGTCATTGCAGGCGAAGAATTATGCCAATCCCATGCCGGAAATCATTGTGAAAAGTGACGCATAGCCCTTGGCAGGCGGTGCGAAAACGAACAGAACCGGGTATGATGGGCGCCCTGTAATAAGTCTTAAATTTTCCTGTGGTTGAGGGCTGGAAACCAGATGTCCATTAAGTCCGATAAGTGGATTCGGCGCATGGCTGAAGAATACGGCATGATTGAGCCGTTCGAGCCAGGTCAGGTCAAGCAGAATGAAAAAGGCAGGGTGATCTCCTACGGCACCTCCAGCTACGGCTACGACGTGCGCTGCAGCAATGAGTTCAAGATCTTCACCAATGTGCGCTCGGCGACGGTGGATCCGAAGAACTTCGACGAGAACAGCTTTGTCGATATCCAGAGCGATGTGTGCATTATTCCGCCGAACTCCTTCGCCCTGGCGCGCACCGTGGAGTATTTCCGGATTCCACGCAGTGTGCTGACCATTTGCCTGGGCAAGTCCACCTATGCGCGTTGCGGCATTATCGTCAACGTGACGCCGCTGGAGCCGGAGTGGGAGGGCCATGTGACCCTGGAGTTCTCCAATACCACCACCTTGCCGGCCAAGATCTACGCCAATGAAGGTGTGGCCCAGATGCTGTTCTTTGAGTCTGACGAAATCTGTGAGGTCAGCTACAAGGATCGCGGTGGCAAATACCAGGGGCAAACGGGCGTTACGTTGCCAAGGACTTAACTGGGCCGCGGACTTCAACGGGTCGCGAACGACCAAGGTTCCCATGTCACAACATTTTCGACGTATCGAACAACTGCGCGGCTGGCGGCAGACAGTGTTTCTGCTGGCGCTGGCCGAGCGGTCCTACCCCAACTTTGCCTTGTTCGGCCAGCTGAGCGGGCAGGTCAATCATGAGCTGCTGCGTCGCACCCTGGATGCCCTGTGGGATGCGGTCGCCGACCGGGAGTCCTCCCTGAACTATCGGAAAATCGCCGAGATGGTGGAGGCGCAACAGCCAGATCCTGCCCAGTTTGAAGGCTATGGCGTCTATCCGGCGGCGGATGCCTGTAGTTTGGCCCTGGATGTGCTGTTTTCCCGTCTGGAGCCGGATCGCCGGCTGGCGGTGGCCTCGGCCCGCACCTCTCTCAATACGGTCACTGACTTTGTGGAGATGACGGATGCCGAAGGGGTGGAGGAAGATGAGCTGGCCCATCATCTGGATCGCCATCCGCTGGTGAAGCGGGAGTTAAGGTTTCAGCGGGAGCTGGTCGAGGCGTTGCAAAAAGCTCCCTTTCCCTCCGCTGAGCTGCTCGCCTCCTTGCGGGAGCTGGCTTGGGATGAAGGTGTCAGTAATATAGGGATTGTACTCGACGACGAGTCCGAGGCCGAATAACGGGGTCTTGGGCGGGCAGGCCAATATGCAGCTTTCCGAATTTGGGGAAAAGTTCAGTCAGCAGGCAGGTATCATTTCCTTGATGGATGACCTGGGCAACGCGCTGGCCAGTGGAAACGACCTCATCATGATGGGTGGGGGGAATCCGGGGGAGATCCCCGAAGTGCAGGAGCGTTTTCGCCGGCGGCTGCAGGAGATTCTTGATAATGACGGGGATTTCCGGCGGCTGATTGGTATCTACGACCCGCCCCAGGGGGAAGTTGAGTTTATCCGTAAGCTGGTGCAAATGCTGCGCCGGGAGTTTGGCTGGCAGCTCACTGAGCGCAATATCGCGCTGACCAATGGCAGCCAGTCGGCCTTTTTCATGCTGTTTAACATGTTTGCCGGTCGCTACGGCGACGGCTCCATCAAAAAAATCCTGCTGCCCATGGCGCCGGAATATATCGGTTATGCCGATGCCGGGTTGAATCATGACTTTTTCCGGGCGTATCGGCCCAGTCTCGAGTTTTTAGGCGATCATCTTTTTAAATACCGGGTCAACTTCGGCGAGTTGAGCGTCGGCGAGGATGTGGGCGCGATCTGTGTGTCGCGGCCGACCAATCCTACCGGGAACGTGCTCACCGATGATGAGGTGGCGCAACTTTGCCAGTTGGCACGGCAGCACCGGATTCCGCTGATTCTGGACGGCGCTTATGGCGCGCCGTTCCCCGGGCTGATTTTTACCGAGGTCCAGCCCCTGTGGAACGAGGACATGATTCTCTGTCTCAGTCTTTCCAAGCTGGGCTTGCCGGCGGTGCGGACCGGAGTGGTGATTGCCCGGGAGGAGGTCATTCGGGCCCTGTCCGGTATCAATGCCATTATGAATCTGGCCACCGGCAGCCTGGGGGCCATGCTGGCTTCCGAGCTGGTGGGCAGTGGGGAGATCCTGTCTTTAAGTCGGGATGTGATCCGTCCCTTCTATCAGGGCAAGGCCGAGCGGGCCTTCGAAGCCTTGAATCGTGAGTTGCGGGGCTATCCGTTCTTCCTGCATAAGCCCGAGGGGGCGATGTTTCTCTGGTTGTGGATGAAAGACCTGCCCATTACCAGTCTGGAGCTTTATGAGCGTCTCAAGGCGCGGGGTGTGCTGGTGGTCTCCGGCCATTATTTCTTTCCAGGGCTGGATGAAGACTGGCGTCATCAGCAGGAGTGTATCCGCATCACCTATTCGCAGGATGAAGAGAAAGTCATGCAGGGTATTCGGATTATCTGCGAGGAAGTGAAAAAGGCTTATGATCAAGCCCAGGTGGGTGACCACGCCTAAGTGGGTGATCGCGCCTGAGTGGGGGCGGGTCCGGATTTAAACCGGGGCGCACTTAAAAAGACGGGCAGCGATTAGGGCTGCCCGTTTTCGTTTCTGATCTGAATGCCGCTATAGGGGAGCGGGGCATTGTCCAGCAAAGCTTGATCCCCCTCCATTTTCAAACGACCGCTGATAAACCAACGGATCGCCTCGGGAAAAATGAAGTGCTCTTGCTTCTGCACGCGAGCCTGCAGGGTGTCAGCCGTGTCGTCGGGTTGAATGGGAAGCACGGCCTGGATCACATTGGGGCCGCCATCCAGTTCTTCCGTTACAAAGTGCACGGTCACCCCGTGCTCGGCCTCGCCCGCCTCCAAGGCGCGGGCATGGGTGTTGAGGCCGCGGAACTTGGGTAGCAGGGAAGGATGGATGTTGAGCATGCGCCCCCGGTAGTGACGCACGAACCCGGTGGTCAAAATCCGCATAAAGCCGGCCAGAACCACCAGATCCGGCTGGTACCGGTCGATCTCCTGCTGCAGCGCGGTATCGAAGGACTCCCGGCTGTCATACAGGCGATGATCGATGACTTGGGTGGCGATTCCCGCCTGCCGGGCCCGCTCCAATCCATAGGCGCTGGCCCGGTTGCTGATGACGCAACGGATTTCCGCCTCCAGCGTACCTTCCGCAATGGCGTCAATAATGGCCTGCAGATTGGTGCCGGAGCCGGAAATCAGAATGACCAGGCCTTGCCTGTTCGATCTCATGGGCGGGACTCAGGCGATCTCGACAAACGGCTCGGCTTGTTCGGTGGCCTCGACACGGCCCAGCGTCCAAACCGTCTCGCCCTGGCTGGCCAGGAATTCCCGGGCCGCTTCCGCCTGGGCTGCCGGCACGCAGAGAACCATGCCAATGCCACAGTTGAAGGTGCGGTACATTTCCTGCTCTTCAATATTGCCTTGCTCCTGCAGCCAGCGGAAAACCGCAGGCAACTGCCAGCTGGAGCGGTCGATGACGGCCTTGGTGTTTTCCGGCAGGACGCGGGGGATATTTTCCAGCAGTCCGCCGCCGGTGATATGGGCCAGGGCATGGATTGGCAATTGCTGGCGCAGTGCCAGCAGCGGTTTGACGTAAATGCGGGTAGGGGCCATCAGGGCGTCCGCCAGGGTGCCTTGCTCCAGGGGCTGGTTCAGGTCCGCCTGGCTCACCTCAATCACCTTGCGGATCAGTGAATAGCCATTGGAGTGGGGGCCGGAGGAGGCCAAAGCCAGCAGCACATCGCCCGCCTGAACCTTGCTGCCGTCAATGATGTCGGACTTTTCCACCACGCCGACGCAGAAGCCGGCCAGGTCGTAGTCATCACCCTGATACATGCCGGGCATTTCCGCGGTTTCGCCGCCCACCAGGGCGCAGCCGGCTTGCAGGCAGCCTTCGCTAATGCCGTGAACCACGGTGGCCGCGACATCCACATTCAGTTTGCCGGTGGCGTAATAGTCCAGGAAGAACAGCGGCTCGGCGCCCTGGACCACCAGGTCGTTGACGCACATGCCCACCAGATCAATGCCGATGGACTCGTGGCGCCCCAGATCCATGGCCAGGCGCAGTTTGGTGCCAACACCGTCGGTGCCGGATACCAGAATGGGTTCACGGTAGCCCGGCGGGATGGCGCAGAGGGCGCCAAAGCCCCCCAGTCCGCCCATGACCTCGGGGCGACGGGTCCGGGCAGCTGCGCCTTTAATACGTTGAACCAGCGCGTTACCCGCATCAATGTCGACGCCGGCATCTTTATAACTCAGGGAAGGACGTGGGGATTGCTCGCTCATGAAATCGCCTACTAGAAAGATTGCGAAAACTATGGGGGCGGTATTTTATCAGTAGTCGGCCTCGGCAGCCACTTTGATTGCGTTTTCCACCCAGGGTTGCCTGGATGGGAGCTGGGCACGGCAAATCCGGCGAAGGATAGGTTAAGATTCAGGAATGGTGTATTCTTCACCCCTTTCTATCGAGCAAATATAGAACTCATGGGTCGGTTACATTCTTTCTATGTCCAGCTCCTGCTGCTGGCTTTATTCTGCGTTTATGGAACCAGCGTTCGCGCGGCTGTGGTCCAGAATCTTTATGAAGTTCGGGTCGCGGTAGCCGACCAGGCAGAAGCGGATCAGGCCTTCGCCACGGCCTTCAAGCAGGTCATCTTAAAAGTCGCGGGGCTTGAATCAGCCCTTGAGCACCCCGTCCTTCAAGAGGCGGCTGAAAAGGCCCGCCAATATGCCGCCCAGTATGGTTTTGTCGGGCAGGAGCCCAATCTCTGGCTGGAAGTCTCCTTTGTGCCGGGGGCGATTGACCGCTTGTTGACCCAGGCGGAACAGCCGGCCTGGGGGGATAACCGTCCTGCCGTGGTGGTATGGCTGGCGGTTGAGCAAAATAACCGGCGGGAATTATTGGGCGCCGATGGCGGCTCCACCTCCCTGGTGGGGCAGCTGGAGCAGCGCGCAACGGAACGGGGCTTGCCCCTGGTGATTCCCCTGATGGACCTGCAGGATACCAGCCGGGTTTCGTCGGCGGATGTGTGGGGGTTGTTCCTGGATACGGTTCGCGAAGCCTCCCATCGTTACGCCCATGATGCGGTGTTGGTGGGGCGGGTCTATCGCAGCGGCGAAGGGCTTTGGAGTGGCCGCTGGCAGTTGAGCGTCAAGGGCGAAGTGGTCTCTGATTCCGCGTCGGCGGGCTCCGCTGCTGAAGTGCTGCGGATGATTGTGGACCGGGTGACGGAACATCTCGCCCAGCGCTATACCCAGGCTGGAGAGCTGCTGGCTGGGGATGTGCTGATTGAGGTGGCTGATGTGGCCAGCCTCA
>Ga0209075_1003649_pt1 | contig 12650 bp, 12 predicted proteins | sample Stecom2011_FD_187523 | JGI IMG/M metagenome (GOLD analysis project Ga0209075, IMG submission 187523) | Agricultural soil microbial communities from Utah to study Nitrogen management - Steer compost 2011 (SPAdes) (version 2) | ecosystem: Environmental > Terrestrial > Soil > Agricultural land...
CTCAGTTCCTGAATTAACAGCATAAACAGCGTTTAATGTTTTAGGTAAAATAGCTGTTAAACGTTCGGCCTTTTCCAAAGGAGCGTCTTGAATAAATTCCCCATACACCATCACATGTAAGTGACGATCAATTTGAGCCTTTAAAGCATTGACAACCTCTGGGTGATTATGACCAATATTATTGACTGCAACACCGGCAATCATATCTAAATAGGCCTTACCATTCTTATCGTAAATGTAACTTCCTTTAGCGTAATCTACATCGATTAAAAAAGGGAAAGGACTCGTTTGGCCTTGTATTTCTTTAAAGCGTTTTGCTTTTGAGTTTAACTCTTCCATGAATCAGATGAAAGTTATTTACGAGCGATAACTTTTTTAGCAGCCTTAATTATATCAATGGTATCAATGTTGTATTTGGCCATTAACTCATCAGGAGTAGCACTTTCGCCGAATGTGTCGTTAACTCCAACATATTCTTGTGGAGTAGGGGTGTTTCTGCTTAAAACTTGTGCTACAGCATCGCCTAGACCACCATTAATCATGTGTTCCTCTGCAGTTACAACACAACCTGTTTTTTTAGCTGTAGCTAAAATAGCTTTTTCATCAAGCGGTTTAATAGTGTGCATATTAATAACTTCTGCGTCTATTCCTTCTTTCGCTAAACCTTGCGCTGCTTCAATTGCTTTGTAAACCATATGTCCACATGCAATAATTGAAACATCTTTACCTTCAAAAATTGTATCTGCTTTACCAATTACGAAATCAGCATCTGGTGCTGTGAAAATTGGAACTTTAGGACGACCAAAACGCAGGTATACTGGACTGTCTAGATCTGCAATAGCAATCGTTGCTAATTTCGTTTGATTAAAATCAGCAGGAACAATAACCGTCATATTTGGCATCATTTTCATCATTCCAATATCTTCCAATATTTGATGAGTAGCACCATCTTCTCCAAGTGTTAATCCAGCGTGAGAAGCACAAATTTTAACGTTCTTTCTAGAGTAAGCAACAGATTGACGAATTTGATCATAAACTCTTCCTGTAGAGAAGTTAGCAAATGTACCTGTGTATGGGATTTTACCACCGATAGTCATTCCGGCAGCCATACTAATCATATTTGCTTCAGATATTCCAACTTGGAAAAAACGATCTGGGAAATCACCTTCAAAGGCATCCATTTTTAAAGAGCCAGTTAAATCAGCACATAAAGCAACTACATTCGGGTGAGACTTTCCTAATTCGTGTAGTCCTTCTCCAAATCCAGAACGTGTGTCTTTTTCTCCTAAAATTTTGATTTCTTTTTCCATTATAAATTTATCGTTAATGTTTTGTTAGAATAAATGCTAAATTTCTTCTCTTTAGTATATGTAGTTTCTTTTAAATCCATTTGTCTATATACAACTATATATCTACCTGGAAGTAATACGAAATTATTAGATGTTGTTTTTTCATCTAAATCACAAACCCATTCAAATTCATTTTTGCTGTTTATTTCAAATATTTGTCCAGTTACAGGTTTATAAGCTGAAAGTGTAACTACTCCAGGAGCATCGATTGAAACCGTATTAGTAGAACTTTGGTCCACTTTAACTGTTTTGTATCTTCTGGGCAGTGTTAATATCTCTACCTCATATTCCCCTACAATGTATTCCTGTAAAGCATTAAATTTTTGAACGTTTAAGGTCTGGTGTTTTCCTTTTTCCATTACACGAACATCAACAAAATCATATTTTGTAGGTTGAGAAAAGCTAAACCTTAATTTACCTTGTGGAGCATCAAGGGAAATCGTGTTATGCGTATTTCTTTGTATAGAAATATTGCGTTTTACTTGTTGAGGTAATGTATTAACATATAGGTCATATTTTATGCTTGGGTCTAAAATCAATGTATCTGGAAGATTAACATGATTTAATGTATGTGTGTAAGAATGTTTTAAGTTTTGAGTTCCTGCTTCATAAAGAAACATTGTTACATCCGTTTCTAAGGGCTTTCCGTGAATTGTGTTGAGGTTAATTTGAACAGTTGTATTAACTAAAGCTTTGTTCACTACATTTTTCAAGACTGCTTCAAAAGCTAAAGGATCTTCCGCAGACTTATAATTACCGTAACAATCGAAGTGAGATAGGTATGACATATCCATTCCTAGTCCAATTACAAAAGGACTAATTGTTATTCCTTTTGCACGAAGCTTATCTGCAATAACACAAGGTTCATCATCACATGCTTCAATTCCATCTGTAATTAAAATGATTATATTCCTAGCCTTTCTGTCTGGAAAATCATCCGCTGCTTGCTCTAAAGATCGAGCAATTGGAGTAGTCCCCTTTGCACGAATTGTCTTTATTTTATTTAATATTGCTTGGTGATTGTTTGTTCCAAAAGGCACTTCAAGTTTTGTATCGCTACAATCTTGATAAGTAGCTGTTATTGGTGATTGATGACCATATACACGCAGTGCAATCTCTAAATTTGGAATTCCTCTAAGGCTATCTACAGAGTTTGATAAAATTCGTTTTGCTGTAATAAACCTTGATTCTTGTCCCCATTTTTTATTCATGGAGTTGGAAGCATCTAAAATAAAAAGAATACGTGTCAATTCTTCTTGTGCGTAACTATACCCAGCAAGGCTAATCAAAATTGCAAGTAAAATCTTTTTCATTTCGTCCTTCTTTTAAACAAGAGAGCTGTTTAATAATCGCCTAATGTTTCTTCTAACTGATTCAATGCGCTTTCAAGTTGCTCAGCATTTGGTGCAGCACCATGCCATTTATGCGTCCCCATCATATAATCAACGCCTTGACCCATTTCAGTTTTCATTAATACCATAATTGGTTTTCCGTTTCCTGAAAGAGATTGTGCTTTTTCATAAGTAGCAATAAGCTCTTCCATATTGTGTCCATCTACTTCTAGTGTTTCCCATCCAAAAGCTTGCCATTTATTTTTCAAGTTACCTAAAGACAATACATCTTCTACATCTCCATCAATTTGACGACCATTATAGTCTACAGTTGCAATAATATTGTCAACTTTTTTAGCAGCAGCATATAGTGCAGCTTCCCAAATTTGACCTTCTTGAAGTTCTCCATCACCCATTAATACATATACAAAGCGATCATCTTTGTTTAGTTTTTTAGTTTCAGCAGCTCCAATTCCCATTGAAAGTCCTTGTCCTAAAGAGCCTGACGCAGCTCGGATTCCAGGCAGATTTTTGTCAATACTTGGGTGTCCTTGTAAGCGTGAGTTTAACTTTCTAAAAGTAGCTAACTCAGAAACAGGGAAGTATTTAGCATGTGCTAAAGTACTATACCAGACTGGTGATATATGTCCATTCGAAAGAAAAAACAAATCCTCATTTTTACCGTCCATTGTAAAGTTCGCAGGATCGTGTTTAAGAATTTTATGATACATAACAGTGAAGAAGTCGGCACAGCCAAGCGAACCTCCTGGGTGTCCAGAGCTGACAGCAGCAACCATTCTTACAATATCTCTTCTTGTTTGTGAAGCGTACTGCTCCATTGTTTTAATATCCATAGCGATTTTTGACAAAAATTATTATAGGTGCAAATCTAAAGTTATTTTGTGATAATTTTAGGGGAAGAGCTCCTTTATTTATTACTACTTTTGCACAAAAGGATGAAACATGAATACAGTAAATGAAATGTTATTGAGATTTAGTGAAGAACTGAATGATAATTTTACAATTCGTGAAAAGAAGCAGATTGGAAAAATGTTTCTTATGCATCACCTGTCTTTTGATGGTACAGACTTATTGTTGAAAAAGGACGAGGAAGTATCAGCTGAAATTGTTGAACGTTTAAATCATGCTATATCTGAAATTAACCGAGGAAGACCAATGCAGTACGTCTTGGGAACTTCTTATTTTTACGGTTTAGACTTAAATATTGATCGGCGTGCTTTAATTCCAAGGCCAGAAACTGAAGAGTTAGTAGACTGGATAGTTGAGTTATGGAAAGACAGAAGTCCTAAGTTGTTAGATGTTGGAACGGGTTCTGGATGTATAGCATTAGCATTGAAAGCTAATATTCCGAAAAGCAATGTTTTTGGAGTAGATGTTATTCAAAATGCATTAGATTTAGCAATAGAAAATTCTAAAAAACTAAATTTAGAGGTAACTTTTGATTTTGCTAACGCTATGAATCTTCATGCTTATTCGAGATATAAATGGGATGTTATTATTTCTAATCCACCTTATATTCCATTAGAGGAAAGGTTAGAAATGAAAGACCATGTAGTAGATTATGAACCAGGAACAGCTTTATTTGTGCCTAATGAGAATCCTTTGATTTTTTATAAAGCAATTGCTTTGTATGCTAAAGATCATTTGGTGCCTGAAGGAAGTTTGTTTTTTGAAATTCATGAAAATTTATCTAAAGATATCAAGCAAATACTAAATTCAGCAGGATTTTCTAAGGTGGAAATTAAAAAAGACCTGCAAGAGAAAGACCGAATGATTCACGCTCAATTTTAATTAGAAATGAATAAAGAAGAGGCTATAAAACGTGTGGAAGATTTAACGAAGGAATTAAATCATTACAATCATCAGTATTATATTGAGAATGTTTCTGAAGTTTCAGATTTTGAATACGATAAACGATTAAAGGAATTACAAGACCTAGAAAAACAATTTCCAGAATTGGCCTCTGATAACAGTCCTACGAAACGTGTTGGAGGAGACATAACTAAGAAGTTTAATACAGTAAAGCACGAATATCCAATGCTTTCTCTTTCAAACACTTATTCTGAAGAAGAGATTGTTGAGTGGGAAAATAGGGTGAAAAAATTAGTGAACGGAAAGGTAAATTATGTTTGTGAACTTAAATATGATGGCGTTGCAATTGGAATTCGTTATGAAAATGGTGCTTTCGTTCAAGCTATAACTAGGGGAGATGGTACACAAGGTGAAGATGTCTCAACTAATGTAAAAACCATTCGTACAATTCCTTTAAAACTGAAAGGTAAATATCCAGACCTTTTTGAGATTAGAGGAGAGATATTTTTTCCATTAGAGGCATTTAATACATTAAATAAATTACGTGAAAAGAATGGAGAAGAGCTTTTTGCAAACCCAAGGAATACAGCTTCAGGAACCCTAAAATTGTTAGACTCTAGCGTAGTAGCCCAACGTAACTTAGATTGCTTTTTATATGGGGTTTATGGAACAGATTTACCTGCTGAAGGACATTATAACAGTGTTTTGAATGCTGGTGAATGGGGTTTCAAAATTCCTACTTCTGAGAAAAAATATTTAAAGAAAACAGATTCGATTGATGGTATTATGGAGTTTATTCATTATTGGGACAAACACCGTGCTGAATTGCCATTTGAAATCGATGGAGTGGTTATTAAAGTTGATGATTATAGTCAGCAAGAAGAGTTGGGAAATACCGCTAAATCTCCGCGATGGGCCATTGCTTATAAATTCCAAACTGAACAAGCTAGTGCAACCTTGGAGGCGGTGACTTATCAAGTAGGGAGAACAGGTGCTATTACTCCGGTCGCTAATCTTTCTGCAGTTGCTTTGGGAGGAACAATTGTAAGGCGTGCGTCCTTGTATAACGAAGATCAAATGAATAAGCTAGACCTACATGAAAACGATATTGTATATGTGGAGAAAGGAGGTGAGATTATTCCGAAAATAGTAGGGGTTGATTTATCACAACGAAATGCTGATGCACGCAAAATTGAATTTATTTCTGAATGTCCAGAATGTAAAACTCCTTTGAAAAGACTTGATGGAGAGGCACATCATTACTGTTTAAATGATTTGGGATGTCCTCCTCAAATTACAGGTAGAATTATTCATTTCATTTCTAGAAAAGCAATGAATATTGAAGGAATAGGTACTGAAACTGTGGAACAGTTATTCAATGAAGGGCTAATTCATAATAGTTCAGATTTATTTACTTTAACATTTGATCAAATTGTAGGATTAGAACGAATGGGGGATAAGTCAGCTAATAATTTATTAGAAGGTTTAGAAGCAGCAAAAAACATCCCTTTTGAACGAGTTTTATTTGCATTAGGAATTCGTCATGTTGGAGAAACTGTAGCTAAGAAAATAGCAGCAGCGCTTAAAAATATCGATGCGATAATGTCAGCTAGCTATGATACACTAATAGAGATTGACGAAGTTGGAGAAAAAATAGCCATTTCAATTCAACATCATTTTCAGCAAGAGGAGAACTTAAAAATTGTTGCGGGATTAAAAGCAGCTGGATTGCAGTTTGAGATTGAAGAAAAAGAGTTAGCGAGTTCCGTTCTACAAGGTAAGTCCATTGTTGTTTCTGGTGTTTTCCATACACTCTCTAGAAAAGAAATGAAAGAAGCCATAGAATCAAATGGGGGAAAGAATGTTGGTAGCATCTCATCGAAAACTTCATTTATTGTTGCAGGAGATAATATGGGGCCAGCGAAACTTGAGAAAGCTAAAAGTCTTGGAATAGAAATTTTATCAGAAGAAGATTTTATCAAAATGATTCAGCAATAAGATGGAAAAAAAACTAATTATTTTATCTGAATGGAAAGGTAAAACTGAATTTCAAAAGTTAAAATCTAACGTCGAAAATCATATTGATGAAGTGAGCTCTTTTCATTACCTTCTTTGTTTAAAAAACGCTAAAATGATTGAAGAAGTCCCGAAAATTCCAAGTGTTGATTATTACACTAAAAAAGATTTCTCACTCTTTGGTAAGGTAAAAAATCCAACACTTAAAGACTTGCTAACTGAGGAAGGAAACTCAATTCTTGTTGTTGCGGTGGAAACTCCTTTTTCATTATTAAATAAAACTATAAAAAACTCGAAATTGATGAGTATAGGTATAGAAATGGAAATATTACCTAAATTTGATTTGTCGTTTAAAGATTCAAAATTAGAACAAGGTAATTTCTTTAAACAAATAAATAATTATTTAACTAAAATTCAATTGTAATGCAATTTAAAGGAACTGGAGTAGCGCTTGTAACTCCATTTAATCACGATGGGAGTATTGATGAAAATTCACTTCGTAATTTGGTTGACTATCAGGTTGGTAATGGAACTGATTTTCTAGTTGTTCAAGGGACCACTGGAGAAACGGCAACATTAACTGAAGAAGAAAAACAGAGTGTTTTGGCAATTGTTATTGATCAAAACAAAGGACGTATTCCAGTTGTTTTAGGAATGGCAGACAATAACACAGCGGCATTGGTTAAGGCTATTTCTGAGTTTGAAAATGATGGAGTAGATGGCTTTTTAAGTGCTTCTCCACATTATAATAAACCAAGTCAACGTGGAATAATTGCTCATTTTGAAGCAATTGCAAAAGTGACTAAAAAACCAATAATTTTATATAATGTTCCAGGCAGAACGTCAAGTAATATGACAGCAGAAACTACATTGTCTTTGTCAAAAGTAGCAAACATTGTAGGTGTAAAAGAAGCTTCAGGAAATATGGATCAGGTGATGCAAATTTTAAAAGGAGCACCCTCTGATTTTGCAGTACTATCTGGAGAGGACTCTTTAGCTATGCCAATTGCAACTTTAGGTGGACATGGAGTTATTTCTGTCGTTGCAAATGCTTTACCAAAGGAGTTCTCTACAATGATGAATGCGGCCTTTGGTGGAGACTTGAAAACAGCGAGAAAACATCATTTTGAAGTGTTAGATATTACCAACCAGTTTTTTGCTGAAGGTAATCCTTCAGGAATTAAATGCTGCCTTGATTTATTAGGAATTTGTAAGGATACAGTTCGTTTACCATTAACAACTGTTAGCGCTACTTTAAAAGAAGAAATGAATAAGGAATTGAGTGGAATAGCTTTGATTTCTAAACAATAAGCTATAAATATCGTGCTTCTTTTAATAAATTAATTAAATTTGATAATTATACTAACATACACACATACTTTATTATGAAAAAATCTATTTATATACTCTCAATAATGTTTTTCGTATTTACCTCATGTAATTCTGACGATAAACAAATGAAAGACGTTTCAGATACATTGTCAGAAGTTGAAGTAGAGGAAGAGTTAAAACACGAAATTGTATACTCAATTCCTTCGCCAAATGAACAGTATGATTTGTTGCGTTCTCTAAGTGAAGATGTAGATCCAACTATTGTTAATAAGTTATCTAATTCATCGAATTACACTATGGCTGATAAAAAGGCACTTAATTTTGGTGTTTACTTATCTGATGCAGCATATTTAATGAGATATGAGCAAGGTAAAAAAGTGTTTTTAGATTACCTTTCTACGCTTGATAAATTAGGTCAAGATATCGATATCACTAAAGTATACGGAGAAGATTTAATAAAAGAAGTAGAAGAGGTAGGCGCAAATAGTGAAAAGTTATTTGATATTTCAGCTAAAAACTACATAACTATTTACGATCAATTGATTGAAAATGAAAAAGGTGTTGAGTTGTCTTTAATTTTGAGCGGTGCTTGGTTAGAAACAATGTATATACTCTTTAATACTGCTGGGGAATATGATGAAAACTACGAAATCGAAGAATATATTGTTGATCAGCGATATGTACTTGAAAATTTAAAAGGATTTGTAGATTCTTATTCAGATGATACGCGTATTCAGCCAGTACTGGATTATTTTAAAGAAATTAACCAAGTGTTCAAAGAAATGGATTGTGAAGAAACAAGTATTAATGTAGAAAATAAAGAAGGGACTGTTATACTTAACGGCGGAATGTCCTGTTTATTTACTGCAGATTCATATTCTAAAATGAAATCGTTAATCGAAAAAATTAGAACATCAATAATCTCATAAAAAGAAAATATAATGTTAAAATTAATAAGCATACTTACTATTATTGTGACCTTAACTGTTGGATATTCTTTTTCACAATGCCCACAACCTAGTAAACTAATTTCAGTTGATAATAAAAATGGTTGGGGAGAAAACTCTCAATCTAAATCTGGTCAATTGCGTCCTGGAGATCAATATGAAATGAGGTTGATAATTCAAGGTGGAATTAAATACCGAATTCAAGCAGTCGCTGGAGTTGAAGAGTTTTCTAAAGACAATGTTAACTTTCAAGTAATTGGAAAAAAGGTTGATAAAGTTGAAGAGAATGGTAGAGTGAGTTATAAATCTACAGATGTTGTATTATATGACAGTGAAAGCGCTGCTGAGGGTGAAGAAGCTATCTTCATGTCAGATAGAACTCAACGTCTAACAATTAAGGTTGAAGTTAAAGGAAGTGATGGAATTGGACTTGTTCAATGTGCGGCAGTATTGGTTGAGGCAAAACAAGCTGAGAAGTTAGGATTCAGATAGGTTATTAAATTTTATTTATGCAAACATTTAATGAGCAAAGCATTGCTCAAGTAAAAAAAGTATTATCCACTTCGAAAAAGATTGTAATTGTTGCACATAAATCTCCAGATGGAGATTCTGTAGGAAGTTCCGTAGGACTTTATCATTATTTGATAAAGAAAGGTCTAGACGTTAGTATTTGTCACCCTGATCCCGCACCATACTTTCTAGAATGGATGAGCGGCATAGATAAAATCAAAAATGCTGAAGATCATACAACTGAAGTGAACACACTTATAGCTGAAGCTGATGTGATTTTCTGTTTGGACTTTAACACAATGTCACGCGCAGGAAATTTAGCTGATTCTCTTATCAATTCTTCGGCAACTAAAATCATGATAGATCATCATTTGCATCCAAGTGATGAGTTTGATTATGTTTTTTCAGAAACAACATCATGTTCTACAGCACAGCTTATTGTTGATTTTATCTCTTCTATGGGAGATATTAATCTTTTAGATCCTAACATAGGAGAAGCTTTATATACTGGAATAATGACAGATAGTGGATCGTTTAGATTCCCAAGTGTTTCTGCTCACACCCACGAAGTTGTTGCAGCTTTAATGAAAGGTGGCGTTCATCCTTACAAAGTACACGAAGCAGTTTTTGATACAAACACTTTCGATCGATTGCGTTTAAGAAGTTATGCAATTAATGAAAAAATGGAGATTTTAGATGAGCATAAAACTGCTCTTGTTTGGTTGGATAAATCTGAATTAAAGCAATTTAATTATGTGAAAGGAGATACAGAAGGTCTTGTGAATGTTGGACTTTCAATTCTAGGTGTAAATAAATCCATTTTTTTAATGGAAGGGGATGGAATAATTAAAATTTCATTCCGTTCTAAAGGAGAGACTAATCCAGTAAATGTTATGGCTAATACTTATTTTCATGGGGGAGGACATGCTAATGCCTCTGGTGGAAAATGGGAAGGTACAATGGATGAAGCCATTTTGAAAATTAAAAGTGTATTGCCTGAATTTGATTAAATATGGTGTATAAAATTGTGTTTTTTAGTTGTTTGTTTGTGTTTTTCGCCGCTTGTAAAGAGGAGGTAAAGGAAAAGCCATTTAAACTAGAATGGACAAAAGAACAATCCTCAACTTTGAATGAGCGATTGAGTCGAGAAGAAGATATTAAAATTCGTTTATTTTTAAAACAAAGAGAGAACTGGAAGGTTAAAGAAACAGGTTCTGGACTTAGAATTTGGCTTTATGAAGACCATGAAGGGGGTTTAGCCAAAGAAAATGATCAGGTAGACGTTAGTTTTGAAGTTCGTTTACTGAACGATTCATTGCTTTATAAATCTGAAGAGGGTGAAGTAAGCAGCTTTAAAGTTGATAAAACTGATATTGAGACTGGGGTGATGGAAGGAATTAAATACCTTTCAGAGGGAGATAAAGCTAAACTAATTATACCTAGCCATCTTGGACATGGTTTGTTAGGTGATTTTAGAAAAATCCCGCCTCTAGAAGTTTTAGTTGTTGATTTAGAGTTGATTAAAATATATTAGAATGAGGTTTTTATATTTCTGTGTATTGTTTTTATTTTTTTATTCTTCCTGCGAACTTAAAGGTGTTGAATCCTCTTCGCAAGAAGATGAATTTGAAGTCTTGGAAGAAGAGAAAGAAAGTAATGAAGATAAAATATCTTTAACTAAAAAGATCAAAACCCCTGAAAAAGCAAGTGATACCTTAAGATTAGAAAATGGAATTATAATTTCATATTTTAATAAAGGAAAAGGAAATAAGTTGCAAAAAGGAGATATGATTAAAATCGATTACCGTGCAAAACTCGCAGATGGAACAATTTATGATGGTAATCACATTGTGAAAAAGACCTCAATTCCGTTCTTTGTTGGTTGGAACCAACAAACACCTGGGTGGGACATTGCTTTAAAAGAGTTACGAGTAGGTGATGATGTAGATATATTTCTACCATCAATATACGCTCGAGGTGAAAAGGGAATTAAAGGAATTGTACCTCCTAATTCAGACAATATAATTTCAATGCGTGTTTTAGAAAAGTTTGAGCCTACTAAAGTTGTAGATGGAATACAGATTTGGAAATATGATGAATTAAAAGAATCAACTGATTCTATAGACTTTAATGATGAAGTATACCTTAATTACTGGGTTAGTTCAGAGACAAAACCACGTTATGATTATAACTATCAAAGAGGAGAAGCATTCAAACTAGTAATGGGGGACGGTAACATTGTTCCTGGACTATATAAAGCTCTACACTTTGCTAGAGAAGGAGATCGCTTAATGATAAAAATTCCAGCTAGAGAAGCTTATGGAAGTAAAGGTTTTCAAGATTTGGTAAAGCCAAATGAAGATATATTTTACGACATTCAAGTTGCTAAGGTTATCAAGCATAAATAAGAATCAATAATCAAATAATATTTTATATTTGTCATTCTTGAAAACTACATTCGGGATGTAGCTTAGTCCGGTTAAAGTACTCGTCTGGGGGGCGAGAGAGCGGAGGTTCGAATCCTCTCATCCCGACAATGAAAATTATTGCCGAAGGCAACAAAAAGAGTTCCTGTAAAAACGTCTGAAAATTTATTTTCAAGTGTTTTTACAGGAACTCTTTTTGTATGAACGTAGTGAATGAAATAATTTTCATTGTACGTCCCCCTCTTAAGGATCATGAAATAATCCTCTTTGCTCAACATTAATATCTATAATCTATTTTCTTTGTAACAAATTGCATATTAATTATTATACTATTAAGCAACACTTAAAGTCGGTAAATGAAATATTACACATTACTATTCCTCTTGATTATTAGTTTAAATTTTCAGGCTAAGACAGAAACTAAGTCAGATAAAGGTTATAAAATCACTGATTCTATAAAAGACTTAGATAGTCTATATAACCAAGGTTCCAATATAGTATTTCCTGAACTAACAACTGAAGTTATCGAGAATTTAAATGTGTTGGGAAAGATTTGGGGATACTTAAAATACAGACATCCTGCGATTACTTCAGGAAAATATAATTGGGATTATGAGTTGTTTGGTTTTTTACCTGAATATTTAAAAGTAAACGATAATAAAGAACGAGATGCTCTCCTTTTGGCTTGGATTAACAGTTATGGTGATATTCCAGAATGTATAAACTGCGCTACTGAAGATAAAGAAAGTTATATCAAACCTGATTTTGAATGGATAAGCTCAAGTGGGTTTAGCCCAGAATTAGAAGCTCGTCTTATGTTTATAAATGAAAATAGAGCTCAAGGTAACCAACATTATGTCAAATTAAAAAAACATGTGGGGCATGTAAGATTACAAAATGAAGATT
>Ga0209075_1003650_pt1 | contig 12648 bp, 8 predicted proteins | sample Stecom2011_FD_187523 | JGI IMG/M metagenome (GOLD analysis project Ga0209075, IMG submission 187523) | Agricultural soil microbial communities from Utah to study Nitrogen management - Steer compost 2011 (SPAdes) (version 2) | ecosystem: Environmental > Terrestrial > Soil > Agricultural land...
TCGGCGGGTATATCCCAAATTTCTTTAAAGCCAATAGCATAATGTTGCGGTGAGCGGTCTTTATCAAGCTCATACTTGGCAATGAGCTCTTTACCTAAATGGCCACGGCTACCTTCGGCGAACACGGTATAGCGGGCACGAAGCTCCATGCCAGGCATGTAACTGTCTTTATGTTCACCAGAGGCTGAAATACCCATGTCGCCAGTAATAACGCCTTCAACTGCGCCTGACTCGCCATAAATAACTTCTGCTGCACTAAAACCTGGGAATATTTCAACACCGAGTGCTTCAGCCTGCTCAGCTAACCAACGGCATAGGTTCCCCATACTGCTAATGTAGTTACCGGTATTATGAAAAGTTTTAGGCACCATAAAATTAGGTAATTTAGTGGCTTTATCTGCATTTTTAAAAAGAAAAATATCATCGCCAATAACAGGGGTATTAAGCGGCGCGCCTTTTTCTTTCCAGTCAGGAAAAAGCTCATTTAAAGCGCGTGGTTCAAATACCGCACCTGAGAGAATATGAGCGCCAATTTCTGAACCTTTTTCAATGACACAAATTTGTAGCTCTTTTTCTTCCTGCTGAGCTAATTGTGCCAACCGGCACGCGGTACTTAAACCTGCGGGGCCACCACCCACAATGAGTACGTCAAACTCCATACTTTCGCGTTGCATGGTTACTCCTTAAAGCTTTTACTAATCAATTTGAATGGGTACAAGGCATTGGTAACGAGTTAGCAAAGCCGTCATTTCAGGGCCGGGAATAGGTCGGCTAAATAAAAAGCCTTGGCCTATCATACAGCCACGTTCAATTAAGAAATCGACTTGCTCTTCTGTTTCAACACCCTCGGCAACTAAACCAATGTCCAAGCTGTTGGCAAGGTTAATAATGGTTTGTGTAATGGTTGCGTCGTCTTTGTCGTCTGGTAAGTCTTGTACGAACGAGCGGTCTATTTTTAATACGTTAACAGGGAAGTGTTTTAAATAAGAAAGTGATGAGTAACCGACACCAAAGTCGTCTATGGCAAGGGTCATACCTTGCTCACGTACGGCGTGCATAAAGTTGGTGTGCGACTTAATATTCTCAATGAATACTTGTTCAGTTAGCTCTAGCTCAAGTAAATGGCTAGGAATACCTGTTTCTTCAATAACCTCAAGAATGAGGTCCATTAGGTCGTTCGACTGTAATTGCTTGCCAGATAAATTCACCGATAACTGTAGTTCTGTAAAACCTAGATCATGCCAACGTTTTAATTGTGCACAAGCCGCTTTAAGTACAAAATTTGAAATTGGAATAATTAGCCCAGTGTCTTCAGCTAATGGGATAAAAGTGTCGGGGCCAATAATAGTACCGTCGGAATCTATCCAACGTACGAGAGCTTCAAGACCAACAATACGGCGGCTAGACATGTCGACTTTAGGTTGGTAGAACACAGTTAATTGTTCGTTATCAACGGCGGCACGTAAGCGTTTAACGAGTTCAATACGCTCGGTGAGTTCCTTGTGTAACACATTGCTATAAACATGGAATATTGAGCGGCCAAGTTCTTTGGCGCGGTACAATGCGGTATCGGCATTACGCATAATGTCGTCGGCTTCGTCGCTGTCCGACTGGCTAATAGCAATACCAATACTGGCGCTAATAAATAATTCGTAGTCTTCTAGGGTAAAGTGCTTTTTAAGAGAGTCGAGAACTTGTTGGGCTAATTCTTCGAGTTCTTCAACCGAAGCAATATTCACTACTGTCATAGCGAACTCGTCGCCACCTAGGCGGGCTAATATACCGGATTCTGGTTGTAACTCAGATAGGCGGCTAGCAACGGCTTTGAGCAATTCGTCACCGAGGGTATGCCCGAGCGCATCGTTGACGTCTTTAAAGTTATCAAGGTCAATCAGCAAAGCTCCTGCAAGCTTATTATTTGAATTGCATTGCTTCATGGTGCGTTCAAGGTGTGCAATAAGCGCATGTCGGTTGGCTAAGCCAGTTAAGCCGTCGTGCGAGGCTAAATAAGCCATACGCTTTTCAACCCGCTCGCGTTCATCAATTTCTACATAAAGGTCGAGGTTAGTGTCGGCAAGTTCCTGGGCGCGAACACGACTTATAGCAAGTATATAAAGAACGAAAGTTAGCAGGCCCGTTGCGAAAAGCCCCGATAGCACAAAGAAAAGCGGTAAGTTGCTACGCAGCTGGTTTAAACGTTCAGCCGATGGCCATAAGTCAAAACGGAGTTCTTGGTCGAAGGACTTAATTACAGATGATACGCACCAAGTATTATAAAAACGTAAATCGCCAGAAAAATCGAAGATGACTTCATTGGTGTCTTTATTACTAATTCGGAACTGAGAACCTTCGCTTAAATAGGACGCTAAGGTTGCATGAAGCAACTGATTCGTATTGAGTTCGGCAACATAGTAACCACTTGGTTCGGTAGTTAGATGAGGAACTAACATGAGCATGTCGGACGTATGATGTTGTAATTTACCTGAGCCAATAAGGTAGCGTTTATTGTGTTGATAGTTATCTAAACTATGATCTGTTTGTGAAGCAAAACTGGTACCAAGGAGGTCATCGGCAAAGCTGTTCGGGTGAACGCCTTCAATAATACCTTTGCTATTCACCCAAAGTAACATGCGAAAATTAGGGTAATAAGCACTAATTACTGGGCCTTCACTTAGCCACGAGGCGCCGGTACGATTTGGGTGCGACGCATGCTGGCGGGCCACCCAAGTAATACCAAACATGTGTGATTGCACTTCTCTACCTATTTCGCTTTGGAGCGACATAAGTTCGTCCTGCAAAATACCACGGACTTTTTTGTTGTCCATGTAGCGCAGAGCAGTCGTAACTGCCAAGGTAATTATGATACCAGCTAAGGCGGCGATAATTGCCTGACGATAATGAGAGAAATGTTGCATCTGTATTCAGTTATCCCACTGTTTTAATTAATATTCGATAATTACCTAATCATCGAGTTTACGCAACTTTTATACCTTTAACCTTCAAGCTCTGGTCTGTTCTTAAACTGTGCTAGGGCTTCAGGATTTGCTAAAGCGTCAGTGTTTTTGACCGTTTCGCCATGAACCACCTGGCGTACTGCCAACTCAACGATTTTACCACTGATGGTGCGTGGAATATCATTCACTTGCGCGATTATTGTAGGTACATGGCGCGGTGTTGCATTTGCACGAATGGTTTTCTTAATGATATCGCGCAATTCATCGTTGAGGGTTACACCGTCGCGTAAACGAACAAAAAGTACAACCCGTTCGTCGTCTTGCCAGCGTTGGCCCACGGCTATGCTTTCTAATACTTCTTCGACTTTCTCAACCTGACGATAAATTTCAGCTGTGCCAATACGTACGCCACCAGGGTTGAGTACGGTGTCGGAACGACCGTAAATGATAATACCATGCTGTGGGGTTATTTCGGCATAGTCACCATGGGCCCAAATATTCTCAAAGCGTTCGAAGTAAGCGCTGTGGTAGGTGCTGCCGTCGGTGTCGTTCCAAAAACCTGTGGGCATACATGGGAAACTCTGTTCACACACCAACTCGCCTTTTTCAGCAAGTACGGCTTTGCCTTGTTCATTATAAACATTCACCCCAAGGCCTAAGCCTGGGCTTTGTAGTTGACCACGGTATACAGGCAAAATTGGGTTACCAAGAGCAAAGCAGCTCACAATATCGGTGCCGCCTGAAATAGACGATAAGCAGAGATCTTGTTTTATGTCGCGGTAGACATAATCAAAGCTTTCCGGTGTTAACACAGAGCCGGTGGTTAAAATAGTACGTAAGAACTTCAGCTGGTGGCTTTGTCGCGGTTTAACACCAGCTTTTTCTAAAGCCGATAAAAACTTAGCACTGGTGCCGAATACGCTGATTTGCTCATGGTCGATTAAATCGAACATGGCTTCAGGGCTAGGGTAAAAAGGCGAACCGTCGAACAGCGATAATCGAGCACCAATGGCTAACCCTGACACTAGCCAGTTCCACATCATCCAACCGCAGGTAGTAAAGAAGAAAAGGGTGTCGCTGCGGGTTAAGTCTGTATGCAACGCATGTTCTTTTAAATGCTGTAATAAAGTGCCGCCAATGCCGTGCACAATACATTTAGGTACGCCCGTTGTACCCGAACTAAACATAATATACAGGGGGTCGTTAAAGCGGCGTTGCACAAACTCAATGTCGGTGGCGCTGTGGTCTAAAAAATCGCTCCAAGGCAGGGCGTTTTTAATGTTGTTTGGCAGTTTGGCAAAAGGAATAACCACCAACTGTTCCACACTTGGTATTTGAGCATGAATAGCATTTACTTTGTCGCTAATGTCGATGGTTTTGCCGTTGTAAAAATAACCGTCAACGGTAAACATCACCTTGGGCTTTATTTGGCCGAAGCGGTCAAGCACCCCTTGCACACCAAAGTCGGGTGAACAGCTCGACCAAACTGCACCTAAGCTGGTGGTCGCGAGCATGGCAACAATGGTTTCAATACAATTGGGTAGCATACCGGCAACGCGGTCACCAGCAACAACTCCCGCTTGTTTTAAACGGCTGGCAAGGGCGGCAACTTGTAAATAAAGCTCTGCGTAGCTCAGCTCGCTCTTGTCACCATTCTCACCATTAAAAGCCAAAGCAGGGCGGTTATCACGGTAACGTAATAAGTTTTCGGCAAAGTTTAATGTGGCGTCTGGAAACCACTGTGCGCCTGGCATTTTGTCGCCATCAACAAGCACGCGTTGGCCAGCGTTACCAATAACATTAAAAAAGCGCCAAAGTAACGACCAAAACTCTTCCTTATGGCCAACCGACCAAGCATGAAGGCGTTCATAGCTGCCATTAAAAAGCTGTTGCGGGTGAGTGTTTTTCTCAACAAAACGCATAAAGGCGGTCATTTGTGCGTTTTCAATTTGGCTTTCACTGGGTTGCCAAAGCGGCTGTTCATGCTGGGTCATAATGTCACTCTTTGTTTGCTAACGCAGCAAGGCTCACCAATGAACGGGGCTGTTGCTGCAATGTGTTACAAATGTCGTGGCCGGCTTGAATAACTTGCTCAAGGTTCACACCGGTTTCAATGCCCATGCCGTGGAGCATATAAAGTACGTCTTCAGTGGCCAGGTTTCCGCTGGCACCTTTTGCATAAGGGCAGCCACCTAAACCGGCAACGGCACTGTCGATAACCTGCACGCCCATGGGCAAACAGGCACTAATATTCGCCAGAGCTTGGCCGTAAGTATTATGAAAGTGCAGTGCAAGCTGAGCCATAGGAACATGCTCGGCAACGGCAGCTAACATACGCTGGGCATGTAGTGGTGTGCCCGTGCCAATGGTATCGCCAAGCGATATTTCATAACAGCCCATGTGGTGCAGTTGCTTAGCTACACGTACGACATCCTCAAGGGAAACATCGCCCTGGTAAGGGCAACCTAATACGCACGACACATAGCCACGCACTGGAATATTGGCAGCTTTTGCGGCTTCGAGAACAGGCGCAAAACGCTCTAACGACTCGGCAATGGAGCAGTTAATATTCTTCTGACTAAAAGCTTCCGAGGCGGCACCAAAAATAGCCACTTCATCAGCGCCTGCCGCCATAGCAAGCTCAAAGCCTTTTAAATTAGGTGTCAGCGCAGAATAGGTAATACCTTTCTTACGGCTAATTTGCGCCATAACATCGGCGCTACCGGCCATTTGCGGCACCCATTTAGGGCTAACAAAGCTGCCCGCTTCAATGTTCACTAAGCCGGTTTGTGACAAAGCGTTGATCAGTGCAACTTTTGCTGCGGTATTTACAGTGTGCTCGTTTTGCAACCCATCACGGGGGCCAACTTCAACAATACGCACGGCTGTTGCCATTGTCATAAGGATAACCTCTATTATTCGTCAGCGGCCAAGCTAACCAGCTCAGCACCGTCACTGACTAGTTCGCCTGCTTGGAAAAACACCTGCTCAACTACACCGTTAAAAGGCGCACGAATGGTATATTCCATTTTCATAGCTTCCATAATGACTAAAGCTTGGCCTTCTTCGACATGGTCGCCAGCCGCTACATTAACAGCAACAATAGTGCCGTTCATAGGGGCGGTCATGGTGCCAGCTTCTTCTTCATGAGCTAACTCTGCGAGCGGATCGTAATGCTTAGCGTCGAAGCGGCCTTTGGCTGTAAATAACGTATAACCCTTCGACGTAGCGGCAAATTGAGCTGCAAAACGGAGACCATTGACGCTCACATACTGATTGTCTATTAACAGCACAGTACGCTCAAGTGACTCGACAAAGTAGCCTTGCTCGCTGCTGCTTATACTGAAGTTTTGTACTTCATCGCCAAGCTGTAAGCTAACTTTGTGGCTAGCCGTAGCGTTCATTTGCCAGCCGCTTAAGCTGTCCCAAGGGCTGTCGCTAACTTGCTGGTTAGCAAAAGCCGCATGCACAGCAATAACCGCAAGGGCGTCGGCTTGATCGTCGGCCGTTTGTTGAGGCACTAAGTCGTTCGCGTATTCGTCGATAAAGTGGGTGCTAACATTCGCTTTAACAAATTCAGGGTGCGAGGCAATACGGTGTAAGTAATCTGTATTGGTCGTGACGCCGGCAATATGCGTGTCACGAAGCGCTCGCTGTAAACGACGCAAGGCTGCATCGCGATCTTCGTCCCAAACAATCACTTTAGCTATCATAGGGTCGTAGAAAGTCGACACTTCGTCGCCTTCCACCACGCCCGAGTCAACCCGCACGTAATCCGACTCAGCCGGAAAACGCAGGTGCTCTAAAACACCTGTACTTGGCATAAAGTTGTCGTCAGGGTTTTCTGCATAAATGCGCGCTTCAAAGGCATGGCCTTCAAGTTCAACGTCTGCTTGTTCAAGAGGCAGGGCTTCACCTGCGGCAATGCGAAGTTGCCAGTCGACTAAATCGACGCCGGTGATCATTTCGGTAATAGGGTGTTCAACCTGCAAGCGGGTGTTCATTTCCATAAAATAAAAACTGCCGCTGCTGTCGAGCAAGAACTCAACCGTACCAGCACCCACGTAGTTGATGGCTTGCGCCGCACGGACAGCTGCTTCACCCATGGCTTTACGGGTTTCTGCCGGCAAACCTGGTGCAGGTGCTTCTTCAATGACTTTTTGGTGACGGCGTTGTACCGAACAGTCACGCTCAGCTAAATAAAGAGCATTGCCCTGTTGGTCGCAAAACACTTGAATTTCAACGTGGCGGGGCTGCGTAATATACTTTTCAACGAGCATTTTGTCGTTGCTAAAAGCGGCTTTCGCTTCACGCCGTGCAGAAGCAAGGGCTTCGTCGAATTCGTTGGCATGGGCAACAATACGCATGCCTTTACCGCCGCCGCCGTAGGCTGCTTTCAAGAGAACGGGGTAGCCCATTTTTTCGGTTTCAGCGCGTAACAGTTTATCTGCTTGGGCGTCGCCATTGTCTTCACCATGGTAACCGGGCACTAAAGGTACGCCGGCCTTGGCCATAATGGTTTTTGCAGCACTTTTAGACCCCATAGCCTGAATAGCAGGTACAGGAGGGCCAACAAAAATTAAGCCTGCTTGTTCTAGCGCTTCCGCGAAGGCTTCGTTTTCCGCAAGGAATCCATAACCTGGGTGAACCGCTTCGGCACCAGTACGTTTGGCCGCCGCAATAATTTTATCAATGCACAAGTACGACTCGTTGCTCGGTGAAGCACCAATATAAACCGCTTCGTCTGCCAACTGTACATGCTGTGCATTGCGATCGGCATCGGAATACACCGCAACCGTTTGAATACCCATTTCTCGTGCCGTGTGAATAATGCGACAGGCAATTTCACCACGGTTTGCAATTAGCACTTTATTCAACATTATTTCGACTCGCTTTTATTCATGGCTGCAGCAGCTAGTGTCCAATTCGCAGGACGCTTTTCAAGAAAAGCGCTTAAGCCTTCTTGGCCTTCGCTTGATACACGTATTTCAGCAATACGGCGTGCTGTTTCGGCCACCAACTCTTGATTTAAAGGTGCATTGGTTACGTCGTGAACCAGTCGTTTCGCAGCAGCTACAGCAGCAGGGCTGTTATTGGCTAAAATATCTGTTAGTTCTTGAACCTTTTGTTCAGCCTGCTCAAGTTCAGCAAACACCTCATGCACCAAGCCACACTTGGCAGCAGCGGCAGCACTAAAGCGCTCTGCAGTAAGCATATAGCGCCGTGCAGCAGCATTACTTATGGCGCGCACCACATAAGGACTAATGACGGCTGGAATTAAACCAATTTTCACTTCTGACAAGCAGAAGCTGGCACGTTCAGTAGCAATGGCTATGTCACAACAAGCTACTAAGCCAACCGCACCACCAAAGGCAGCGCCTTGCACGAGGGCAATAGTAGGAATAGGTAATTGATCCAGTTCCCACATTAAGGCACCCAGTTCACCAGCGTCGGCCACGTTCTCTTGGTAGTCTTTTTGTGCCATGCCGCGCATCCAATTTAAGTCAGCACCAGCGGAAAAACTTTTGCCTTCACCGCGTAGCACTAAGGCGCGAATGTTTTTACGAATGCGCAGTTGAGCAAGGGCCGCACGCAGTTCGGAAATCATGGTGTCGTCGAAGGCGTTGTGTACCTCTGGGCGGGCCATGGTAAGGGTGGCCACGTCGCGGTCGTCGATAACTAAAGAAACATAATTCATAACAGCTCCTTACATGCGGAACACGCCAAAACGTGTGTCCTCAATCGGTGCATTTAAAGCGGCGGCAATACTTAACCCCAGTACGTTACGAGTTTCTTTTGGGTCGATAATGCCGTCGTCCCACAAACGGCCAGAGGCAAAGTAAGGGTGTCCTTGGCGCTCGTAGGTATCAATAATAGGTTGTTTGAAATCGGCTTCTTCTTTGGCGGTCCAGGTTTCACCTTTGCGGTCTTTATTGTCGCGGGTAACTTGCGCCATAACACCAGCAGCTTGTTCGCCACCCATTACGGAAATACGCGCATTCGGCCACATAAACATGAGTGTTGGGTCGTAAGCACGGCCACACATGCCATAGTTGCCCGCACCGTAGCTACCACCTATGAGTACAGTGAACTTAGGTACTTTGGCGCAGCTTACCGCCATCACCATTTTTGCGCCGTGTTTGGCAATACCTTCGGCTTCGTATTTTTTACCCACCATAAAGCCGGTAATATTTTGTAAAAACACCAAAGGAATTTTGCGTTGTGCACACAGCTCAATAAAATGCGCACCTTTTAAAGCCGACTCAGAAAATAAAATTCCGTTGTTGGCAATAATACCCACAGGGTAACCGTGAATACGGGCAAAGCCAGTGACTAAGGTGTTGCCGTAGTTTTGTTTGAATTCGTCGAAGTCTGAGTCGTCAACCACGCGGGCAATAACTTCACGAGCATCGTATGGCTTACGTAAGTCAGTACCAACAATGCCGTAAATTTCTTCAGCAGGGTAGCGAGGTGGTTTAACAGGAGCTTCGTCGAGCTTCGTTTTTTCGGTAATGTTTAGTCGAGCAACCGCTTTACGGGCAATATCTAAAGCATGTTCGTCGTTAATCGCAAAGTAGTCGGCTACACCTGAAATACGCGTGTGTACATCAGCACCACCGAGCTCTTCGGCACTTACTTCCTCACCTGTGGCGGCTTTCACTAAAGGCGGGCCAGCAAGAAAAATGGTGCCTTGTTCTTTAACAATAATCGACTCGTCGGCCATGGCTGGTACATAAGCACCGCCAGCGGTACATAAGCCCATTACCACAGCAATTTGTGGAATGCCTTTGGCCGACATAGTGGCTTGGTTAAAGAAAATACGGCCAAAGTGGTCACGATCGGCAAAAACGTCTTCTTGGCGGGGTAAGTTAGCGCCACCAGAGTCCACCAGATAAATGCAAGGCAGGTTGCAGCGTTCAGCTATTTCCTGGGCGCGCAAATGCTTTTTCACAGTGAGCGGATAGTAGGTGCCGCCTTTTACTGTGGCATCGTTAGCAATAACCATACATTCGGTGCCATTTACACGGCCAATACCTACGACCAAACCCGCGGCAGGCACATAGTCGTCGTATACTTCCCATGCTGCAAACTGGCCAATCTCTAAAAAAGGCGAGCCGGCGTCAAGCAAACGTTGAATACGATCACGCACCAAAAGTTTACCGCGTGAAATATGACGTTCTTGGTAGCTTGCACCACCACCTTGTTTAATTTGCTCTGCTTTTTCATGCAAATCAGCCACCAGTGCGCGCATTGCTTCATCGTTGGCAAGAAAAGCTTCGTCACGGGTGTTCACTTTACTGGTTAGGATTGCCACTGTGTAGCTCCTTACTTAAATTCATGTACTTAAATTCGTTTACTTAGACTCATTGAACAGTTCGCGGCCAATGAGCATACGGCGAATTTCCGAGGTGCCAGCATCAATTTCATACAGTTTGGCGTCGCGCAGTAAGCGGCCCGCTGCATATTCGTTGATATAACCATTACCACCGAGTAATTGAATGGCATCGAGTGCCATTTTGGTGGCTAATTCTGCTGCATAAAGAATAGCACCTGCAGCGTCTTTACGAGTGGTTTCACCACGGTCGCACGACTTAGCGACAGCGTAAACATAAGCTCGAGCGGCGTTCATTTGGGTGTACATGTCGGCAACTTTGCCTTGCACCAGCTGAAATTGGCCAATTTCTTTACCAAACTGTGAACGTTCGTGAATGTAAGGAATAACAATGTCCATGCAGGCTTGCATAATGCCTAGTGGGCCAGCGGCGAGTACAGCGCGTTCGTAATCAAGGCCGCTCATGAGTACTTTCACGCCTTGGTTTAAACCACCAAGAATGTTTTCAGCAGGTACGCGGGCATCAATAAATACCAATTCACAGGTATTCGAACCACGCATACCAAGTTTGTCGAGTTTTTGTGCGGTACTAAAGCCTGGGGTTTTGTCACGTTCTACAATAAAAGCGGTAATTCCTTTAGCGCCTTCGGCAGGCTCTGTTTTGGCATAAACCACTAAAGTGTGGGCGTCAGGGCCATTGGTAATCCACATTTTGTTACCATTAAGAATGTAGTCGTCGCCGTCTTTCTTGGCATGTAACTTCATACTTACCACGTCAGACCCTGCGTTTGGCTCACTCATGGCAAGGGCACCAATGTGCTCACCAGAAATAAGCTTAGGTAAGTATTTTTCTTTTTGTGCTTGCGTACCGTTAATGTTGATTTGGTTTACACACAAATTTGAATGAGCACCGTAGCTTAAGCCGACAGAAGCCGACGCACGGCTAATTTCTTCCATAGCAATCACATGCTCAAAGTAACCCATACCTGCGCCGCCAAATTCTTCCGCAACGGTAATACCTAATAAACCCATATCGCCAAATTTGGCCCACAGTTCGTTTGGAAATTCGTTGGCTTCGTCGATAGCCGCCGCACGGGGAGCTATTTCTTCTCGGGCAAATGCATTTACGGCTTCGCGCAGCATGTCGGCAGTTTCACCCAGATCAAAGTTGAGTGACTTATATTGACTAATCATAAGGTATTCCTAAGTTAATTTAGCTTCGAGCTCTGTGCGGCATCCGGCTTCAACAGCGTTGAGCTCGTGAAGTACCACTTTAATGTCGTCGAATTGTTGGCGTAGCGCTGACTTTTTTTCTTCAATCAACTGCAACATGGTTTGCAACTGGTTGGCACTACTCCCGTCGCGGTCGTACATGTCGAAGAGGGTTCTGGTTTCCGCTAAGGTAAAGCCTAAGCGCTTGCCCCGCAGAATAAGCTTTAAACGCACCCGATCTTTTTGATGGTAAATACGTGTTTGGCCACGACGCTCAGGAGTGAGTAAGCCCTGGTCTTCATAAAAACGAATACTCCGGGTGGTAATGTCGAACTCCCGAGCTAAGTCGCTAATACTGAAGTTGTCTTGTGTACGACGGACACGTTCTGGGTTGGTCGCAAAGTCGTCTACCATGAGTGCTCCTGGTTAGCACAAGCTAAGTTTGTTTAATCGCCGCTAGCTTAGATGAAGTTGACGTTAACGTAAAGCGCGGATTATGGCCGGTTCCGATAGTTTTGTAGCATTTTATTAACGCCAAACTTGAATGGCACTCACTTAAGTATAAGGCCGTTTCATTTGTTTTAAGTGCGAGGTGTGCCAAAATACCGCCATAAAATATATTTAAGCTAAAAAAGGAATGGTTCATGAGTTCTGACGCTATTGTAATTGTTGCTGCTGCTCGCACCCCTATGGGGGGCTTCCAAGGCGAACTAAGCCCAGTAAGTGCAACCGATTTAGGTGCCACGGCGATTAAAGCGGCAGTTACTCGTGCCGGTATCGACGGTGCAGACGTAAGCGAAGTTTTAATGGGTTGTGTATTACCTGCGGGCTTAAAACAAGCGCCAGCTCGCCAAGCCAGCCTGGGTGCTGGTTTACCTTATAGCGCCGGAGCCACCACCTTAAATAAAGTATGTGGTTCTGGTTTGAAAGCCGTGATGTTAGCACACGACTTAATTGCTGCTGGCAGCGCCAATATTGTGGTAGCTGGCGGTATGGAAAGCATGTCGAACGCACCTTATTTGCTAGACAAAGCACGCAGCGGTTACCGCATGGGCCACGGGCAAATTACCGACCATATGATGTGGGACGGCCTGCAAGACGCTTATGAAGGCTTACCTATGGGGAATTACGCGCAAGCAACAGCCGACG
>Ga0209075_1003651_pt1 | contig 12648 bp, 5 predicted proteins | sample Stecom2011_FD_187523 | JGI IMG/M metagenome (GOLD analysis project Ga0209075, IMG submission 187523) | Agricultural soil microbial communities from Utah to study Nitrogen management - Steer compost 2011 (SPAdes) (version 2) | ecosystem: Environmental > Terrestrial > Soil > Agricultural land...
ATCCTGTTTTTAAGAGTAGTTAAGAGTAATCAATTGGGGATAACGTACAAAGCTACATGAATTTTACAACCTTTCAAGAAATTTCATAAATTTACATTTTTTACTTAGTAAATACATACTTAATAGTATAAAATAAGACTTTAAAATCTTCTTTTAACGATTGTTTGTAGTAATATTCGAGATTGAGACGGACTTTTTCTGGAAAAATCACTTTGTCATTGTACTTCAACGGATTTTCTCTTGTCGCAAGAACAACCTCTTCATCGAAGTATTCTAGGGCCGCCCAGCTTGTGAGTCCTGGCTTTAACTCCAAAATCTTTCGTGATTCGCCCGTTAATGCGTCATAGTAGCCAGGAATGTCTGGTCGTGGACCAACGAAACTCATTTCTCCTTTTATTATATTGACCAATTGAGGAAGTTCATCGAGCTTAAATTTCCGGATAAATCTTCCAAAGCGCGATATTTCTTTAGTTTCTGCATGCATAGACCGAATCTTGTAAATCTGAAATATCCGACCATATTGTCCAACGCGATTTTGAAGGAAAAAGCCCGAGCCTTTCGAATCGATTCGAGCGAGAACTATCAGTATCAGGATTAACCAACCAACGATTAGAAGGCCTAAAATTGCCAAGGTGAAGTCAAACACTCTTTTACTGGTCATAAAACCCAACTTTCTTTTTCTGATATCCAGCAGTCTTTAAAACCACAGGCGTTTTTGCGAAGTATTCGCCTCAAAAATAGTCACTAACTTTATTATGACCTTGTCATAACCTATGAAAATACAGCAAATTTCTTTAGCTTGATGAAGCTTTAGTGGCACTTCAATACTTTAAAACATCACCTTAAGCCAGCTCTAAATCAAAATAAAAGAGAGGCTTAAAAATTAAACCTCTCTTTTTACATACTGTTTTAAATATAGCTTACTGCACTTATTCTTTTACAATTTTAAAAGTAGAAACTCCCGTACTACTTAACGCTTTTACGAGATAGGTGCCCGAAGCCAGAGATTCCATATTCAACGTCATCTCTTTATCGTTTACAGTTACTTGCATCACTGCTTGACCCAGCAAATTGAATACTGATATTTCTTCGATTGTTTGGGTTGCATGGATTGTCAATTGGTTCTCAACTGGGTTCGGGAAATACGTAATGTCGATACGATCCGATTCTCCAATTCCCAGCGTTGTGGTCGTTACGTTTACCAGTTCGCTCATGCCCATATTTCCTCCATCACAATGTGATACGACATAGAGGTCATAAGAGGTGTTCTCCGTAAGCCCGGTTAGCGTAGCCGCAGTAACACCTGCAGCCACTGTTTCGCTTGCTTCAGGAACATCCGTATACGGGTCTGCTCCTTCCAAGAACGCATTTACAGTGTATCCGTTGCTTGCGTTGGTCGATTCAGTCCACGTCACCGTTACGGTATTCGCAGTGACATCGGTGACAGTGACATCGGTTGCAGGCTCACACTCCTCTGCAAAGTCCACAAGAATGTCATCCAAATACAAGTTAAACTGATTTGGTGCCGAATAGACATTAAATCCAAAATAATACACCCCATCGGCTGGCACAGTGAATGTGACCGTTTCAATCAAGGGTGCACCCTGGTTGATGTTTGGGTGATCCGCCAATACGGTGGTCATTTGACCGGCGTTAGGCGATGTGCCGTACGATACTTTCATTTTCTCTGTGAAAGCTGTCGAAACATTCCCGTACTTATAGGAAATCTTATACTCAATTCCTTCAAGCATTTCTACCCCTTGCGTATAGAACCACGCATTCGCGGTATTTATAGAATTTCTATAAACCAATACCTTACCAAGGAAACCATTACTGTTGTAGTCTAAAGTTTCCCACATATTGCCATTACCTTGGTTTTCTCCTTCAGTACAGTTTGGCAATTCGGGCACAATGGCAGTTTCGAAATCCATTAAATAAGGAATGGTGGTAGCTTGACACACGGTCCAAAAGCTCAGGGGTCCTGCCCTATAACTTTCATCTTCTACATCACAGACTGCGATTACGTACACATCATAACGTGTATTTGAATCCAAACCTTCAATAGTGATACTCGGTGTGTCTTCTACCGTTATGGTTGTTCCACCTGTAGTGGGGTCGAATCCGCCTTCACCATAGATAACTTTCCAGGTAGTTTCTGGTCCCTGAGGTGTCCAACTAACAACCGCCGAATCTATCCCCACTTGATCTAGTGTCAAATCAATAGGTGGATAACACGTAGGCGTATTTATTATCGTTACGGTATAATCCTCTGCCTCTGCGTTATTACTGCTTCCACACGGACTGGGGTTGGTACTTAACCAATCGGCTACTATTCGCATTCTATAGGTTCCATTTGCAACATCATTCGGAATAACAACCGTTCCTGTTGCTCGAGAAACATAACCTCCTGAAGCGTACACTTTTTCAGACTCTTCAAACTCCATATTTCCGTTGAAATCAATCCACATATTGAATCCGTATGTACTACTGCTGCCATTAAAATCGGCCTCAAAGTCGAAATCCCCTGTTGGGTAATTCACCATTTCCAGATGCGTGAAATCTCCATAACCTCCTGGTGATAGACCAGAATTGAGGTTACTAATATTCACAACCGCTCCTTCAGTAAAGAAGTCGGTGATATAATAATTAGTGGTAGACGAATAAAAATCACAATATCCAGTGAAGAAGTTCTTCACTTCAGACAATTCGCTTTCATCTCCTACCCCACAGATAGCTCGTACGTAGACATCATATCCTGTATCGGGAGCCAATCCCGTAATCGTAGTCTCTGGGTTATCGTTAACCGTTTGTGTGGTACCTGCAGTTTCTGGATCAAATCCTTCTTCGCCATAAATCACTTCCCATTCTGTTTCACCAGTTAATGGCATCCAACTTACGTCTGCCGTAGTTTCTGTAACATTCGAAATAGCCACATTGCTCGGTGGCAAACATCCAGGAGCTACTGTAATACTGATGTCATCGATTGAGAGATACCAAGGTGCTGAGGTCAGCTCTCCTTTTATTCCCACATAATACACACCCGTTGCTTCTGGGGTAAAGTAACCCGTGAATTTTTGGTAGTCTCCACTGGTCACAGCTCTAGGCTCGACAATTGTTGTTGTCATTGCCGCTGGCGTATCCTCTACTCCAAATGCTGCCTCTATAGTGGTTCCAGAAGTCGAATTTTGTCTTGCATAAAATGTCAGGTCATAGGCAACTCCTTCCGTGAGTTCCACTGGATGAAACATCCAATCATTATTGCTATATCGCAGATACGCGTTCCAATCACCTGTTCGTGGGCTTCGATTGTAGGAGGTTTCTGTATCATTGGCCGTCCAAACTTGACTTCCTGTTATGGAAGCCTGTGTCCAACATCCATCTACAGCTTCGCCGTTGGCATATCCAACCTCGAATCCTTCCTCAAAAGGAATAGTAGCTGGCACACACGTAGTTCTGAATGATTTTTTAGTACTCAAGTAGCTTTCATCGCTAGGCCCACAAATAGCCTTCACATAGAAATCATAAATGGTATTTGAAGTCAATCCTGTCAAGGTAGTTTCTGGGGTTCCTGTAACCGTTTGCGTCGTACCATCGGTTTCTGGATCGAATCCACTCTCTCCGTAGACTACCTCCCATTCTGTGGCAGTGCCATTTTCTGTCCAACTGATTGTTGCTTCATCGAAAGAAACACTTTCAACCGTAAGATCTGTTGGCCCTAAACAGGTTGGCGGTGTGTTTACTGATAGCGTAAAATCTACTGTAGAGCCGTAGTTTACATTTCCACAAGGAGGTGGCGACGCATTCCATTGTCCGCGAACGCGCATGCGATAATCTCCTTCGGTAACTCCTGCCGGAATTGTAATGGTAAAAGTCTTCGTCTGGTCTGAGTTACGCTCACTGGCAATCATTTCGGAGGCGTCAAAATTCATATCACGATCCCAATCTACCCAAATATTCACGCCGTTATTTCCGTTATAACTATAGGTTGTTGTCAGGTCAAAAGTTTGGGTTTCATATGTCCTTAAAATCTGGTCTGTCTCATCGGCATAAGATCCTTCAGGTTGTGTTGATGCCGTATATAGGATGTCTGTTACGGCACCTTCAGATTCTATCAAGCTTAAATATTCGCCATACGAAGTAGAAACTTCACAATAACGGTATTCGTAGGGTCCAGTCCAAAAGCTGCGATCACTTGCATCACAAACAGAACGCACGTAGAAATCATATTCTTCGCCAGCGACAATGTTCAAAGTAGTTGGGTTTGAGCTGGTTTCAGAAATAAGGGTTCCTGTACCTAATTCAAATCCGTGGGTTCCGTATTCGATATCCCACGCAGTAGCATTGTTGTGTTCTGTCCACCCCAAGTCTAATGTGGTGGCCGTTACGTTGCTCACATTAAGATCAGTTGGTGCAAGACACGATGGTGGTGCGACGATCTCTAAAGCGAAATCCACCGTTGAGCCATAAGCTACATTGCCACAAGGTCCTGGATCAGCACTCGCCCCATACTGTCCGCGCACGCGCATACGGTAAGTTCCTTGCTGTGTTCCAGCTGGCACTTCGATAGAAAAGGTTTTAGTTGCATCACTATTGGCTAACGAGCCTACTTTTTCATGCGCTTCAAAAGTCATGTTGTTATCCCAATCCACCCAGATATTTACACCGTTTGAACCTCCATAGTAAGTAGTGTTTAATTCAAACGTAAGAGTTTCGTATGCTCTAAATTCTTGTCCTGTCTCATCTGCATAGGAACCGGCCGGCTGTGACGATGTATTATAAGAAATATCGGTTACTGCTCCAGAGGTTGCAATAGCACTTAGATAGTCTGACGTCCACGATGTAGACACCCCACAATATAATGTTGAAAAAGTAAACGGCCCAACCCAGTCACTTGTTCCGTCTTCACCACAATCAGACTGCACATAAAAGTCGTAATCTGTTCCTTGAGTAATAGGCACGGTCATTGGGTTTGTGGTCACTCCATTTACGGTTGTTCCTGATCCTCGTTCGAAACCAGTTTCACCGTACTCCACATTCCATGTCGTCGCACTTCCATTTTCCGTCCATGCAATTTCCACTTCAGTAGCGGTCACCCCCACCACACGTACATTCGACGGCGCTGGACAACTGGGTTGAATCCCACCAAGAATCATGGTGTTTATAAAGTTTGCAATTCCCGATGCAGTAGGCGGTGCTGTTGGATCGGGAACCACGGTGTCGCTTCTAAAATATAACCCTCTGCTAGAGCCCGAAATGGTAGTAGTTTTTCCAAAATGCACACTACCTCCCCAACCGGGTTCTGTTTCGGTGACGGCAATTACTAAATTATCGGTATTATTATAGGTGAAAGGAGTGTCAAAAACCACCTCCATATAATTTCCTTCAGCAGGGAAGGTAACTGTACCAGTATAGACTTCCGTTAAATCGCCTCCAGCCACCCAATCGGTATTATTCGCATAAGAAGCCTTATTTGTATGCCCTAAATAAACAGTCCATTCGGTACTATTGGTCGTAGTACCAGAGTCATAAAAAAACGAAATAGAGGTAATGTCTCCAGTACTCTCTATTTGATCTTGATGAATAATTTGTTGCGAGTAAGAGTACTCATACAAACCATAAATTGGCATATTCGACGTAGTTCCGTCTTGCACGCCAATCGGAATTTGGGCCAAACTGGTCCAACTCACCAGTATTCCCAAAAAAATTAACAGTGTAGTTTTTTTCATAATTGTAGTTTTTGATCATTAATTAACCTTCCTAAATCTCTAATTAAGCTATAATTTCTCTTGTTTTTAACTTAAAAAGTTTTCAAAAAAATCGCTGAAAAACCCAACGATTACGAATGAAGCAATTTACAGACTTTTAAGACAATGTTAACATAGCGTGAATTTATAAAAAAATTATACAAAGACAAAGAAATGTAATGTTATCTCTGTTTTTATTTGACTGCGGATTGCAGGTTGTTGATCTTATTTTCGAAATAAAAGTTTCGAAATATTGTTTTGGCCCGATGCGAAGGCAGTAGAATCATTTACAAATTCGATGGCGTGGAACACTTCATCCGAAATCCTATGCCATGCCTCTCCTCCATTGCTACTATAATATATACCACTTGGAGGGCCAACAGCAACAATACCTTTGCCATCCATTCCAGGAATATATCTCACAGCCGTTCGATATCCTGGATTCTTATTTTCGGCCACTAGTTTCCACGTTTTACCCCCATCGGCTGTTATGGCTTTATTTGCCCCATTATTATCTTGATGCTTCCAATCGCCTCCAACGATTATGCCTTGATTTTCATCCCAAAAATCGATCGTATAAATTCCGGTCATGGGGCCACCCTTAATAATGGGCGTGTCATATACCTCCCAAGTCTTTCCTTTATCGGGCGTATGGTATACTCTTGAATTACTACCTCCAGTAGCGATCCAAGCGTGGGTATCGTATACCGTAACATTCGAATTGCTCGCGGCAAAAGCCACTTCGCCCTTCTCTGCTGGCGGAACCACATCACAAGAAAGTTTGGTCCAACTATTTCCGCCATCACGTGTAATGATTATGGCCAAACAACCATCCATCGGATCGCCAATAGCAATGCCTTCTTGGTCGTTCCAAAATTTCATGGAATCGTAGAACACCCCTTCTCCAGATTCGTGATAGACCATTTCGATGTTGGTCGCTTTTTTATCGTAGAAGCCTATTTTATACAATACGGCAGGACTGGCAATACTCAACACAAAAATTGCATTTTCGGTTCGGGCTATCGACCTAAAATGCAACAATTTATCTTCGTACTTAATGATGGCAAGCTTGGGCGTGTCGTTGTCAATCAGACCAACTTTTCCCATATTGGCGCCGAACCAAACCCGATTTTCATCAATTGGCGCCAAAGCACGCACATTGACACTATCTATGTATACGGGCGTTACTTCAACCGAAGTGTAAAACTCTCGTGAATCTTTCTTACATGAAACAAAAAGACATGCTATGAGCACGCATGCTGTGAAATCTTTAAAGGATAAAAACATTAGGCTTGTTTTGTCGCAAAAATACTAATATTACGTTAAATTGTCTCTATTCTGAATTGTTAATTGTTTCCAACCGCTATTGTATAGGTGACAATCCTAAAAATATAATACCTTTACACCCTGAAAATCCAAGAATGAGATTACATAGAAACCTAGTATTTGCCACCATCGATTCGTTACAAGAAATCTTCAATGAAGGCAAGCATGCCGACAAGGTATTGCGCAACACATTAAAGCGAGACAAACGATGGGGGGCTCGAGACCGCAGTTTTATAGCGGAAACCACCTACGATATTGTACGATGGAAACGTCTTTACGCCGAAATTGCCGAAGTAAAAGAACCGTATAAACGGCCCGATTTATTTAGAATGTTCACGGTTTGGGCAACCCTACGAGGGATACGCCTCCCCGATTGGCCACAGTTCGAAAACACGCCCACAAGACGCATTAAAGGGCGCTTCGACGCACTTTCAAAAATTCGAAAATTCAGAGAATCCATCCCAGATTGGCTCGACGAATTGGGTGAAAAAGAACTCGGTGAAAAATGGGACGCAGAAATTGCCGCCCAAAATCAACTCGCCGATGTTATTTTACGGGCAAACACCTTAAAAACAAGTGTCGACAAACTCGAAAACATCTTATTTGACCAAGACATAGAAACCGAAAGAATTCCGGGATATCCCGATGCGCTGAAATTAAAAAAACGTGCCAATGTGTTCACAACAGATGCGTTTAAAGACGGCCTCTTCGAAGTACAAGATGCTTCCTCGCAAAAAGTGGCCGAAATTTTAAACCCACAACCAGGCGAACGCATTGTAGATGCTTGTGCGGGTGCTGGCGGAAAAACACTACACATCGCTTCGCTTATGGAGAATAAAGGGCAAATTATTGCCTTAGACATCTATAAAAGTAAACTGAACGAGCTTAAACGACGTGCCCGCAGAAACGACGCCTTCAACATAGAAACACGGGTAATCGATTCTACTAAAGTCATTAAAAAACTCACAAATTCTGCCGATCGAGTTTTAATTGACGCCCCCTGCTCCGGTTTAGGGGTGTTGAAAAGAAATCCAGACACCAAATGGAAAATGAATCCAGAATTCATCGATTCTATTCGCGAAACACAAAAAGAAATCCTAAGCTCCTATTCGCGCATGGTGAAACCTGAAGGCTATTTGGTCTATGCCACATGTTCTATTTTCCCATCGGAAAACGAACAGCAAGTCAAAGATTTCTTATCGAGTGAAAGCGGCACAGACTTCTCATTTATTAAAGAAGAAAAACTTCTTTCGAGCGAAAATGGATTTGACGGGTTCTACATTGCCTTAATGAAACGGAAAGCAAAATCTTCCTAACTTATTTGAAGGGCTTTTAAAACCAGCAATATCAAACGAACCACCTTGCTACACAGAGAACAAGGTGGTTTTTTTATTGTGATATTCAATTGGCTTCAACTTTATCAATACCCTTTCCTTATAGATACTAATTTCTCAATTTTCGATCAAAACATTCCTTTTAAACAGAAACTTTCAGCCTCTATTAGCCGTTATAAAAGCAATGTAGGCTAATACGTGAAAACCTTCGTTTTTCATTAAAATTTTAGCATACAAAAAATGAAGAATTCGTTCTGTTTTCTCTGATTTGGATTAACTTTGCCACCTAATAATTTTAAAACGCAAACGCAATTAAAATGATCCACTTTTTCGGGAATGCCAAAACTATCGTTTACGCTGTCCAAGCTGACGATGCACTTTCAAACGAAACTATTAAAAAACTAGAATGGCTCTTTGGCCATCGAACCTTAATTCCACACTCGGAGATCACTCCAGAAAACGCTGAGTTTTTTATCGGGCCGAGAATAGCGCTGGTCACTCCTTGGAGCACAAATGCTGTGGAAGTTACCCAAAACATGAATATTGAAGGAATCCAACGCATTGAGGAGTTTAAAAATGCCTCGATTGTCGAAGAACCCTTTGACAAACTCCTTTCGCAAAAATTTACAAAGTTGGACCAAGAGATCTTTAAAAATGACCTTCAACCCGAAGCCATTTTTGATGTCGATGATATAGCGGCTTACAACGCAAAGGAAGGATTAGGAATGAGTCCTGATGAAGTGGAATACTTAGAGAATCTCTCAGAAGAACTGGGCAGGAAACTAACCGACAGTGAAGTCTTCGGTTTTAGCCAAGTGAACAGTGAGCACTGCCGACACAAGATTTTCAACGGTACGTTTATTATCGACGGACAAGAAATGCCCTCCTCGCTTTTCCAACTCATTAAAAAAACTTCTGCCGAAAATCCAAACGATATTGTTTCGGCCTATAAAGACAACGTAGCTTTTATTAAAGGTCCGAAAGCAAAACAATGGGCGCCAAAAAGTGGCGACAAACCCGATTGGTATCAAGAGTCAGATTTTGTGAGTGTTCTTTCTCTAAAAGCTGAAACACACAACTTCCCAACTACTGTAGAACCTTATAACGGTGCTGCAACCGGTGGTGGCGGAGAAGTTCGCGACCGTTTGGCGGGTGGACGCGGTTCGCTACCTTTAGCGGGCACTGCTGTTTATATGACATCCTACACAAAGTTGGACGAAAACCGTCCGTGGGAAAAAGCGATGGAAGCACGCGAATGGCTCTATCAAACGCCATTGGATATCTTAATGAAAGCCACTGACGGGGCAGCAGATTTTGGAAACACCTTCGGACAACCGTTGATTACAGGATCTATCCTTACCTTCGAACACGAAGAAGACGCTAGAAAACTCGGTTTCGACAAAGTGATTATGCAAGCCGGTGGTGTGGGTTATGCCAAAGCAAATCAAGCCATAAAAGGATCTCCAAAAGAAGGCGACAAAATTGTTGTTTTAGGGGGACCAAACTACCGCATTGGAATGGGAGGTGCATCTGTTTCCTCTGCAGATACAGAGGATTTTGGAAGTGAAGTTGAAATCAATGCCATCCAAAGAAACAACGCCGAAATGCAAATGCGCGTGGCAAACACCATCCGAGCGATGGTTGAAAGCGAAGACAATCCCATTGTTTCCATCCACGATCACGGCGCAGGCGGTCACTTAAACTGCTTGAGCGAACTGGTAGAAGATACTGGTGGAAAGATCGATTTGGACAGACTTCCAGTTGGCGACCCATCTCTTTCTGCCAAAGAAATCTTAGGAAACGAAAGTCAAGAGCGCATGGGGCTCGTTATCGGGAAAGATGATATCGAAAAGCTGCAAAAAGTAGCCGATCGCGAACGCGCGCCCATGTACCGCGTAGGTCGCGTAACGGGTGACAAGCAGTTTAGCTTCGTGAGCGATAAAGGAGAAAAACCAATCGATTTTAAAATCGACGATTTGTTCGGAAGCGATTCAAAAACCGTGATGGAAGACAAAACGGTGAACCGCACATACAAAGACGTCACCTATGACGTATCAAAAATAAAAGAGTACATCGGGCAACTTTTCCGTTTGGAAGCTGTGGGCTCGAAAGATTGGATTATCAATAAAGTAGACCGCAGTGGCTCGGGCAAAGTAGCCATGCAACAAACGGTTGGCGAATTGCAACTCCCGTTAAACAACTGTGGTGTGATGGCGTTGGATTATTCAGGCACAGAAGGTGTGGCAACTACCATCGGCCACGCTCCTATTGCTGGCTTGATCGATCCAAAGATCGGTTCGCGCGTTGCCATCGCAGAATCGCTCACCAATATCGTGTGGGCACCGCTAAAAGACGGTTTGCAAAGCGTGTCGCTTTCTGCCAACTGGATGTGGCCTGCCAACAACGAAGGCGAAGACGCCAGACTATACGCTGCCGTAAAAGAAGTATCTGATTTCTCAATCGACTTGGGCATCAATGTTCCCACAGGGAAAGATTCCTTGTCGATGAAGCAAAATTACGAAAACGATGAAGTTATCGCCCCAGGAACGGTTGTAATTTCTACGGTAGCAAATTGTACCGATGTCAAAAAAGTAGTTTCGCCCGTGCTCAAAAAAGACGGTGGAAGCATCTACTACATTAATATTTCGCAAGACGATTTCAAACTGGGAGGATCTTCTTTCGGACAAATCCGAAATGCAATTGGGAAAGAAGCGCCCACCGTAAAAAGTGCCAAATACTTAAAAACGGTATTCAACGCCTTGCAAGAATTGATCAATGACGGAAAAATAGCTGCCGGACACGATGTTTCCGCAGGAGGATTGATTACGACTTTGCTGGAAATGTGTTTCGCCGATCTCAACTTGGGAGCGTCGTTAGACTTGTCGGCAATTGAAGAAGACGATTTAGCAAAAATCTTTTTCGCAGAAAATACCGCTGTGGTCATTCAAGCTACGGAAGACGACGATGTCGAAAAGTTTTTAGCTTCAAAGGAAATTGACTTCGTAAAGCTTGGAAACAGCACGTCAGACGAAACCCTGCGCATCAAAAAAGGTGACACCGATATGGAATTCAACATTCCAGAAATGCGCGATCAATGGATGCAAACGTCGAAATTAATGGACGGTCTCCAAAGTGGAAAGAAATTCGCACAAGAGCGTTTCGACAACTATAAAGAACAGCCGCTGCGATACACCTTCCCTTCGAATTTCGACGGGAAATTACCAGATTTCTCACAAAACCAAAACCGTCCAAAAGCGGCCATTATCCGTGAAAAAGGAAGCAATTCCGAACGCGAAATGGCATATATGCTCCACTTGGCTGGGTTTGATGTGAAAGACGTTCACATGACCGATCTAACAACAGGCAGAGAGGATTTAAAAGACATTCAGATGTTGGTTGCCGTTGGCGGATTTACCAACAGCGATGTGTTTGGAAGTGCCAAAGGCTGGGCAGGAACCTTCCTCTACAATGAAAAAGCGCACAAAGCGCTTACCGACTTCTTCGCGAAAGAAGATTCGCTTTCATTAGGCGTTTGCAATGGCGGACAGTTGTTTATCGAATTAGGATTGTTACATCCTGAAGACGATGACAAGCCCAAACTCCTCGTCAATAAAACAAATAAGTTCGAGAGTGTTTTTAGTGGGGTTACCATTCAGGAAAACAACTCGGTGATGTTGTCTTCCCTTGCGGGATGCACATTGGGCATTTGGTCGGCACACGGCGAAGGACGCTTTAGCTTCCCGAAAGAAGAAGCGCATTACAACATCGTGGCGAAATACGCCTACGACAAACTGCCAGCGAGTCCGAACGGAAGTGATTTCAACACCGCCATGCTAACGGACAAAACCGGGCGTCATTTGGTGATGATGCCGCATTTGGAGCGTGGCATCTTCCCTTGGAACTGGCCACATTATCCGGCAGACAGAAAAGAGGACGAAGTAACGCCTTGGTTAAGCGCAATGATCAACGCGAAAGAATGGCTTGAAGAGAAAAAATAACGCTTGTATTTTTTCTAAAATCATTTTTGCGACAAACAGTAGGAACAAGGAATGGCCCTTTTGGAGGGTTGTTCCTTGTTTTTTGTGGGTGATATTATAAGAAGGTAATATCTTGAAAAGTTTATTATTGTGTTTTACTTATTCCATTTCCCGCAGTTCCTTTTCCTTCGTTTTTTCCCGAATAAAATAAACTCCAATTAAGACCAAAATCCCACCCAGTGCGTACCAGAACGTGAATTTCTCACC